>Ga0214198_1000379_pt1 | contig 10097 bp, 14 predicted proteins | sample TroBogEpilimnion_20_FD_153036 | JGI IMG/M metagenome (GOLD analysis project Ga0214198, IMG submission 153036) | Freshwater microbial communities from Trout Bog Lake, WI - 20SEP2008 epilimnion | ecosystem: Environmental > Aquatic > Freshwater > Lake > Epilimnion/Euphotic zone | place: Trout Bog... | reverse complement strand
GAGCGCCAAGGATCAGGTACTCGATGCCATCAAGAAGTTTGATGACAAGGCTGAGGATGCTCTGATGCATCTTCATTCCGCTCAGGCCGATGCTCAGGCCGCTGAATCCACTCGTAGGGCTGAGGACATCATCCATTCCGCCACGAAGACCTCTGGCCTGGACACAAGTCTCAGTGCCATCGAGAAGAAGGCCGCTGACCTTCACGCCAAGGCTGATGTGGATCACACCATGATTAGCCTGCATACTCCTGAGTCCGAAAAGAATGCTGATGTTGTGGCTGCTATGGCTGCTGCCTCTGCTGGTTCTGCTCTTAATGAAACTGCTGCTGAACGCCTTGCTCGTTTGAAGGCCAATAGGGGTTAATATGGGTAAGCTGATTCCACATATCGAAGCAGGAAGCGGAAGAATCTATGTAGAGTACATTGGATTTACTGGAGTTCGTTGCCCCAAAAAGAGTGAAATTGCCGATTTGATGAATGCACTATCCGATTCAGATCCCATTATCTCTATTGAAAGAAGCAATGGTATCGACACTTTCCATGTGGCTTTGCAGAGAACGGCAGTTGGTGGTGGTGTTGTTACGAGTAATTTTTCTCCAGCAGAAGCTAGAGCTATCTTTAAGGCCATTGACAAAGCACAGGATAAATGACAATCATAATGCACCAACAGGATTGCCTGGAGGGTATGAAAACTCTCCAGGCAAAATCCGTCAAAGTAGTCATCACCTCTCCCCCATACAATATTGGGGCCAAATATGGTGCCTATACTGATAACAGAGGAGACTATTTACTATGGCTGGCTGAGGTTTGGACTGAAGTTGAGCGAATTTTAGCTGATGATGGTCACTTTTTTCTCCAGGCAGGGGGAACCAATATCCATCCTTTCTTGCCTTTTGAGATTATGTACTCCGCCACTGGTGTAGGGTTTAAACTTCAGAATATGATCACTTGGGTTAAATCTATCTCTATTGATGGAGTGACCACAGGACATTTCAAACCCATTAATAGCAAGCGTTTTCTCAATCCTACTAACGAATTCATCTACCATTTGACCAAAGATTGCAAGGTTCCTATCAATCGCCTAGCCATTGGAGTTCCTTATATGGATAAATCCAATGAAAAACGCTGGGAATCAGCACAAGCCGTTAGATGTCAAGGAAATACTTGGTTTATGCCTTATGATACGATTCAGTCAAGGCATAAGGACAGAGCCTCTCATCCAGCCACTTTCCCTCTCGAATTACCGTTACGATGCCTCAAATTATCTGGTATAATGCAGGGAGAGATTGTTCTTGACCCCTTTGCAGGTATTGGAACTACACTTAAAGCCGCCTCTATCATAGGATGTGATGCTATAGGTTATGAGATTGACCCTATTTATGTTGGAGCTTACAATGAACAGGTATGAACAGGCCAGAGACTTAGCTAATTATTTTGAATTCTACCCCTTTTTCCAGTTAGCTGATGACCAGATGCTTTCTAGGGATCTTCCTTATCATAACTGGTTTCATACTTGTTGCATGATTTGTAATTGCATTGAGGGAGCCCAAGCACACGATCTAAGTTTCCGTGAGTGCCACCTCATTGGATTGTCAGCCCTTTTTCATGATTTTAATCATTCTGGGGGTAAGAAGATTGATGCAGAAAACATTAATGTTGCCATTTCTAACCTTCTTTCTGTTGTTCCCCAGCAATTGGGCTATAATTTTCTGGATGTTTACCAGATGAGAGAAACCATTCGAGTGACTCAGTATCCTTTCATCTATACACCAAAAACCATCGAGCAGAAGATCATCAGGGATGTTGATTTAATGCAGATTCTAGAGCCTGAATGGTATGAGCATGTCATTCTGGGGCTTCAGGCAGAGTTTAAGCGTGGTGGAAGAGATTACTCTCATCGACAAATGCTCACTGGTCAATTAGATTTCTTGGACAAGCATATCCCAAATGAACTATTTACTAGCTGGGGGAGAGCAAAATTTGATGGCCCACGTTATAAAGATAGATTAGAAAAGATAAACCGTATGCTTGATGCTCCCCTTAAGGATGAAGTATGAAATCTATTAACAAAAACAACTGGGCTAGAATTACAGACAATCATTGGGTCCACCCTGACCTTGGCCATATCAAATACTTCAATGGATGGGAAGCTTACCCTAAAGCCTACTTGGGGACTAATACCCATAAGACCTTTGATGACTTCAATAAAGCTGTTGAATACATGGAAAGTTTCACTTACTGAAAATTTCTTGGAGTGAATTCGTTCTGGACCTAGTATAATGAGAAATGAGGGAATCACCCTCCACCAAAGGAGCATTACATGCACGCCTTCCGTAATTTCGTTCTCCGTAACGCCATCAAGCTGGCCGTGATTTGTGCTGTCCTTGATGTTATCGTCTACGCTCATTTCGTCATCAAGTACTGGTAAAATGAGCCGCAATTCAGAGAAGGGCACTCCAGATAGTGAAATAGCTGTTGCCTTTATAATTTTTACCCTGCTGTTGTTCTCAGTCTTTATGGCGGGAAGATCACAAAATAAAGTAAAACAAAATTCTGAAATTCTCAGTAACAGGTAAGGGAGCAAGACGCTCCAAAACAAAACCACGAAGAGGTCAACTTTCAATGCGCTATCCATTCACACAGATGATTAAAGTCGAAGGCAATAAGCCCTCAGATCATCGTCTGTCTGTGCAAGGGTTTGCCCTCTCCGCTAGCATCACCGAGATGACTTAACCAAGAGACTCACACTCTTCCCTTCAAACCCCTGTGAGTCGAAACCACAGGGGTTTTGGTTTCTAGGAACCAAATTCAGTTCTTTCATACAATTGGGCTATCTTTCAACTGGCAGGAATAAGGTCTCTGACTCCTTCAATCTTGGTTCAAATCCAAGTAGCCCATCCAACAAGAGTAAGTCAAGGCTAACTCTTCGAACAATTGACAACTAAATAATGAATGACATGAAAACCCAACATCGTTTTAGGACGATGGGAATGGGAGGTTTTCGGTAGCTTTTCCAAAAGAATAAAGCTACCAACTTATACCGTCAACCAGTCTTGGTGGCGAAGGAGTCTGTAAAACTCCAGGCAATGTCAATAAGTCCACGGTGGGTTCGATCCCCTCTGACGGTACCAAAGATACTTCCAGCAACCCAAAAATTTCACTATTTGGCTGTGAAAAGCAAAAGTATCTTGTTTCTTAACCTTTTAAGTTTTCAACTTTCCAACTCTAAGAAGAGGTGAATATGAATCGTGGAGGGCATAAACAGTGGTCTCAAGGAAGGCACGGTAGAGACAAAGACGGTCTCTCCTGGAAGACCCAGCGTAGGTTAGCTTGGGAACGAGACAACGAAACTTGTCAACATTGCCATGAGAAAAAGAGTAGGAAGCCGGATGTTCATCACATCAATCCTTGGATGAACTCACAATCCCATGCTCTTGACAATCTGATTTGTCTTTGTAAAAAGTGCCACATGATTGAAGAGGTAAAAACCCAAGAGATATGGGGAGGCCAGTTTCTGGAGAAGAGGCCAGTCAGATGCTCTCAATGTGGTAAGGGCAGTTATAAACTTAGAGGTCTGAGGCTATGTAATAACTGCAAACCTAAGAAACAGAAAAAAGAGACTAAAAATCGCATTCGCTACAAAATAACAGATGAAGAGTTTTTCAAACTAGCCTTTCCTCTTAGGAATGAGGGGGCAACCTGTGAGGAAATAGGAACTCTACTGGGTCTGACCAGACAAGGAGTAGCCTATCGCTTTAGGTCCCACAAGTTAAAAGGAGAGTGGCAAGGTAAGTAACCACGGAAGATCGGTGCAGTTGGAGTGGCACACATGCCTGGAAAGCATGGGCTGTAACAGGCTAGCAAGTTCGATTCTTGTATCTTCCGCCAAACGGTTCTGGATACTGTCGGGGTTCCAGACTTAAGATGACCTACCCAGTGGGGTCATGCCGCAGTAATCAGGGTTCTAGCCAATGGCGGGGGGCTAGACGCAAGCAAGGGACCAAAATCCCAAGGCCGAGACTAGGAGGTTGTGGTGAAAGAAAGCGGAAGGTTGCGAAAGCGTAAAAACCCTATCTGGCTGTCCAGCAAATAAGAACCAGATCAAACCCACAATACGATCTGTCTTTGCCTTCGTAGCTTAACGGAAAGAGTAGCAGTCTTCGAAACTGTATCGTGAGAGTTCGACTCTCTCCGAAGGCACCAAAATTTATAACCTATTGCGGGTGGACTGGTCGGAAATCAGAAGGGGTCTCATAAGCCTCGTTAAACGGAGGTTCAACTCCCCGACCCGCTACCAAGTTGGACACTTGGGGTAGTAATTACCCAAGCGAATGTGATAGTAGAGGCAATCTAAAAGACGATCTACTGTCCAACCCAACCTGAGGGAAAGCCGCTGTTCATCCAGGCTTGACGATGGGAGAGACCATAATATGGAGGATGAGCTAGTGTGGTCATTCCAGCGATTCCCTGAAAAGGAATAGAAATCGGTTCGATTCCGGTATCCTCCACCAACATCATGCCCTTGTAGCTCATCTGGTAGAGCAATGGACTGAAAATCCATGTGTGGTTGGTTCAACTCCAATCAAGGGCACCAAGACTCTGACACAGCAATCCAAAATTCTCCTGTTAAGAGGGATGTCGCAGGTTCGAATCCTGCCTTGGGGGTAACTCCTTGTAGTTCAGTTGGAAGAACACCATAAAAACAGAGTCTTGAATCTATGTTCCTATGGGCAAACTGGCAAAGTCGCTGCCTTGAGGTGGCAGAGTTATCCGGGTTCGAATCCCGGTAGGAACACCAATACAATGGCCTTTTAGTATAACGGTAGTAATAGCCAACTTTCCAGTATACTATTAGAGAGGACCTAAAATGCCAATTTGTAAAACTTGTAACGAAGGGTTCCCAAATATTATTACAGTCAATGGAAAGCAAAGAAATCTGTCTAAAAGAAGCCGCTGTCTAAACTGTGTTCCATTTCAAGATGGTATCCGTTGTGAGCGTTCAGATAGTCAAAGAGGTGAAAAAACCTGTCTAATCTGCGGGAAACGCTACCATTATGACAGAAAAAATAGAAAAGGCTACACTACAACCAAGTGTAATTCATGCTCCTGTAATGCTCAAAGAAATGCTAAAAAAATAAAAGCTGTGGAATACTTAGGGGGGAAGTGTGTGGTATGCGGGTACGAAAGATGCATCCAGGCTTTATCTTTCCACCATACTGATGATAACAAAGATTTTACAATTTCCAACAATTATGGCTACTCCTGGGAAGTCCTAAAAGAAGAGTTAGACAAATGCATTTTAGTGTGCCAGAATTGTCATCAGGAAATTCATTACGGAATAACAATTTTAACAAGTATGGGTCTTTAGTGCTAGCGGGAACACATTTGGTTTGCATCCAAAAATCGGGAGTTCGACTCTCCCAAGATCCACCAATAAGCGGAGAAAGCAAACTTTGCAATACAAAGTAAGGGAGTTCCACCATGCTCGTTACCCAAACTTGTTTGCAATGTAGTAAGAATTTTTCAGCGGAAAAGAAAGAGGTCAATAGAGGTAGATCCGTATTTTGTGGATTGGAATGCTTCTTCACCCATCGCAAAGCTAACAAGAAAGAAAAAGAGCATAATTGTGTTTGTGCTTTATGTAGCACAACTTTTTATAGAAGCACCAGCAAGCAAGCAAATGTGAATGGTCTTCAATTTTGTTCAAGAAAATGTAGTGATGTAGCTAAAGAGACAGAAAGGGCACTTATCCTTCGCTCTGATGCCAACAAAGGTAGCCATAGCTACAGAAAAATCGCAAGAAGAAACCAAGAAGAGTCTTGTAAATCTTGTGGTTACTCTAAGATACCAGAGGTTTTGCAAGTCCATCACATAGACAAAAACCGAAAAAACAATAAAGTGGAAAACCTAGAAATTCTCTGCCCTACTTGTCATGCAGAGACACATTTTTTAACAAGGTAGTATCCTGGGCCAGCATGTACTAAGGGAGCGAAATGCACTCGCAATGCGTTTGTTGTCGGTTCGATTCCGATCTGGTCCACCATGGGGCAAATTCCTCAAGGTGAGGATGAGAGTTGTATAATTCTTTAACTGCAAACAAAATTCGTTGGTTCGAATCCAATTTGCTCCACCATCACGGTTCCGTAGTTTAACGGTAAAGTCTTAAAAAGACCGCCAAAAACAAACTTTAAAGCTCATTAATGGGGATATTCATGAATTGTATAGCTTGTGGGAAACAGATTAAAGAGCATAAAAAATACTGTAATAAATCTTGTCAACGAGTTTTTGAAGCGGAAAAAGTAAACCACAAATGCAAAATCTGTGAAGCCCCCTTTCAGGTGTGTAGGGGGTTAGTATCTAAGGCCAGATTTAAACAACTTTGTTCAAAGTGTATTGACAGAAACCCTCCTGGTCTATCAGGTGCTAGTTCCCCAACCTGGAAAGGGGGGCATAAGCAATGGTCTCAAGGAAGGCACGGTAAAGATAAAGATGGTCTTTCTTGGAAGATTCAAAGACGGTTAGCTTGGGAACGAGATAATTATGAATGCCAGCACTGCCATAAGAAGAAAAATAGAAAACCAGATGTCCATCATATTAGTCCTTGGATGAATTCACTTTCCCATGCCCTGGATAATCTGATTTGCTTATGTCAAAGCTGCCATCTCAAAGAAGAGGCTAAGGTTCATGAAGTATGGGGAGGTCAATTAATTAAAATGGTGACCGTATTGTAACGGCTGCATTCATCCCTGTCACGGATGAGGTTGGGGTTCAAATCCCCCGGTTACCGCCAATAAATAAACTTTCGGACTCATAGGTAAGGAGTCCGAAAATGATCTGCAAGTATTGTGGCAATGAAAGAGAAGAAAGTGAGTTTAAAGTCACCAGGATAATAAAAGGAGTGACTTACTTTAGAAAGAAATGTCAACCCTGCAAAAATTTAGAGCAAAATGGAAGACGAATAAAACACAGAGACATTGTTCAAGAGTTAAAGAAGGAATTGAAATGTGAGGAGTGCGGCTTTTCAGATTACAGAGCCCTAGATTTTCACCACAAAGATCCGTTAATGAAAGACAAAGAAGTAGCCAATATGGTTCATTATTCACTGGAGAACATCAAAGCTGAAATAGCTAAATGTAGGTGCCTGTGTTCTAATTGCCATCGTATTCTTCATTTCAGCCTCTTGGGTAATCTGGAAACCCCCTAGCTTCGGATGCTAGTATATCCCGGTTCAAATCCGGGGAGGCTGACCAAAGACGCAATCAGCAATTAAAACACATTTCACTTAAAATGAAAAGAAAAGCGTCTTGATTATGCTCCTGTAGCTGAGATGGATTAGCAACGGTCTACGAAACCGTGTGGTGAAAGCCCAACGCAGGTTCGATCCCTGTCAGGAGTACCAAAATAAACAAACCATTACAGTATTAACTATAACGAGGGTTCAAATGGTTTGTGACAACTGTGAGATTGAACACAATGGACACTACGGATCTGGCAGATTTTGTTCAGTGAAATGTGCCAGAGGGTTCTCCACAAAAAATAAACGAGAAGATATCAGTAAGAAAGTGAGCCAGAAACTCAAAGGGAGATTAATAAATCCTCAGAACTTATTCACTTCTGATCATCCAGTAAATTTAAGAAGATCAACTTTTATCAAAAAAGCTAAGCTCAGATTTGAAGATGAGGAAGCAAGATTTGGTGCGGGATTGTTTATTCCCCCCACTAGTAGAAAAGCTAAGTTTTTGCTAATCCGTTTAAGGGGTCCAAAATGCGAAAAATGTAATTGGAGTGGGACCCACCCAGTAACTGGAAGAACCATAATTCAACTAGATCATATTAATGGAGATGCCGCTAATAACCATATCTCTAACCTTAGACTTTTATGTCCTAACTGTCACGCCATGACTCCAACTTTTGGAAGTTTAAATAACGGTAACGGGAGAAAAGAAAGAAGGGATCAATACTTACGAAAAACACCTATGCTAGCAAGCCCGAAAGGTGAGGGGGAAGTCTCATAAGCTTCTTGTCAAGGGTTCGAATCCCTTTGCTAGCACCATCCATGGGGTATTGGGAAAGTCTGGAGTTTCCGCTTCGCTGTCTACGAAGAGATCACGGGTTCAAATCCCGTATGCCTCGCCACTAACTATGCCGGATAAGCACCTCCTTTGCTGGGAGGACCGGCTCCAGTTGGGGAAAGCCGCCACTTGACTAGGCTTGACTACGGGAGAGACCGTAACTATAGAGGGTAACGCGAAGTGGTTGAGCGGCCAGCCTTTCAAGCTGTCGATTAGCGGGTTCAAATCCCGTACCCTTTACCAACATGGTCTCATCGTCTAACAGGCCAGGACGCCACCCTCTCAAGGTGAGAATGCGGGTTCAACTCCCGCTGGGACTACCAAAACTAAATTTCATATCCTTATATGAGGATCAGATGGTCAGACTTACTCCAAATACTCTATTTGCTTTGAGCAATAGTAAGCTGCTAAATAAAGCTACTAAAGCTGCCCTTGCTCCAAGTTTAAAAAAAGAATTGGATAAAGATCATTGCTCTGTTTACTGCTATAAGAAAAATGGAGAGCTATATTTAATTCATGAGCCACCAACAGAAGATGTTGAACAATGTTATAGAGCTTGGCTTAATTTTGGCCATGGAAAAGATGGAAAAGTCAAGAGTCAAATAAATTTTAATAAAATTGTAATTCTGGAAGATTGGGATGTAACCTATAAGCATCCATATATCCCAGGTCAAGAACACCTTAATTGGGAGAGTCTAATCTGCTCAGGATGTGGAATGCCTAATCAAGATTGCGAGTGTTGTGACACTTGTGGTTATGGACCAGATCGTTGTGATTGTAAATGGTGTCAAGAATGTGGTGAAAACATAGATGCAGGAAATTGTGATTGCACCAGATGTGGGGATTGCAACCAACTATTATTCAGAGACTGCACCTGTCAGGGGGGACACCATGAAAAAGAAGAAGATTTGCCATCAGTAAACGAAGGACCAGGAGAAGGTCGTTGGTTCGCATAAGTATTATCCTAGAGAGTCCAAACGGTGCGGGGTTCGCCTGATAAGCGAAATATAGATGGTTCAATTCCATCCTCTAGGACCAATAATTACCCTATTCTCTATACGCTGTCCGGGTCGGCGGGTGCCTGTTAAGCACTTGCGAAAGCACAGTAGGTTCGATTCCTACATAGAGAGCCATTCATTCCAGCGTAGTTCAATTGGCTGAACGCTTGCCTGTTAAGCAAGTAGTATGTGGGTTCAAGTCCCATCGCTGGAGCCAATCAAAAAACGACTGAAGATTAGTGCCTCCAGGCCACAGTTCCGGTAAATCATGATAATTCCGGTCTTGCTTCAGGAATAGAGAGAAGACATAGATCCATCGGTGGTGGTCAGACTCTACAACGGGTCTTAGACGGTTCGACTCCGCTTCTCTCGCATATCATGGGGCTGTAGCTCAATTGGGAGAGCGCAAGTATGGCATACTTGAGGCAGAGGGTTCGAATCCCTTCAGTTCCACCATTTATGGGCCTAGCGTATAACGCCGTATGGAAGTTGGTTCGCTACCGAGCAGGGTTCGAATCCCTGTAGGTCCACCATTCACTATGTAGCTCAGTGGTAGAGCGAACCCCCCTCATGGCGAAGGGCCAAAATGCCGGGACTCAGGGTTCAGCCGATGGTTCGATTCCATCCAGAGTGACCAACATCAACAGTGCGCTAGCGAGATGTAAACAGGCTAGCGGCCATTGGGAGTGAAGTGTTAAAGGTAACACAGTGGCCTCCAAATTCACAGAACAGAGTTCGATCCTCTGCACTCCCGCCAAAGACACACTCAGCAAACCCTATGGATAGATAGGCTTCGGCCTGTTATCGGTTCAAACCCGAAAAATGTGTCTTGTTTACGTCCGTGTATGCTATTTGGTATCGCAGCGATCCTCAGAAGGTCGTGTTTTTGTGGGTTCGACTCCCATCACGGACACCAAAGGAAGATTAACGGGTTCAAATCCCGGCCTGGGATAAAACCCAGATATTTGAGAGGTCAGGTTTCTCCTCCTTGTCTAATAAACATAGGCTTCCATCAAATCATGGTCCA
>Ga0214198_1000371_pt1 | contig 10189 bp, 12 predicted proteins | sample TroBogEpilimnion_20_FD_153036 | JGI IMG/M metagenome (GOLD analysis project Ga0214198, IMG submission 153036) | Freshwater microbial communities from Trout Bog Lake, WI - 20SEP2008 epilimnion | ecosystem: Environmental > Aquatic > Freshwater > Lake > Epilimnion/Euphotic zone | place: Trout Bog... | reverse complement strand
CCCGATGGGTCATGGGCGCTACTTAAAAATGACGGAACGGTGCAAGCCGTAGTAATGTAAGCAATCCCGAACGAAAGGCGAAAAATGAACCAAATCATCATCGAAGGCAATCTCGGCTCTGATCCAGAAATGAAGTTTTTCAAGGATGAATCTCTCGCATCATTCTCCCTAGCGCATACACCGCGCCAGAAGGTCAATGGGCAGTATGAGGATGGAGACACAATCTGGTTTCGGGTTACTTTTTGGAACTCTAAGTCTGATGCGGTTGTTGATAGCTTAAAAAAGGGTGACAAGGTTCTTGTTGTCGGCAAATTTTCTCAATCTAGCTTCACCGGCAAAGATGGCGTTGCAAAGACATCGCTAGAGATTTCCGGCACGAGCTTCTCGATTATCCCGCGAGCGCCCAAGAATCAGGCCGCCGTTGTGACCTCTGTGCATAAGACCGAGGATGCGCCGTGGTAGATGAACTCTGGGACTGCAATCAAGTGGCGGAGTATCTGGGCGTAAATATGAATAACTTACGCCAGCTGCAATATCGCCGCACGATTAGCTGGGTAAAAAAGGAAGGCAAGGCTGTTTTCTATCGCGCCGAAGAAATTCGGACATACCAAGAAAAACGGAAAGCGCGCAAAACAGTAAAATAGCTTTCATGATTATTAACGAGGAGATAACACTCGCCGAAATAGACGAGGCGATAGTGCATATTTCCGCGCTTATGAAAGAGAAGTACGGCAATAGGCTCTCCCACCAACGGAAGGCCTTTTTACTTGGCGAATTAGATAACTTGTTGGATGCTCGACTGGAGGCGGTCAATGAAATTGGAAAAGGTAGCAATCGAGAGCCTGAATCTCGATCCGAATAACGCTCGTAAACACTCGCAGCGTAACCTTGACGCAATCGCCGCGAGCTTAAATAAGTTTGGCCAGCGCAAGCCCATCGTTGTGCATCGCGGGATCATCCTTGCCGGCAACGGAACGGTTGAAGCTGCCAAGTCTTTAGGATGGAAAGAGATAGAGATCACCGCCGTGCCAGACGATTGGGATGATGAAACCGCCAAGGCCTATGCCCTAGCGGACAATCGCTCGGCTGAGCTGGCTGAGTGGGATGAAAGCGAGTTAGCAAAGCAAATTCTGGAGCTGCAAGACTCGGGCTGGGATATTGCTCAGCTTGGCTTCACAGAAGTTGCTCCGCCTTCCGCCGATGATTGGTCGGATGCCTTTGACAGCACCGCCAAGGAGCAATCTCCGTTCCAGCAAGTGACTTTCACTTTAAGCCACGAGCAGGTAGAAATCGTGAACAACGCGCTTTCTGCTTCTCTTGCGCTTGGCGAATTTCCCGAATCGGACAATACGAACAAAAACGGCAACGCTTTAACGCGCATGGCTGAGCTGTTCTTAGGTATGCAGGTATGAGCGCTAAAGACATCATCTTAAAGCCCATAACCTCGCAAGAGGCCAACGCTCTCGTTCGGCGCGTGCATTACTCAAAAAAAGTCGCGCCCAACTCCCAAATCCACATCGGGGTTTTCTATAACGGAAAGCTAGAGGGAGCGCTGCAATTTGGCCCATCCATGGACAAGCGCAAAACTCAGGGATTAGTGCGAGATACCGCATGGAACGGGTTTGTTGAGTTAAATCGGATGGCGTTCTCAGATGCTCTGCCCCGCAATAGTGAATCCCGAGCCATAGGCATCGCGCTCAAAATGCTTAAAAAGCACGCACCTCACCTTGAATGGGTGATCTCTTTTGCTGATGGCACTCAATGCGGAGACGGCACTATCTATCGAGCTTCTGGCTTTGTTCTCACGCAGATAAATAGAAACAAAACAATCTGGCGGTTGCCTGACGGGGAATATGCCGCAGATATAAATTTCACCACAGGCGTTTCTTCGGATCTGCAAAAGAAGTGGGGCAAGACAGGAACGGAATCAAGCCACAAGTTTCTTGCCAGCATCGGGGCGCAAAAGGCCGAGGGGTTTCAGCTTCGGTATGTTTATTTCTTGAATCCTGCCGCAAGGAAAAGACTGACTGTTCCCATCTTGCCGTTTAGCGAAATTGAAAAAGCCGGTGCTAGGATGTACAAAGGGTCACGCCCGGGAAGCATAAAGAGCGATGCGTCTGACTCCCTGTCAGAAGATAGCGGTGCAACTCCGACTTCCGGGCTCCACCCTAAAGAGGAAAGCGACCCTTCGGAGTGATGCACATAACTCGGCACTCCTTATCTGGCGCAAATGCTGCCTGTGCCTCCTCAGCTGATGCAAATGCCTTCTGGATGTCTTTCCATGCCAGCGAGATCGGGTCTCTAAATTGAATCTTGAAATATACCTCTGTCTTGGTAGCCATGCCCACAGTAAAGCCCTTGCCGCCTGTAATTACAAGCATCGTGAATCGTAAGTAATCTATCCATGCCAAATCACAATGCAGCCGTTCCCAGCCCTGAGCTGGTAGATAAAGAGATCAAGGTGCTGGAGCTACGCCGCGCTGGGCTCACTTGGCAGCGAATAGCCGAAGAAACAGGCTACGCCGACCATACGGGCGCTTACGCGGCTTACAAGCGGGCTATCAAGCGCACCATGCAACAGCCTGCCGATGAGCTTCGTGAGGCCGAATTAGACCGCATAGACCGGCTACAGCTTGCCCTATGGCCTAAAGCTATGAAAGGCGATAACGCCTCGGTGAATACCATTGTGCGCCTTATGGAGCGCCGTGCGAGATTGCTCGGCCTAGACTTGCCGATTAAGATTCAACAAGACATAACAACATGGGACGGTGATGAAAGCATTGACAGAGCAGTCCGAGACCTTGCCGCGTTACTCGAAGGACACGCTGAGGAAAGCTCAGGCCCGGGTGCAATGGCAGAACATTCAGGCGAGATTGTCGCAATTACCGCCGGAGACCCCGTGGCAGACATGGCTGATTCTGTCGGGCCGCGGATGGGGGAAGACTCGGACGGGATCGGAGTGGCTGGCGTATCAGGCGATAACCAACCCGAAGACTCGCTGGGCGATAGTCGCTAAAACTTACGCCGATGTGCGTGATACTTGTGCTGAAGGTGTGTCGGGAATCGTCTCGGTACTCAATCGCTATCAAGCAATCAAAACTTACAACCGCTCCATCGGTGAGATTACGCTGACCAACGGCTCAAAGATTAAATTATTCTCAGCCGAAGAACCCGACAGACTTCGCGGCCCTCAGCACCACGGCGCTTGGTGTGACGAGCTGGCGGCATGGGATAAGCCAGACGCGTGGGATCAGCTTCAATTCGGTATGCGCCTTGGCGACACCCCGCAGATAGTCGTTACCACAACGCCGAGACCGACCAAGCTCATCAAGGACTTAATCTCTCGAGAGACCACGCATATCACTCGCGGCTCAACATTTGAGAACGCCGACAACCTCTCGCAGTCAGCGCTCGTGGAATTGCAGGCGAGATATGACGGCACACGCTTAGGCAGACAAGAGCTGTACGGTGAAGTGCTGGATGATGTTGAGGGTGCGCTCTGGAATCGCGCCATCATTGAGGAAGCCAGAATTAGACCAGAGAACGCACCGCCGTACTATCGCGTTGTCGTAGCCATTGACCCTGCCGTGACCAGCGGAGAGTCATCGGATGAAACAGGAATCATCGTTGCTGGCGCTACGCCTGACGGTCATTACTACATCATCGAAGACGCAACGATGAAAGGCTCGCCGGAAGCGTGGATGCGTAAGGCCGTGGAGATGTATCGCAAGCATAAGTGCGACCGCGTTATCGCTGAGACAAATAACGGCGGGGATATGATTGAAGCCCTACTGCGACAGGTGGATGCGAATGTGCCGTATCGCAAGGTGACGGCATCGCGGGGTAAGAAAGTGCGAGCCGAGCCAATCTCTGCGTTATCTGAGCAGAAGCGACTGCACATGGTTGGCGCGTTTCCCGAGTTAGAGGATCAGCTTGTCTCATGGGAACCGGATGCAGATAAATCTCCCGACCGCATGGATGCGATGGTTTGGGCTGTTACTGATTTGATGGGTGGCTCTGTTGCGATGCGCTCTCTTGCTGCAATGGCTGAGTTCTGTCCATCGTGCAGATTGCCGCTAGTGCGTGGCACTCGATTATGCCCACGCTGCAGAACCGCTATCATTACACCAGCCTGATTCATAAGGGGCGCAACTAAGGAGAGACAATGGGTCTAATTGACCGTCTAGCAAAAGCAGTAGCACAGCAAATCGAAAAAGCTCCAAGCAATCTCCCTGCGGGGTCAGTTGTTATGACTGAACAACAGATGCGCGATGCTCAGCACCAAGGTCAGACTTATGGCCAGCAAACTCCACTCTTGCGTAATCCTCTTATGTCCGGCGTTCCATTCGGACCCGGTCAGCCCATCTTGCCCGGCGCTATCAACCCGCTTCGTCCAGACGGCCGCCCAGACCCACGCCGTTATGAATATCAGGTAGCGCAAAACCTCAACATCGGCACAGAGCAAAAGCTCGTGCAGTTCTCTACGCTTCGCGGCGCAGCTGAGCAGATTGACATCGTTCGCCGCTGTATCGAAGTTCTTAAAGCAAAAATCTCAGGCCTTGACTGGGACATCGTTATCGCTGAGGATGCCTCGGAGAAAATCATCGCGGAAATCGGCGGCGATCATGTTCGCGCCATGTCCACAGCTCGCTCAAAGTTCTCAGACGAGATTTATCGTATGCGCACATTCTGGGAAAACCCAGACCGCTCCAACGGCTTGACATTTATTGACTGGATGATGATGTCGCTAGAGGAAATCCTCGTCCTCGATGCGTGGGCAATCTGGCCTCAGAAAACTGTCGGCGGAGATTTATACGGCTTCCAGATTCTAGACGGCTCAACGATTAAGCCAATGCTTGACGATCGCGGTATGCGCCCAATGCCTCCGCAAGCCGCTTACCAGCAAATCCTCTACGGATTCCCACGCACGGAGTTCATGGCCAATTCGGATGACCCAGAGGCAGACGGCGAGTTCACCTCGGACGATTTGTCCTATTTCATCCGCAATCGCAGAGCAAACTCTGTCTATGGCTCGTCACCTGTTGAGCGCTGCTTGCCATTGGCTGACCTTTATCTTCGCCGCCAGCAATGGTTGCGCGCCGAATACACAGACGGCGTAACTCCTGAGATGATGCTGACTTCTGACGCAGACTTCGGAAACGACCCGCTCGTCATGAAGCAGTATGAAAACATCATCAACGACAACCTCGCCGGACAGACCGAGCAGCGCAAGCGCGCACTCATCTTGCCTGCAGGATTAAAGCCAGAGTTCTATGAAGGCTACGGTGAGAAGTTCAAGGCCGCGCTCGATGAATACCTCATCACCTCAATCACCGGACACTTTGGTGTTCTCCCCACTGAGATTGGCTTCTCGGCTAAGGGTGGCCTCGGCGCATCGGGACATCAACAGGGAGAGGCTGAGGCTGCTCAAAGCATCGGCGTTGCACCGTTGGCACAGTGGATTTCCAAGATGCTCTCTAACATTTCTTACACCTACCTCGGAATGCCACGCGAGCTAGAGTTCAAGTTCATGGTCTCGGAAATCCGCGACAACGAAGAAGCTGCTAAAAAGTCTGACCTTGAATTGCGCGGCGGAACAAAGACCATCAACGAGCGCCGCTCTGAGCTAGGCCTTCCGCTTCTGGACACTCCAGCCGCAGACCAGCCAATCCTTGTAGCCGGCAACGGTGTGTTCTTGTTCTCTCCTGACGGAATCGTGAACGCCGCTGCTCCTATCGCTGGCGTTGAGAATGTCCAAGACGATGTAGATCCAATGGCCCCAACAACCGCAGTTGAAGCTCCTAGTGACGGCAGTGACGGCAATGACGCCACTTCTGAGGTAAAGCCGCCTAAAGAGCTAGAGCCTGACTTCCAAAAGGCTGGCGTACCATCTAAGGCAGAAGTTAAGGATGCGCTCTCTCGCCTAAAGATTCTCCCTAACGCCGCAGGAGACCATCCGATGTCGGACAGCCCTGAGCAGATAGCTGACTCTGTATCTAGCCCTTGGCCTATCGTGGAAACGCAAAACGGAGACTATCCCGTCAGCCCAGATGTCTGGGAAAAGGCAGTCCTCACTCTCGTCAATGTCAAAGAGCTGTATGGCACAGACACCGGCCTCAATCGCGACAATGTCGCTGACCATATCGAGTCCATGGGGCAGGCTCTCACCCCATACCGTAATTATCCGCTGGTCTATAACGATGGCGAGAAAAACATCATCATTGACGGCCATCACCGCCTGTTCGCAATGTGGCTGCTCGGCATGGATCAAGTCCCTGTCTGGCTCGGCACTCCTGATATGGCAAAAGAAGCCGCATCAGAGGTCAAGGCATTTCTCAAATGGGCAAGCAAAGGCAAGCGCGCTCGTCAGTTCGAGTTCAACGCCCTAGACCCCATCGTGGGAGATGCGCTCAACCGCTGCTATTTCGATGGCGATATGGAGACCGCTAAGTCGCTTGCTAAGGCATATCTGACATGACCCTCGGTGTCCATCAAGTAGATGGGCGCTTAGCAGCAAGTAGCGCCGTGAAAATACGCGCGGCCTTGGTGAAGTCGGTCAATGCTCGTGAGGTCATCACGGGATATATGCAGACGCACCCCACGGTTAGCGAGTTCATCTCACAAGACCGCGCTCGCGCGCGCGCATGGGCTCTGCATAATGTGACACTTGACCACACCGCTTTAGAGTCAGCTATCCGTCAGCACTACGCAGTAATGTATGTGACAGGCGTGGCATCAACCTATGAGGCGTTTGGTAAGCAACTACGCCAGCGCAAGGCCGCTAAGCAACCCCCACATAACTGGAATCCGAGCGCCTTTGCCGTGAGCGCATTACAGAACGCGGTGAATTGGGATACATGGAAGCCCGGCAATCCTGCCGCTGCCGCTCTGCTCAAACCACCCGGCGGGCTAGAGAAGCTGCTCAACGGAATCAAGATTAAGTCGCTTGATATGAAGAAAACGAGCTACGACCTTTTGGGATCACGATTAGCAGACGGCATCGCTATCGGCGCAAGCCCTAACCAGCTCGCAGACATGATTGAAAGCTCACTCTCCTCACCCGAGCGCGCTCTGACTATCGCTCTGACTGAGGGTTCACGCGCCGCTAATCAGGCTGCAACCGACTCCTTTCAAGCCCTTGGCGTGGAGCAAATCGAGTGGGTCAGCGCTGAGCCAGATGATGAGGACTGCGATATCGGCGGGGAGACGGTCAATGTCGGCGATTCATTTTCTAACGGCCTGACCGCTGATGACATCCCTGTCCATCCTAACTGCCGATGCACAACAACACCTGCGGAAATCAACTGGGACACTTTTGACTTTGGGGCTTCGCTAGATGAGGCGCTCGCGCAAGATTAACTAATAACCATTACAATTAAACGATAATCCGAGAAAAGGAAATCTATGGCGCTCAATCATACAAATATCACAGTTGGAACAACACCAACTCCTCTCGTCACAATTCCTAACGGCGTTGGATATGTAGCTGTTCAGGTAAACAATCGGGATAGCGCAGCGATATTTCTTGGTGATAACGCAGTCACCAATACCGTAGGAATCAACGGTGGACAGAACCTTGCTGCAAGCGCAAGCGTACAAATCTGGATGCATGGCAACGACATCCTTTACGCAGTATCAGCCTCCGGCACAGCAACAGGCGCAGTCTCGGTTATTTACTCAGCCTAACAACTCAATATGTCAGAAACCTTTGTCCCGCCCGCTGGAGCAGCGGCAGCAGCAAAGCGCGCACTCGGCTGGATCAGCGATGGTCATGCCGGCGATGGTTTTACAGGTGCAGGTCGCAACAGAGCTGGACAACTCTCACGGCGCGAAGGATTATCACGCGATACCATTATGCGAATGGTCAGCTTCTTTGCCCGTCACGAAGTGGACAAAAAAGCAGAAGGATTTAATCAGGGAGAAAAAGGATTCCCATCACCGGGCCGAGTGGCTTGGGATGCATGGGGTGGAGACGCTGGAAAGTCTTGGGCTGAAAGCGTTGCCGCGAAACTTAACAAGGAGAAATCACTTATGGTCAATGACTTCGCTAATTCATACGCGGCTATCGTTAAGCAAGAAAAGCAAGAAGATGGCTCGCTGCTTGTCTATGGCAAAGCAACCGATGACTCTCTCGATATTGACCAACAGATTTGCGATGACGCTTGGCTCTCCTCTGCTATGCCAGAGTGGTTTAAGTCCGGCGGTAATATCCGCGAACAACACTCATCTATTGCGGCAGGAGTAGCGAAAGAATATGAAGCGAAAGCGGATGGTCATTATATTTCTGCTCTTGTCGTTGACCCTATTAGCGTTAAGAAAGTGGAATCAGGAGTTCTTAAGGGATTCTCAATAGGCATCAAGTCCCCACGCGTTGTCCGCGACCAGAAGGCTGCTAACGGCCGCATCATTGACGGACAAATCGTGGAGATTTCTCTTGTGGATCGTCCAGCTAACCCAAATGCCAAGCTCATGCTCGCCAAGAGCGTAGAGGGCGAACCTAATCTTGTGAAGGTCGAAGAATTTACAACTACAACGAAGGAAAAATCTATGCTCGCTGACATCATCAAAGAAATCCATGCGGATTCCGTCAAGTTTGACCAAGCGTCATACGATGCGGCCCGCAAGGGAATCGCACAGCTCATCATTTCCGAAGCCAGCGAAATCGCTGACACAGATTCAGACGAGCGCGATGATATTGACACCCTGCTCTCTGCTCTCAAGCACCTCTTTAACTTCCGCGATGGCGAACTAGATGAAGATAACGAGGCAGCACTCAGCACCGATGGTTCACTTCTGAACCTTGCCGCAAAGGGTGACGATGCCAGCTCAGAGGGATGCGACTGCGATGGTTGCGCTGCCTGCCAAGCTGACGGTGGATGCGATGACAAGATGTGCAAGGGCTGCACCAAGATGTCTGCAAAGTCCGCTGACATCAGCAAGTGCCTAGAGTGCGGATGCCATATCCCTAACTCAACTCACGGCCTCAGCCAAGTAGTTGTCACCGGCGCGACTCCAACTAACGAAGTTGCAAATGTCTCAACCGCGACCATTATGACTCCCGAGCAAAACGCGGGAAGCATTAAGTCAGCCGAAGGCGAATCAGTCCCAGAGGAAATCAAAGATGATGCCGAAAAGGTAGTCGAAGAAATCCACGAAACTGGCGAAAAGGTAGAAGAAAAAATCGAAGATATTCTCGGTGAGAAGTCAGTGACTTCCATCATCGAGAAAGCTGTAAAGAGTGCGACTGAATCAGTCAAGGCTGAGATCGCGGAACTTCAAGCTGCACATAAGGCGGCTGAGGAGAAGGCGGTAGCTCTTGAATCAGAACTCGTAACGGCAAAATCGGCAGCTGCATCAGGTGGCCCAAAGCGCACCGGACGCATCGCTGTCACAAATGAAAACGAGCTCCTGCTCAAAGCCGCTGAATACCGCCTAAAGGCATCAGCGACCTCAGACCAAATTCTCGCCAAGGGATACAAGGCATTGGAAAAGGAATACCTAGCCAAAGCCGGAAAAATCTCTGACGAGGAATAACCCACACTGCACTCGAAAGGAAATAAATTGGCTCTAACTGCCCCTAAAGCAGCTGACCTCTTTGGCGATGTAGATTCCGCTAAGAAGGCTGCAAAGCGCATGGATGAGTACACCGAGGTTCTCGGTAAGTCACTCGGCAATCCATCAACAACACCCGGCGTTTCGCCTGTAGCGGATCCAACCGCTGCTCTCGAAGCGTTGGCAGCAACAAAGTCACTCGCTCCAGATGCTCTCGCAGGTCTTAACAATGCAATCGCTTCACAGCGCCTTGCTTTGCAGGATATGCAGAAGGACATCACGCTGACCTCTCCACTTTCAACCAGCTTCGCTGCGTTTGACTTGGAAGCACCAGCAAAGCTCTTGACCCCACGCCCAACACCACTTCGTAACCGTATCCCTCGCAAGAAGGGCGTTGGCACATCACACCGTGTCAAGCGCATCACCGGTTATACGGGTACAGGCACGGGCGGACAGGGCCAAATTTGGCCCGGCGTGACTGAGAGCACAACCACCGCTTTCGGTTCAATCAACTTCGAGCGCGGTTCAAAGATTTCGTACACCTCAGATGACTTAATCTTGCCTTACAACTCTTACTCACTATCTGACAGCGTTTCGTTCGATGCTAATTTCTCAGGCCTTGGATACCAAGACCTCC
>Ga0214198_1000361_pt1 | contig 10328 bp, 12 predicted proteins | sample TroBogEpilimnion_20_FD_153036 | JGI IMG/M metagenome (GOLD analysis project Ga0214198, IMG submission 153036) | Freshwater microbial communities from Trout Bog Lake, WI - 20SEP2008 epilimnion | ecosystem: Environmental > Aquatic > Freshwater > Lake > Epilimnion/Euphotic zone | place: Trout Bog... | reverse complement strand
CCCGTTGCTCCGGTCTGTCCGGTTCCACCGGAATTACCGGTAGCTCCAGTTACGGTGCTAGTTGGACCTGAGTTGCCAGTCGCGCCTACAGCGCCAGTGGCTCCGGATAATCCCGTAGCTCCGGTCTGTCCGGTTCCACCGGAATTACCGGTCATACCAGTTATTGTGCTAGTAGGTCCACTATTGCCAGTCGCGCCTACAGCGCCAGTGGCTCCGGATAATCCCGTAGCTCCGGTCTGTCCGGTTCCACCGGAATTACCGGTCATACCTGTAATAGTTGAAGTTGGACCTGAGTTGCCAGTCGCGCCTACAGCGCCAGTGGCTCCGCTTAGACCTGTCTGTCCCGTAGCCCCGGTTCCACCGGAATTACCGGTCATACCTGTAATAGTTGAGGTTGGACCTGAGTTGCCAGTCGCGCCTACAGCGCCAGTGGCTCCGCTTAGACCTGTCTGTCCCGTAGCCCCGGTTCCACCGATATTCCCAGTAGATCCACTATTGCCAGTCGCGCCTACAGCGCCAGTGGCACCAGATAATCCAGTTGCTCCGCTATTTCCAGTTGCTCCTGAGTTACCAGTAGCTCCGGTATGTCCGGTTCCACCGGAATTACCAGTAGCCCCAGTTACGGTACTAGTAGGCCCAGGACCACCTGTTGGGCCAGTATTTCCAGTTGGACCAGTAACACCAGTTATTCCAACATTAATGCCAGTAGCTCCAGTTGCTCCGGTCATACCTGCTGCACCGACTGGCCCTTGAGCCCCAGATCCAAAATTACCCACAGGTACTGGCATAGAATCAGAGGGGTCAGTAATATCAGTAGCACCCTGTCGGATAATTAAATACCCTCTGATTACATCAGAATCATTGTAAGGATTCATCACTACAATAGGGGAATTGTATAGGCCGGACAAACTGTTCATAGCATCTGCCATGCCTGTGTATACAGCTTGACCATATTGAACGTCTGATTGGCCCCATTCAGCGTAGAATGAGAATATTTGAATTGTGAACATACCGTCTGGAACTGTTGCTAGAGTTCCAGAACCATCATCCCAGTGATTAGGATCAACTGCATCTACAGGAGTCGGGGAATTATTCCACCCCTCTGAATTTGCTGGATTACGGTAGAAATAGTGTAAATTAACAAGAGGTTGCTCAGGAGAAAGTATAGTGTGAGGATCATCTTCATCATTGGCCCAGTTCGCTCCGTGCATCCAAGTGATACCAGAACCAATTCCTAACGTTAAACCACCAGCAGGGAAGAACTGATTTCCACTTACGTTGAATGGCCCGAAAGACCTCACCCAGTCTTCAAAATAAGCATTGGGCCAACGTGCAGTGGAAGGCTGAGAACCTGCATGTGCAATACTGGTACGGTTAGGATGATCTAGGAATCCAATACGAATTACGCCCTGACAAGCGGTATCAAAATCTTCATCTGCGGTAAAAACAAAGGCACCGGTTTTATCAATATCAATAATAGTAGTGTCATTTGTGGCTAGATAGGGGAAGGACACTCCAGTTTGGGCTGGAATTGTCATGTAATACTTGATTGGATTGTAGGCATCAGAGTCTGGGTCAATAACAACACCAAGACCAGAGGTCATATCAAATTTAGTATGATCAGATGCATTAATAGATAAATGGCATCCAGCTAATAAACCGCTGCTATATAAATTGTTTAAGGCGTTCTGAGTAGTGATATCCACGGCACCTGTAGCTCCAGTAGCTCCTGTATAGCCATTAGCCGGTCCTCTTGGCCCTGTAACGCCAGTAGGACCCGTTAGGCCAACACCGGTAGGTCCAGGGACTCCCATATTACCTTGGTTACCCTGACTGCCGGTAGCTCCAGCGGCCCCGGTTGCACCAGTAGCGCCAATAATGGAAGTATCTGTAAGTAAAGTTCCACCAGTCTCAGGAAGGAGATAGGTTTGATCACTAACTAATGGGGGAACTTGTACGTGTGCCGTACCGACACCACTGCTCTGCGCTCTGATAAAATCTTGGTTTGGCATCTAAAATAGTCTCTCTACTATGTAATCCCTAAAACTACTTTTGAGCCAAATTTTTAGTCAGCCAGGATAGTTGCCAGTGGGGTAGCTACAATCCAAGCTACGATTGAAGCCCAAGATGTATCAGGGATAACCTTCATGTTTACAAGATTAGTGGCATAAAGAGTGAATAGTACATTTGGGTCTTGTAAAAGAGCGGGTAAATTGGTGGCAGCTAGGGCGGCTGAGGTCCATGCAGCTAGAGCCCCTGCTTGTGTTTCAGTAGTGGGGTTGGCTTGAATATAAGTGGCGGCACCTTGAATACCTGCGTTTCTTTCTGCTAATAAAAGAGCAGTGACAGAAGAGTGAGATATCTGAGCCGTGGCAACTACTTCTGGTGTGTTGATGGCGGCTAATGCATTCTCCAGAACAGAATTGAAATTTGTTTGAGCTTGGCTAAGAGCGGTAGCGGCGGCATCAGAGGCCATTTGAGCATTGTAACGAGCCGTGTTAGCTGTATCAAAAGTAACTTTGGCAGCAGCTAGGGTGGCGATTGCATCATCGAGTGCGGACATATCATTCTCCTATAGAGTAATTGCTTATTTCATTTAATTAGAACGAGGCCAAAGTTGACCAGAAGCAGGGCGGGGACCTTTGTTATTAGTGGAAACCCTATTTACACCATCGGAAGCGACTAAAGATGCGACTACCGGCATAGACGAAGCATTTACTTTATTGATTCCATCAGATGCCACAAGCCCTGCTACCTTTGGCATGTTAGCCTTGGGTAAGTAGTTGTTCCCATCAGAAGGAACTAGGTTAGCAACGTAAGTAGTCATTGATTATTCATAGAGGATTACCAGACCAGCACCGGCCCAGTTAGTTATAAAAGTAAAACCGCCGCACGTTCCAAGAGTTAAATAGGTGTGGTTTGAACCCCTAATACTAATAGGAATTGCATTATTAAGTGGCAGATTGGCTGTAGCATAGAATCTAAAATTAAGACCTGGATTCTTTGAACCATATTGAGCCATAGGAAATACAGGAAACACAGTTATATTACCACTTCCATCAGATTCATCAGTCAATGAACCTGTGATCACCACATCTGCTGCGGCTTGAGGGGTTCGGTTGATTCCAGAGAAAGCAGCATATCCACAAAGCGGAAGACCTGCTGACAAGCCCTGGACTATTACTCCATCGGAGGTATCCGCATTGCTTGTGTCCTTTGATCTCTCAATACTAAGCGCCAACCCGAAACCGCCGCCCAATGGCCCCTGGAATAAGCAAATACGACTGGTACCCGCTGAACCATACATATAAATTGTGGCGGAAGACCCAGAAGTGCCGTATGAGTTTATCTGTAATCTTGCGAGAACAATTCCCGTGATGGTTCCAGAGCCGTTAGATCCAGTTCCAATGGTGATCCACATTGCAGGATAAGCTGAGGTATAACCGGAACCCCATTCAAATTTGATAAAAACGGGATAGGTTCCCTGGAGCGCATCATTCATTCTCCAGATTTGATAACCACCCGAAGAGTTAGTGCCTCCCTGAGCAGGTATTGAAGCTGAAGCGGTTTGACCTGTATCTCCAGTCTGAACCCAACCACCGTTAGTTAGAAGGGTGGAGACATGCGTTGCCATTGCCGCTAATAATCCGGTTGTAACGGCGTTCCAAACATATGCCGGTGTTGAAGTTAATACTGCCATTCATATCTCCTTATTCGTACAACATAGCAGGCATGGAAGAAGCCCAGTTGTAGAATGAGCCTTGACCATACCCGGCTAATGCTAGGTAATTGTGGTTCCCACCACCTATAGCTACCGTATATTGGTTTGCAGTTGTTAAATCGGCTGGAGCATAAGCCAGCACTCCAACACCACTATTCACTGTTCCATAAGTTGAAAACTCCACGATAGGCATAAGCATAATAGTTCCAGAGCCATCTGAGCCAGTTCCACTCATGTAAGAAGCTACCCAAGGCATATTAGCTACAAATTTTCCCGTAGTCCCATATGCAGCATAACCATGACCACCATAAGGAGTTCCACAGCACCAGAAGGCAAATAAAATACCATCGCTGGTATCTGCACCTGTTGAATCTTTGGTTCGTTCAATATTCATGAACATACCAGTTGCAGTGGTGGTGGCTAAATAATAGCTGTAAAGCGTTAATCTGCTAGTAGATCCTGAACCATAGCAGGGTAGAGAAGAGGCAGAAGTGCCGCTTCCATAGTTTTGCTGTCTAGAAACCATGACTCCAGTAATAGTTCCACTACCATTAGAACCTGTACCAATAGTTATCCATGCACAAGGATAGTTAGTTGTTCCACCAGTTCCCCACTCAAATTTAACAAAAATAGGATAAGAACCCTGTAAAGCATCAGCCATTCTCCAAATCTGGTAACCCTGTGAAGTATTTAATGAAGCCGTTCCAGTAAATGAACCGCTAGCTGTCTGTCCAGTATCAGCAGTCTGAACCCAACCAGCAGCAGTTAGAGTGGCAACCCAAATTGCTACCCATGCTTGTAAATTAGCACTTGTTCCAATTGTCGGAATTGCACTTGCTGTATATGTTGCCATTATTTACCTCTTGGCCATAATTGACCTGAACTGGGTCTTGTGGGATATGGATTAAATGATACTGTATTATCACCAGCAGCTAAAGTAGAAACTAATTTAGCAGAATTACCCATAGCTACAAAATTATTACCAGCGATTAAAGTAGTAGTTAATACATAAGTAGTCATAAATTACTCATATAACATCATCGTTGATGAATTTGTAAATAAAAATCCACTTAATGTTCCTAGTGTTATATAATTATGATTAGTTCCACGAATATTTGCTGTTACTATATTATAAGCAGGTAAATTAATACCAACATAAAACATCCAATGATTACCATAATTAGCCGGACCATATTGACCTAATATAAAAGGTGGAATAATAGCAATATTACCCACTCCGTCAGATAAATCGGTAGGAGCAGTAGTTAAATCAAATGATGATAGGTTTGCTGCTCTTATTGTTCCTGTAAAAGGACAATATTGAGTATACATACCAGCATTATTAAAAAACGAAAATAAAACACCATCTGTAGCGTCTGTTCCTGTTGATGTTTTTGTTCGTTCAATACCAAAACCTATTGGATTATAAGTAACGAAAAGAGTACAACATAGTCTATTAGAAGAAGCAGATGTGTATGATGGACAAGATGCACCATTACCAGTAACGTTTGAAGCCCAGGTTACTAACTGTCTTGCACATATGATTCCTGTAATAGTTCCAGACCCATTAGAGCCAGTTCCGATAGTTACCCATACACCAGCATTAGGATAATTATAACTTGGAGAATATACCCAACCTGCACCATATTCTAATTTTACAAAAACAGGATATGTTCCTTGTAGAGAATCATTCATACACCAAATTTGATAACCAAGTGAAGCTACCGTGCCAGTTGCAGACCCAAATGATGCTGAAGCAGTTTGACCTGTATCAGAAGTCTGAATCCAGCCACCTGAAGTAAGAATATTACTTATAAACGTAGCGATTGGAGCTAAAGGTAGAGTACTTTGTATATATCCAACTAAATTTGCAGATGAAACAGACATCTTATCTCCTACTCATACAACATAAGTAATGCTGATCCTGTCCAGTTAACAAAAGCTGGAAAGTTATATCCTCTTAATGCTAAATAATTATGATTTGTTCCATTAACACTTACAGTATATTGATTAGTTGTAGTCATATCAGTATTATAATAAGCAAGTGTTCCAATACCAAAATTAACTGCACCATTATAGTTAAATTCAATGATTGGAAGAACCATAACATTGCTTGCACCATCAGAACCACTACCCATAGCAGCATAAGTAGGAACTAAAGGCATAGTAGCTACTACACCATATCTAGAAGTTCCTGTAAATGGAAAATAACCATGAAAAAGGGCACTACTACCATTAAATGCATGTGCTAGAATCCCAAGACCCGTATCTGCTTGTGACGCATCTTTAGATCGTTCAATATTTAAATACATAAAATTCATTGTAGCAGTAGCATAAAAATTATAAATTGTTAATCTACTTGGTGTTCCAGAAGCATAAATAGGACAAGCTGTTCCTTGAGTAGAACCATTACCTATAGCAGTTCTAGCTAAAATAATTCCAGTAATAGTTCCACTACCATTAGAACCTGTACCGATAGTTATCCATGCCATAGGATAATTTGTAGCTCCACCAGTTCCCCATTCAAATTTAACAAAAACTGGATAAGTTCCTTGTAATGCATCATTCATTCTCCAAATTTGATAACCCTGAGCAGTAGTAAGAGAAGCTGTACCTGTAAATGATCCACTTGCAGTTTGTCCTGTATCTGCTGTTTGTATCCAACCCGCTGAAGTTAAAATCGAATCCCATGCAGCTACCCAAGCCTGTAGATTAGCACTGGTTCCTACTGCTGGGATTACTGAAGAAGATGTAAAAGTAGCCATTAGAATTGCTCCGGACAATGAATGATAGTTACGGTTATGGGACCGTTTGATCCTCCCATATTTCTGACAGATAAATAAGCATTAGCCATAGGAGCAGAAGTTGGATTATTGAAAGTTGGCACTGGAGAAGTAACAACAGTAGGAACCCCCGTTGTACAGTAGGCATCTACAACAGCACCAGAACCAGCCGTAGGATCAGCAGTTATAACTCGTGAAGCATCCGAGGTCAGTGCAGTTTGCGAAGTATAAAGTGTCACCCATGCTGGATAACTAGTAGTTATAGACAAAATTGAAGTAAGGGCTGGAAGCTGAAATGCAATCGTATTAGGAGTTCCAATCACCACTACCCCTGCATTTAGAGTGAGGGTAGTGAGGCGAGTAACGGCTGGAGCCCATGTACGACTATCTGGAAGCATTAATAGGCTCCTCCAAAAGCCTCAACTGCAAGGGCTGTAGTGCTAGCTGTAGTGGTGACTGTAGTGCTAGCCCACAAACTCCAAGTAGCAGGAAGATTGAGATTGGTATAAGATTTACTAGTTACAAAAGCAGGAACTACAGTAGAAGGAGTTACGGCTGATACTGAAATTTCATCTACTACATATGCAGTGACTCCATCTGTAGCCCAAATTAAAACTGTTTGTGCTACGGTAGCTGCAACCATAGAAGTGGAGATAGCTTGGACTTGAATCTTATCAATACGCACACCATTAGTGCTAGTTGCCATAAGCTGAACAGCATAACAGGGGGATGAGCCAAGAGAAGCGTAGGCTATTGGTCCTCTCGTGGTGCAAGCCGTAGCAGCAGCAAGAGAGGCGATGCCTATGATTGGAGATATTGGAAAAATTGGTGCAGTATTAGCGGTCATTATAAGCCTTCCTTAAAAGAACTAGAAAAATTAGTTATTAAAAACCATTGTAAAAATTGAACAAATACATAGATCCACCTGTAGAGACTCCAGTTCCGCCTCCTCCAGTTCCGCCTGATTGTGCTACCCAACTAACATCGTAATCTGTTGTTGAATTTTTAGCCAGAACTTGGCCGGTAGACCCCCCAGTTGGAATACCTGTTCCGCCAGCGGCACCTGTGGGACCAGTAGCACCAATCCCTGTAGCACCAGTGGCTCCTGTATAGCCGTTAGCTGGTCCTTGAGGCCCTGTAGGTCCCGTAGCGCCAGTGACACCAATTCCTGTGAGTCCGGTGTCTCCTTGGTTGCCTTGGTTGCCAGGAATTCCTGTTGGACCTACGGCTCCAGTTGGTCCAGTTGGTCCTATAATAGAATCATCCGTTAAAAGCGTCCCACCTATAGCTGGTAAAACATAAGTTTGATTCGCAGACAAAGGTGGAACCTGGAGACTTGCTACTCCAGTTCCGCTTTGAATTTTTAGAAAATCTTGAGACATTAAAGTCCTTTACATTATAATTCCTAAAACTGCTCCACTGGATAGAGTTATGGTATGGCCGTTAGTTTGTAAAGGTTCGCATAAAATGTAGCAAGAATTTACTGGTACAGTGATGTCTTGATCTAAGCTGTAGACCGCTTCCAATCCGGACCCATTTGCTGAAATGAAAGCATCCAGGGCTGCGGTTAATTCTTGAATTATCAGAGGGGAGGTTAGTCTACAAGAGTTTTTTGGACCACTATTCCCGAAAAAATGAACGAACAGGGTGCCTTGATTTAGGTCTGTAAATTTAACAGAAGCCATATTTATAAAAAAGCCATTACCGGATTCTCTGGCATCAAAATAGCTGGTATCTGCAACCAAAGCATTGGTTAAAATGGCCTGTTGAATTGGATCAGTCACTCGGACTGGGCCTAAATCATCTACAGAATAGTAGATAAACAGAGTCCCCTGGTCATATTGAACCATGTTGATGAGGTCCAAGTTAACTAGGAGGCTGTGGTTATTGTTGTCGGTGAGGGTCAGGAATGCCATACATATTAGAATGGCAAATTAGGTTTCAGAAGATTAATAGCCGTAGAGCGTAGCAATTGTACCAGTTGCAAAAGCAGTTCCCCCTGCTGTTAAAACTATAGTATTAATGGCCGCAGTTCCACTCCATTGTGCTGTCCATAAACCCGAACGGACTGAGGAGCCAGTAGTTGTAGATTGAGAAATACAAAATTTAGGGAAAGTCGTATTTGCGTAATCAGGAATCGACATGTCGGCGCATGAAGTTTTACCATTTCCGTCTATGTTTCCAAATATGGCACCTGAAGTTGTTCCACTAAATAAAGAAGCTGTCGTGCCGCCTCCATAACCCAAGAAAATTTCTGTTTGGTAATTTCCTGCGGTAGAGTCTGAATTAAATTTGATATAGGCCCCAGAATCCTCTGTCGCGGAAGTATCTCTTCCTGTGATAAGGAGTCTTAAGTTATTGTATGTTCCAGGGATAGAAGAAAATGTGATTGTGGCAGAAGGGGAGCCTAATATCTGACGAGAAATTACTGTTACTCCTGCGGGTCCTGTAGCCCCGGTTGCACCAGTAGGTCCAGTTGTGCCTGTTGTACCAGTTGTGCCTGTTGTACCAGTTGTGCCTGTTGCACCAGTCATACCTGTTGGGTTGAACGGATTGCTAACAATTAAAGAATTATTTATTTCAAAAACTTCCATTACTCCATTAGCAATAGTAGCGGTTCCAGCAGTTCCAGATCCGGCATTATACTGGAAGGTTATAGGAGTTAGTGATGAAGTTGTCATAACATAATTGACTTCAACATCTGTCGGATAACCAGAAGTTAATTGGTTTACGTTTCCGTAAGCGATATTGGCAGAAGCACCATTCATGAATAGCACTACTTCAGTTGTTGAGTAGCCTGTATTTAAAGCAATATTAGCGTGGGCTCTTACTCGGATAGTAGAGCCGATAGACTTAGGCACAATGGTTAAAGTCCCAAGGACTAAACCCTGGGTAATTGTAGGAGCAGATGAAGTTAGCTGACTAGAGGTTGTCCCTCCATTTGATACCGTAACTAAATCCTGAACAATACAAGACCCAGTTTGGCTAGTATTTATTTCTTTGATTTCCAGGAAATTATTGTTACAGGTAGTAGTTCCAGTGGATTGATTATTTCCTGTATTTATTGAAAAAGTTATTGGGGTTAATGACGTAGTAGTTAATGAATACCATGTCTCGGCGGGTCCTGGCCAAGTGGCGTAAGATCCGGTTCCTCCATTACCCACACCAAAAGCAACAGCGGAAGACGCTCCATTTTGAAAAAGGGCAATCACAGGTAAAAACACACCAGTAGAACTCCAAACAACTGAAGTCCACCCACGAATAATAAGAGTAGATCCAATAGCTTTGGGAGTTATGGTTATGGATACAGCACCAACAAATCCTTGGGTTATAGTGGGAGCAGTAGTTGACATTATGGAAGCCGCTGCCTTCCCTGCTGCCCGTTCTGTCTGACTCCGGGTGTCGATGATCGAGAGGATGCCTACCGTGAGAGAATTGGCCGACCCCATAGAGGTTTGGGCTGACTGGAGCGACTGGAATGCCGTTGTCTGAAGGGCGATGATGGCTTTTAGGGCATCAGCGACGGGTTGAGTAGCCCCCTGAAGTGCGGCAACAGCTCCCTGGGCTTGAGCGAGTTGTAATGCCGTAGTCTGGTAATCCGCCATTTCTATCTCCTTTTAAGTGGGCATGATGGCCCGATTGATTACCAACTGAGAATCACCACACCCTGTCCGCCAGCGGTGGTTGATCCGGACGTTTTACCATCACTGCCGGACCCATAGCCTGGGCCAGCCGCAGACGAACCTCCACCTACGCCGAAGCCCGTTCCAGTCTGCCACTGAGTGCTTCCAGGGTCCGTTCCGCCACCTCCACCCCTCGCGCCC
>Ga0214198_1000356_pt1 | contig 10394 bp, 9 predicted proteins | sample TroBogEpilimnion_20_FD_153036 | JGI IMG/M metagenome (GOLD analysis project Ga0214198, IMG submission 153036) | Freshwater microbial communities from Trout Bog Lake, WI - 20SEP2008 epilimnion | ecosystem: Environmental > Aquatic > Freshwater > Lake > Epilimnion/Euphotic zone | place: Trout Bog... | reverse complement strand
CTGAGCAGCTACACGGAGCAGGTTGTTGTAGTCACCTGACATGGACTCATCTTGATACTGGTTGATTTCTTCTTCACTGACGCCAGCTTGGCGCAGTGCTTTAGACACGGCAGACATGATGGCATAAGCATTGCCATCCCTGCCTGTCAGCTGTACTTTGACGTCATACTTAGCTGTGCTTGTGCTCATTACTGTACCTCCTTGTTTGTTAGCAGTAAGCCTTCGAGCATTGTTACCCGGGCTTCAAGATTCTTTACGTGTTGTGATACGAGCATTTGATTTTTAACAATCTCTACGATTGCACCCATGGTTTGGGTCTGTGATTCCATGAGCTCTGTTAATGATGGGATGTGGGGCATTATACTTTCCACTCTTTCTTGTTGATAGTTGTGTCTGTCTCTACATGTATGATAGCTGAACCAGCAGTCCAGCGCGCATGTCTGTAGCCTGACAGCGTACAAAGATAATGTTTATATGCTGACTGATAGTCAGCGAAGTACTTAACGTAATCATCTTGCCAGTGGTCTGCGTATGTCACTACTTTATAGGCTTTGGTCTTGACATGTGAGACAGATACTGAGTCCATATGTCCTCCTTAATATGGACATGTGTGGCAGATTGTTACGTTGCTAGGTCCGCATAAAAAAAGCAGAGCAGAGCAGACCTGAGTCTGCTCTGCTCTGTAGTTTTTAGTTGTTGTTTACTGTTGACTTGCTTACGTTGTACACTGCTGACTTGAGGGCTACGTGTTCGACCTCAATCTGAGTGAATGGCTTGAAGCGTTGTGAGTTCTCGATGCCAGGGCGGCGGTCGAAACGAGTGACCAGTTTGCCTGAGATGTACAACTCTTGGTCTTGATTTGCTTCAGCATACTTGACTTCGTCTTGGTTGTTGATGAACACCAAAGGCATGGTTGTTACGCACTTACCATCTGAATCACGCTGTGAAATATTAGCTGTCCAGATTGAGCCAGTTGTACCACGTGCTTGGATGTTCTTGACGTTACCAGTTAGTGTGATTGTGTTCATGTTATTCTCTCTTTCGTTAGTTAGTTGGTTAGTGGCAACTGCCTCTGCCGACAGGCACAGAGGCAGTCTGCCTTGGTATATATTAGTTACAGTTTGGACACGCTGCATGTGAGTTGCATGCATAGTGGCAGCTAGAGCACACTGCTTCGTGCGCTGAAAGCTCGAGCTCTGGCTCGAAGTAGCGGTCAATCATGTGAACTACAGGCTCGAGGAACTCACGACGAATCCACCATTGGTCGGCTGGTTCGATGAACTCAACCTTGAAGGTGACGAGATGACAGTGGTCATCCCATTCCTCAACCATACGGACTTGCTTAGGAGCACGACCGAGGATGATTTCTGAGTCGACGAAGTCAGACTCAGCAAGGTCGGAGTGCTCGACGACCTTGGACTCAGGTACACGGTCAGCCTCACGGAGCGACCACGCGATGCGTGCGTCGCGACCTTCTTTGTCTTCCGCCTTGGCGGTACAAGCTTTGCAAGTCCAGCCTAGGACTTCGCACATATCACAGTCACCGTCATAATCCACGACGATGGTCAAGCCTTCTTCTTGGTACTGTGTGGTCATCATCTTCTCTTTTCTGTTTGTAGGGAATCCACCCACTTGGTGAACGCCAATATCGGGACTCCTAAGTCATACCGTCTGCTATCAGCAGACGGGCGCGGGTGGCGTCAGACACCCGAGAACGCGTGGTGTGACGAGCGCGTGGCGCAGACACGCGGCCGCGAGCCATCACGCGGTCAGAGCAATCGGTAGCGGTTAGGTCTGAGCAAGCGAAGACCTGCTACCGATTTGACGACGGAGTACGATGAAGGCGCCGTAGGAGGGCTGGACAGGCACAGTACGCCGTTACGCCTTGGCGTTCGGCGACTGCCTGTTCAGAACAAGGCGGGGCGTGGCGCATCGGAGCGAGGAACCCGAAGAGGTGACGAGCCCCCATGCGACAGACGAGCGATAGCGAGTGTTCGCCAGCCGCGTGGCTACGCGGCAGCGCCAGTGGTCCGACCATGCAAGCGCCGAAGCAGCAGGCGTGGCGTAGACACGCCAGATGCTTGGACAGACGCGGTGCGTCCGGCAGGTACCACCGCTCAGCCATTGACCGACAGGCAAAAACATCTTGGTTTGTAATACGAGAACAGCAGACGCCCGAGCGAAGCGAAGGGACCTGCTTGATTCTGAGCTTTGACCGAGCCCGTCCAGGGGCAGCCGAGGACCTGCTTAGCCGAACGGGCAGACGCCCGAGTGTAACGAGGGACCTGCTTAGTGAGGCGTGCAGACGCCGAGGCTCTGCCAGAGCTGCTTGCAGACGCTGGCAGCAGGTCAAGGAGAGGAATCTGTTCGACTATTCCTCTGTTTACCTGTAAGGGAAAAACAGTTTAATGACTGGGCGCAGGAGACCAAGTGTGCTTGGGAGACTGCTGCCCTGAACAGGGACACTGCTATACAGGTACTCCTGTCTGGGTCTTTGACCCAGCGGTTATTAAACTGACGCAGTCTGCAAATCTGAATGTCTGACTGAAATCTTTTGTCAGTATAGTGACACAGTACTGTCCTAGTATGTCCGGTTTTGTCCTGATTTCCGCGCAAGGATTTTCCTCGTTGAGGAAAATACTTCTGTTCGAAACGTTCGTTTCGACTGTTTGAACGGATTATATATAGTAGAGCAGTACTGCTACAGAACAGTATTCGCAGGCTTTTATATAGCCTGCTCATACTGTTACAGAACAGTAACTGTACAGACAGCCTGTAGCTGGATAGAGGTGGATAGACTAGGGGACACGGTGGCGGGAAAAGGATTCGGCACGGGTGAAGACCACTTCAAGGTCAAGGCACTACGTGAGGCAAAGGACAAGGTCCTAGACCTAGTGTCTAAGGGGGCAACCACCCACCAAGCGATGACTGCCGTGAATAAGAAGCCGGACACTATCAGGCAGTGGATGCTGCGTGACTCCGAGTTCGCCTCCGCTTTGGCGCAGGCTAAAGAACGAGGAGAGGCTGTAGGCTTCGACGAGCTGGGCAAGTCTAAAGAAGAACTTTACTTTTCAGAATTTTCAAAAATATTTTTAGGGCAGCAAGTCTTCCCCCATCATCAAGACTGGGTAGACCTGTTAGAGGGACGGGAACCCTCTTGGCTGCACCCGAGCATGATATACGAGCCAGCAGAGCGACACCGCTTGTTGGTCAACGTACCGCCGGAGCATGCCAAGTCCACCGTGATTACGGTGAACTACAGCACCTACCGTATTGCCCTCGACCCCAATGTTCGAATCATCGTCGTTTCGAAGACACTCGTAAAGGCACGAGAGTTCGTGTACGCAATCAAGCAACGTCTATCGCACCCGCGCTGGCTCAAACTCCAGAATGCCTACGCTCCAGAGGGTGGCTGGGAGAAAGACGCTGACACTTGGCGAACTGATACAGTGTACCTCGGGGGTGATGCGCGTAACTCCAGCGAGAAAGACCCAACCCTCCAAGCACTGGGTATGGGTGGACAGATTTACGGCGCACGTGCCGACCTGATTATTCTTGATGACTGCATTACCACAGCCAACGCCCATGAGTGGGAGAAGCAAATCAACTGGTTGCAGAAGGAAGTTATCACCCGTCTAGGTAAGAATGGCAAGTTACTCGTAGTAGGGACACGAATTGCAGCTAACGACCTTTACAAAGAACTCCGCAATCCTAAACATTGGTCGGGCGGTCGTTCGCCCTTTACGTACATGGGTATGCCTGCCGTGTTGGAGTATGCGGATAAACCAGAAGACTGGACGACTCTTTGGGCGCAGTCAGATGTTCCTTGGGACGGGGACGAAGATGTGCCCGACAAAGACGGCTTTTATCCGAAATGGGATGGAGCAGCTCTTTTCAAGCGGCGAAGCGAAGTTACTCCAAGTACGTGGGCACTCGTTTATCAACAGGAAGACATTCAAGAAGACTCCGTCTTCCCCCCAGCGCTGGTTGCCGGAAGTACAAACGGGGCTCGAAGAACCGGAGTTCTACGTCCGGGAGCAGTAGGACATCCCAACCATGTCGAGGGGTACACCATCATTGGTGTTGACCCAGCAACGGCAGGTAAAGCAGCGTTCGTAGTTCTTAACTACAACCGAGCTGATGGTCGGATGTATGTGCTCGACTGTGTCAACATGTCGGAGCCCAGCTACCAAAAGATTATTAACATGGTCCGTGAGCTAGTAGACAAGTACAAGCCTAATGAAGTTCGTATTGAAATTAACGCGTTCCAGAAAGCCTTCGAGCTCGACAACGACTTCCGCCAGTGGCTTGCTGGATACGGCGTACGGCTTGATTCTCAGTTTACAGGCAAGAACAAATGGGATACCAACTTCGGAGTTTCCTCCATGTCAACCCTGTTTGGTACCACCCGAGACGGACGACACGAAAAGAACAACCTCCTAGAGTTGCCATCCAGTGATGGCTCCGAAGGAGTAAAGGCTCTTATCCAGCAGTTGCTGACATGGAGACCTGACAGCAAGGGAGCCACTGACTGCGTCATGGCTTTATGGTTCACTGTCATCCGTGCCCGTGAGCTGATTCAAAAGAATACGAACGTGACGCCCTACATGTCTAACCGGTGGGCTACACGCTCACAGATGGAAAGAAGAACCGCAATCAACCTTGACGAAGCTTTCGCTTCTCAATGGTCCGAGAGATTTGGATAATCATGGCGCAATACGCGAATCAGTCACAGCTGGATGCTTACAAGAACAATCCAATGCCTGAGCAAACTATGTCTCCTCAGCAGGCTGGAACAACTAAGCCACAGGTAGGAAAAGTAGGACCAGATACTGTCTGGACTCCCAAGCCAACCCCAGCTCCTGTAGACCCAGGATTTGCTGGACCAACACGACCAGCAGCTCCAGTACAGAAGCACACCGCTGGCGGAGTCCTTGGTGGTGCTCACATGGGTGGACACTCTGATGTCGCAAGCAAGTTGGGTGTTACTCAGCTTCCAAACACAAAGAAATCAAAGAAGTAATTACCCTTAAGGATTCCTAAATGCTGACAATGCCGCAAATCATTAACCGCGTTCAGGCGCTGCGCTACCGTAGCACCTCGCGGGATATGCGTAACGGTGATGTCCAAATGGTACGTCAGGGTAAAATCTCACAGGTTTACCCTAACTTCTTCCCAGATGGTATCGACCAGAACGTAGTAGCAAACTTCATCGACATCGTCGCTCGCGACCTTGCCGAGATGATTGCTCCGCTGCCTGCCATCAACTGCTCTGCCGTTAACCAGACGTCAGACCGTGCCCGTCAGTTCGCTGACAAGCGCACACGCATTGCCGCTAACTACTTCCGTCATTCGGATATGGAAGTCGCAATGTACTCAGGTGCCGATATGTACCTGACCTATGGATTCCTCCCATTCATTATTGAACTGGATGAGGAAGCAAAGCTGCCACGCATCAGACTAGAAAATCCAATAGGGGCTTACCCCGAGTTTGACCGCTACGGACGATGCATTTGCTTTGTCAAGCGTTACTCTATGACGCTAGGTGAACTGGTGGCACAGTTCCCTGATTACGAGAAGCAGATTCTCGGTCCTGCCGGATACAAGCAAGACATGAACGGCATGATTGAGATGGTCCGCTATTACGACAAAGACCAGTCTGTTCTCTTCCTCCCATCTCGCAACCACTTTGTGTTGTCTCAAGCAGCCAACCCAATGGGCAAGATGATGGTAGTTATCGCCAAGCGACCAAGCGTTGATGGCGAACTTCATGGACAGTTCGACGATGTGTTGGGCATTCAGTTGCTCCGTAACCGATTCGCTCTGCTTGCTATGGAAGCAGCCGAGAAATCCGTTCAGTCACCAATCGTTCTGCCTAACGACGTCCAAGAACTACAACTTGGTGGAGATGCGGTTATTCGTACCGCTAACCCTGCTGGTGTACGCCGTGTAGAACTGACGCTTCCACAAGGCGCGTTCAATGAGCAGGCTTTGCTCAATGATGAACTACGTACAGGAGCTCGTTATCCTGAAGCCCGTTCGGGCAACATGAAAGCATCTATTGTTACTGGTGCCGGTGTCGAAGCCCTGATGGGTTCATTTGATTCTCAAATCAAAGCGGCACAAACAATATTCACCACCGCGCTACGTGATGTTATCTCTCTCTGCTTTGAGGTAGATGAGAAACTCTTTGACGAAGAGAAGACCATCCGTGGTGTCGATGCTGGTTCCCCATACGCTATTACATACTTGCCACGCAAGGACATCAAGGGAGACTACTCCGCAGATGTTCGCTACGGCATGCTTGCTGGTCTCAACCCAGCGCAAGGACTAATCTTCATGCTCCAAGCACTTGGTGGAAAGCTTATCTCCAAGGACTTGGCTATGCGTGAATTGCCATTCAATGTCAACGTGACCTTGGAACAAGAGAAGATTGAGACCGAAGACCTACGCACATCGTTGATGGGTGCTATTCAGGCATACACCCAAGCGATTCCGCAGATGGCAGCACAGGGTCAAGACCCTACGGACATCATCAAGAAAATCTCTACCGTTATCCAGAAGCGTCAAAAGGGTGAAGCCCTTGAAGATGTCATGCTGGAAGTGTTCCAACCAGAGAATCCTCCTGCTGGAGCACAACAATCGGTTGAGCAGCCGTCCGTCCCTTCTGCTCCCGGTGCCCCAGTAGGAGGCTCACAACCTCAAGGTGGACCCGAAGGGCAACAAAACCCCGAGGAACAAGGCGCAGGTATCACAACACCTCGACCAGAATTAGAAAGTTTGCTCTCCAGCATGAACGTGTCTGGAAAGGGTAATGCAAGCGTAAGGACAATCAACCGTCGCGTAGTGGGATAGGGACATGACAACGATTATCGGTATAGAAATTGAGAAGGGCGCTCAGATTCTCGCAGATAGTCAGGTCACTGACGATAGCGGCAAGATGTTTAGTCATCCAAGTATGACAAAGATTAACCATCGTGGTGCATTTATCATCGCTGGTGCAGGAGAAATCCTGCCTTGTGATGTTATCCAGCACATCTGGGACCCACCACGTTTGATGGCGAAAGACAAACAAGACCTTTATCACTTCATGGTAGTCAAAGTAATCCCTTCGATGCGCAAGTGTCTAAAGGAAAACGGTTATAACTTTGATGAACAAGGCAGTGAACGGTTCCAATTCCTCGTCGCAGTAGGCGGAGAGTTGTTTGAACTGGATGAAGACCTTGGTATCACCAAGTCTAATACCGGACATTACGCCATTGGTTCTGGAGCACCATACGCATTAGGTGCTCTAGCAATGGGAGCAGATGTTTTCGAAGCAATGGAAGTAGCAGCAAAGCTTACAGCTTTTACTGCACCACCATACACAACAGCATTTCAATCTAAGTAGGAGGATACATGGCAGACGCAAGAGGCGGTTATCGCCAGCCAAGTAATCCAGCTCCTGTATCAGGACCGGGTGCTCTGTCTCGCCGTACTGACGGCGGACCCATGGACGGAATGACACCACCCGCTCCTACTCAAGGAGCCAAGTACATGCCCGGAATGGGCTATGGTCAGGGCGGAAATATGCAACAGCAACAGGGTGCTCCCCTTGCTGGTGCACCAACACCACCCGTTCCTCCTGCTGTACCTCTAGCTGCGCCTACAATGCGCCCTAACGAGCCTGTAACCACTGGCATCAACTCTGGTCCAGGTGCTGGCTCTGAGGTCCTACAGACCCCTTCAGGGGCTCAATCACCTTCTATGACTATTAAGCGCCTTGCCCAGACCGACCCTACAGGAGACTCAGAACTTATCTACCGTGCCTTGGTTGATAGAGGTCTCTAGTGTCGCTAGTTAATCCGCTTACACCTAACAATGGTCTTAGTGCTCAGACGGCTGTAGCCGCTCCGTCTCTATATGCAGCTGCTTCTAGCCTGCCACTAAACCAGAATCAAGCGACTCAGATTAACAACATCTCCTCTGTTGTGGGATTGAACCAGCAACTGGCAGGTCTTTCAGCTCAAGATGCTCAGAAGAAGTACCAACAGCTGGACCCACAGGTACAACAGCAACTTAAATCTTTCTATGGCGAAGCGCCATACATGCAACAGGGACAAAAAAACTTCTTCGTTCGTGCTGCTGGTGATGTACTAGGTGCAGTAGTCAGCCCGTTCAAGGCTGCTTTTAAGACTCTTGGCGATTACGGCAAGGTTATTAACGTACCGTACCTTCTCGGTCGCGAGATGACGCAGGGTGACCCACTCTCATGGAAGTCTTTGAAGACTGCATGGGACGGAACTGAAGTCTATGACAACGGCTCTCTTGCTCAATTGCACAAAAAGTACGGTGACACCGATACCTTTGTTGCCATGAATACCCTTGATGGGTTAACTCCCGGCAAGATTATTGAAAAGTACGGCACAGTTAATAGCGATATTCTTGGCTCCATTGCCAAGATGATGGACAAGCCATCTGAGTTTAACTCTATGCTCAACGACTTCAAGGCTTCTCAAGTCTCTCCCGGTCGTGACCTTGCCCGTGTTATGTTTAGCGCACAACCAACGGACAACAAACTGCATAGCGGTTTTGGTTTTCGTATGTTGTCAGGCACTCTTGATGCTGCCTATGAAATTTTGCATGACCCACTAACGTGGTTGACTGGCGGCACCGACCGCGCAGTGATGGCTTCTGAGAAGCTAGGCAATGCTTTGGCTGCAGGAACCAAGACAGTTGAAGAAGCCTTTGCACGCGGTGATGTTCGCCGTACATGGGACAACGTGGCTGGTCCGCTTATCGAGAAGCTGGCAGGAGCTCGCGAAGCTGGCGACGTTCAGGCAGCAGCTACAGCTCGTAACGCTATTAAAACTCAGCTTCCAGCTATGAGCAATGACAACTTGCTCAATGAATTTGCTAGCGCAAAGCTGTTCAACGCAGATGCTGCAAAGAATTATTTCAGCAAAGCTGAGCCAATGACTAAGTTACTGGCTGGTAGCACAGACTCTACCGAGTTCTTCCGCACTGGTGTGCCTATCGCTAAGCGTACACACGAACTTACTTCATGGGTAAACGCTACAGCAAGCAAAGTTTTCAACGGTACAGCTACTGAAGAAGAAGCCAACAAGTTCCCAGAACTCATGAATGATATTCATGGCATTGGTTCTGACCGTAATCAACTTTTTACTGAAGGTATCTTCAACGCGGACCCTATGCGTCCGCTGACTACTCAAGGTTTGACAGACCAGACACAGCAACTTGCTAGCACTCGGTTGAAGATTGGTCGCTTCATGGCACGCTTCCCGGGCAATACACCTATCGGTGTCTTTGATGAGCAGGTAGATAAGTCCATGCCCGCACTACGCGGTCTTGGTCGTTTGATTTACCCTAAGACATTTGCTGATTACTTTGCTGAGGCGTACCGCCAGTCGGTACCAGCAGACCGTGTCATCCTTCTTCGTGGTTTGTACACACAAATCATGCACAACATGGGCTTGCACGCTACCGAACAAGGTCAGACTCTTATGGAGAACATCCTTAAGGACAAGTTTGGTGACCAAGTTGGGTACATGAACCAAGCAAAGATTGGTGTACCGGGACAGTTTAAGGACGAATTGCGTTCAGGTGGCATTGTTCCTGAGACAGCAGACACCAAAGCGGATGGTGAGTTCCAGTATTACCACGGTGGACCTATCCACAACTACCAACCAACCACAGTTATTGGTTCGTTGCCATGGGGTCAGCTCTCCGATTACGGTTTGTACATTGGCAAAAACGCCCGTGCGCGTGAAATCATCCAGTCATCTGGTGCTCACACCGCTCGAGCCGTTGCTCGCAAGGGTGTGAACCAATGGTCATGGTTGACTCTGTTCCCACGCCTAGGTATCCGTGCTTCGCTAGACGAAGCTATGTTCTATAGCCTATCTGCACAGGGACGAGACCTGTATCACTGGGGACTTGGTAAGAATATTGGCAAAGTAGTTACCGCATTTACTGGTGATGAAAAGCAAATCCCTCCAGTCAAGCGTGCTATTCTCAACTGGTTGGACAAGAATCCAGCAAAAGCTTTAGAAGATGCCGACCGCGTTAAAACAATGAACATTAACGGCGAGGAACGCTTCATTCTTGATGACAAAGAGAACATTGTCAAGAATCTTCAAAACTACCTTGAAGGCGTATTGCCTAAGGGCAAAGCAGTTGTTGATGAAGAACACCAACGTGTGACTTATCCACATCAGGAAAAGCTGATTAACTGGGTAACACAGATGTTGGTACACACCGATGGTGCTGTCTCTAACGCACTTATCAACTCTTCGATTGGCAAGTCTTCTATCGAAGCACTCAATGGTGGAGATTTCTCTTACGACCTGACAAGCAAGTCTGCTCTTACCCGAGCTATGAAAGAATTAGGCTTC
>Ga0214198_1000353_pt1 | contig 10460 bp, 19 predicted proteins | sample TroBogEpilimnion_20_FD_153036 | JGI IMG/M metagenome (GOLD analysis project Ga0214198, IMG submission 153036) | Freshwater microbial communities from Trout Bog Lake, WI - 20SEP2008 epilimnion | ecosystem: Environmental > Aquatic > Freshwater > Lake > Epilimnion/Euphotic zone | place: Trout Bog... | reverse complement strand
TACTTCTTGCGCCCAAGATAATTGCATCAAAGTTTTACCAAGTCCACAATCTGCGAAAATTGCATACTTCCCGGCTTTTAATGCCCTTAATACAATAAACCTTTGAAAATCGAATAAATTAGGGTTTAATGTTTGAGGGACAAATCCACTTTCAACGTGTGTTTTTTGTTTTGTTTGTAAAAATTCATCGTAAGTCATTGTTTCCCTTTTTTTGTTAGTTAAATTTTATTTTCTGTTAATGCTGTTATCAGGTGGATATGTTCCTTTTTAATTGTAAATCCATCTTTATCTTGATTGACGTAAGCTATATAATCTCCATAGTAGGCTTGATAATAGCTTATTTGTCCTATGTTTAAGTAGACACTAACTCCATGTCTTTGTGCAGGTATAAATTTCATTTTCTTAAGTTTTAAATTCTGTTTTTACTAAATCCGTTCTCTTTACTCCATAGTGGGTTTAACTCTACGTAATCGTGGCAAGGTCTGCATATCGCTACAAAGTTATCGACATCTACTAATAAGTTGCCTGTCCTACCTTGAGCATGGTGTACATCACTAGCGTAAATCTTACATCCAGGGAGTTTAACTTGGCATAGTTGATGTTCATTTAAGAACTCAAGGCGTAACTTCAAATATTCAGCGTTCTGCTTCTTGCGCTTATCCGACAATGGGGCAATCTTAGTAACCTTATTGCCATCCTTAGGATATTTAACAGAGCATAGCTTACAGTATCCTCTAGCCCATATATACTGATCTGTCTTACATCCTTTACATATCTTCTTCTTAGCAACCATACTCTGGGGTCCTGTCTTTTACTGATTTATACTCATAATTCCCTTTGATACTATCTGCCACGTACTTTCCTAGGCTATCAGCGTTAACAAAGTCAAAAAATACATCATCAGGGACATCAAGATACTCATAGATACCTGATTTAAACTGAATAAATAAACTTTGTCCTTCTCTGCCGTAGGCTAGGATGGTGCTACTTTCTTGTTCTGGTTTGATTAATCTTAAGTTTTCCATTTTTTTGTTTTTATTTGGTTAATTAAAAAGCCCTTTTAATTAGGGCTGTTATTACTTTTCAATCCTAATTCACTCTGTTTTTTTTAGACAAGTTCAATATCTATTGCTGCTGCGCCTTTACCATTTTTTCCTGCTCCGATGCTGTATTCTACTAAATCATCAGTCTTTAATTCTTTGCAATTGATAAATTTAGATGCGTGAAAAAAAACATCTGTGCCATCAGGTTGGATAATAAATCCATACCCTTTGCCTTGATCGTAAAACTTAACTTTACCCGGTATTCTTTTCTCTTTAAACATTTTTTTTAATATTAATTTATGCAAATTTATACAAATCTTTCGAAGTAACAAAATCTTCGTTAAGATTAAATTCTTTTGTATCGGAAACATAATATCCTTGTTTTATTTTTCTATCTTTTATGAGTCCACGGACAAGGCTCTTATTACATTTTAATATTTTAGATGCATCTTGTATGGTCCTACACGTCTTCTCTAGTTGTATCGTTGTGCTATTAAAAAGAAATATTTGTACTGGTTTACTCATACGGAAATTCCTCCTCTTGGTTAATTATTCCTACTTGTTTATTAAATTTTATTGACACTTTTGGTAAGGCTTTTTTGTCTATCATTTTCTGCCATTTTATTTCTGTGTAGTCCTTTTTTATATGCCACCAGAAGTTAGATTTTGACAGGATGATATGGATAGGTATTTTCAGCAGAGGAATATCTTTTAATACTCTTGTTGTTCCTTCTTGCGAGAAGGTAACATCTGCTGAAAATATCTTCGTAGCCATCAGGACCAATTAAATACTCTGTCCCACAATCCCATTTCTTCGTACTTCTCAAGCCTATGTTCCAGGATAGAAACTACATCTTCGTGTTGTTTGTGATTAAGTTCTATCTCCTTTTTAAGTTCAAGGATTTCTACGTTTAATTCATCAATTTGATTATTGAGGACTTCGATATTGTGATGGGCTTGTCTTAATGCAGATTGTATCATCTCTGTCATTTCTTTATGTGCTTTAAGTTTTTCTTCACACATAGTAAAATCTGCTTTTAACACTGTATTTTCTTCTTTGTATACATCAATCATTGCATCTTTAGCCTTATTGCTTTGAGTTAATTGATCTATTTTCTCGTTCAACTTGATTATTCCTTCAAGTTCTGGTGAGAATTGGTTGATTTCCTTGCTAGGTTTTGGTGTTGTGTCCTTTTTAGGTTTTGGTGCTTGTTTTTTAACGGCAGCCTTTGGCGATGGTTCGCTTTTCTTCGACATTTTTACTTGTTTTTTCATTTTTTATAATTGTTTGATGGTGAAATTACAATACTCTTCTCTCTTAGGTACTATCTCTTTAAATGAATGTAGTTCATAAACTTGTGAATCATTAAAAAAATACCTCTTTTGCAGGATGTCTAGGAATAACTTTTGAGGATTATCTAGGTCTGCTAGAGGACTGCTGAATCCAAAGATAAAGGTAACTTTCAATGGTCCTTTAGGAATCTTTAGGTCAGGAAGCATCCCCATAACAGCCTTTTCGTATTCTTTATACTCCTTGGTTTTAAACCTTTTCCCTTGCCATGCTTTGTTTACGGACAAAGGTTTTACATGGACCATAATACCTTCGTGTATATTAAAGTTAGGAAGTGAAGCAGGTTTTGCCTGAGGCATATTGCTTATTCCCTTTATTCCTACCTTCTCAAATACGCCAGGCGATGTTTCTATCATCCCTAAGGTAGAAAGGTCGTTAAATGTAAATGGCTTACTCTTCATTGTTGAAATTTTATTTTAAGTTTCTCTAATGCTTTTTTATCATCAAAAGGATCATCTACTTCAACAATGACATCAATATTTATCCCATATCGGCAGGCGAGCCAAGCGATGGCATCAGAACTAAGGTTATGAGTCTTATGGTTATTTAGATACAAGGATAATGTAGATATGTTGATGTTCTTCATTCCTCTAATCTTGGAATCTGTCACCATTTCTGCTAGGGTTAACTCTAGTTGTTTTCTGCGATAAATAAGAGCATTTCTTATCTCTTCATTGTCTTTAATAATGTTTATTTTCATTCTGGTTCAGGTGTTGTTATTCCATTTTCTTCTAAAAATTGTCGTACATCGCTAATAAATTCATTCATTCGCTTTTGGCTAGTGTCTGCGGTAGATAGTGTAGTTACAATAAGCACGGTAGTAAATCCTATCTTTTTCTCTATCACATCTTTAAGGAACTCGGAAGCAAAGTATTTATGTATTTCGTCCTTTTTCCATCCTCTAAACACCTCTGTACTGGCAGCGAGAGGTATTAGAACGCCTCTATAATATCCGTGAGTTTCAGTAGAAGGTTTTTTGTTTACTTCTTTAAAACAGGCTTTTATCTGTTTGCCTTTCATTGAGGATATGATACTTCTGTACAGGCTTTTATTGTAGAATGTGATAGTTCCATCTTCCTTGACAAAGGCATCGTGCCATATCTTCATGTCGTTGTTCATGCGGCAATATTTTTGTATGTGATGAACTCTTCCTGAGGTATGCCATTGTTAAATTGCGGATCTCCTTTTATCTTAGGGGCGTTGAGAGAGTCAGGAAATGCCCTAAAGAGAGAGTATTCTATCTTAGGCTTACCTTCATGCATAACTACCTTATCATCTTCTACGTGATGTACTTCTCTCACTGCTATAAATAACTCTTTTCCTAATACTTCTTCTTTTTTAGGTAATGGAGTATGGTTTACACCGATGCACCTGAGGATGTTGTTAAAATACTTTTGCCTTGCTCCATTGTCGATGATAAATCCTTGCTCGTGAAATCCTTTGTTGTTCTTGAATCTAACGATGATAATTAACTTACCATTTAACCTTACTACGTTGTTATTTTCATCCTTGAGGGAGAAGATATCTTCAATTATTACCTTATGTAATCCAGCTTTTAATTCGCTCTCTTTAATCTTAATCTGTGATGTTCTCATAATCTTTAATTTAATAGGTGGCAGTAGGGCTGTTTAAGACGCAGTTTCAGTTTCTTTAAATTTACCTAAGATAACCTTAGTTATCACCTACAGGGCTTATGGATTCCTCCTCCCGTTCCCCTGTTGCCACCTATTTTTTATTTAAAACAAGGGTGTTTGTTGCCCTTGTTACACATACAGGTGTAAAAATAATTCTAAAATGGCAAATCATCATCGTAATCTTGCTCCTGCGCCTTAGGCTGAGGACGAATAACCTGCTCTTTAACATTAGGTTCTTTTTCCTCTACTTCTCCTACATTAGAAGAGTGATTTTTAAGGAAGTATTCGGTAAGGTATTCTTGGAGTACCTTATCTAATTCTATGGCTTGTTGTTCTGTTTCAGCAGATACTTTCCCTTGAACAAACGTAGGGCTTTTAAACCTAGTAGCACCTTTCTTTTCATCGGTGAATCCTGTGATGGTTAACGACCCATTATAGATGTCTTTCCCTTTGCAGAACTCAATAAAGCTAGATAGGGAAGAACCTACAAATTTGATATGTCCTAGTTCTAGCTTGTTATTCTCTTTGTAGGCGATGTATACTGATGCTACATACTTGGCACTTTTGCAACTTGGATTTACTTTGATTTCATCCCAAAGTCCCTTGGCGTAGATACCTTTCTTACATCTTACGATAAGTTCATCTTTCCTGATGTCCCTAACTTCATTGGACCATAGTCCAGATTCAGCTTCATCATCGTAGCCTCCTACGGTATTTAACCTGTCTAATACTAGGAATGAGAAGGGCAATTTGTGGAATACATTACTCTTAGTTTCCTTGTCATAATGCTTAATAACTCCATCTTGGGCGTTCCATTCGAAAAACTTCTTTGCTGGGTTAGTTAGTTGTGTGTTTGTGTTACTTCTGCTCATGTTAATTGTTTTTTAATTGTTTACAAATATAATATAAATTATCGCATTACAGGTGTTTCCTCTATGTAAAATTTAAAGCCATTGATAACTACTTGTTCTTGAAATTGTTCGGTAGTTAGTGTCTTCATAAATTCCTTTACTTTAGCTTCATCTATCATAAGGAATTGGCGAGGGATTAGGTCTTCGTTGAATACTTTAAACTTCTTATCCCTACGGAATTTACCCTTATTTACTTCTACGTTGCTTAGAGCCTCGTTCTTTTTATCTACTGCCGAAGACATTATTTGGTCCTGCTGTTCTAGGATGGATACGGTGTTATTAGAACTTTCTTGGATGATGTCTATTGATTCGGTAGTTACGTTGGTAGATGCTTGAATCATATCTTTACGTAGAGCTATCAATTGCAATGCACTAAACTTAGCGGCAGAACTTTCGTTGGCGTAGATGCCATAGATGTTATGATCCACCCATTTGGCGTTAACTTCTTGGGTTAATTCATCGCATTGGCTAGCGGTAGCACATTGGGATATTCTCCGGGTAACGCTATTACGTACAGAAACTAGCAGGTTAAGGTGTTTATTGTTTAATTCTTCAATTTGCTTCCTTTTAAGTTCTTCGGAGTCATTCCACTTCTTTAGCTCTTTCTTACCATACTCTATGGCTTCTTCCAGGTGCGAGGTGATGTTATCTTTAACGAACTTATTTACATAATCTACTACTTCTTTGTAGGGCCTTCCTATGTCCTTGCGCTTCTCTTCTGATGCTTTAAGCATCTTATTAGCGAGGGATAGGGATTGCTCTGCTATTGATAGCGTAGTAGCGTCTGTAATTTTGATAGCCTTACATTGGTTGACTACCCTTTGTACTTCTTTGGCAGTATCCTCAAATTTAAGTTGAACTGCTGTTTTGCTCTTTTGTAAGAATACATCTGATGTACCCATTACCATTTTGTTTGTTTCCATTTTTTTAAGTTTTTGTTGTTGATGCAAATATATGTAATTTATTTTTATAATGAAAATTTTTTCTTTTCTATTTGTTCAAATGCTAATCTAGCTTCTGCTATAGTTACTCCTTTTGATACATCGTACTTATTTTTTTTAAGCACATATATTTGAGCCACAGATGCGGGGGCGTTGCTAATGAGCCTATTGGCATCTCCTTTAGAATATTGATAATTCTTTACATCATATCCTAGTTTATCTAGGAACATAAGTTGATTCATAGTTGCAGGGTCCTTCATCCTGATGCTATCCGACAGAATAACTTTAGGAAGAGGGAACAGGCTTACTCTTTGGTCTTTTGCTCTATTTGCTTGAAATAGTTTCTCTCTTGATTCGATAATCTTTTCTTTCTTCTTTGTTGTAGTAAATAGGCGTTGTTCTACGGGTTTATCCTGATCTAGCGACCAAGTATTTACAAGTTTGTGTCTATAAGAGCTATCACAGATGTCTAATACGAGGCAATTAGGTTTATTAGATTTCGCTATTGCTTCTCTTCTACCTTCGGGATTATCTATTCCATCGATAGTACCTGGCAGTGTCCTTGTTCCTCTGCCAATCATTTGCATAAAGAGGGTTAAGGATTTTGTTGGTCTAGCCATTGTGATGCAACCTATTGAAGGAACGTCCATGCCAGTAGTAAAGAGTCCTACGTTAACAAGGTGAGTAATCTCTCCTGACTTGAATCGGTTAAGAGTCCCTCGCCTGTCTGATGTAACTTCTTGATCAGAAACAAAAATCTCTGCCTTTTCTCCTTTTTCTGTTAGTTTTTGTGTTACGTTCTTGGCGTGTTCTATGTCAACGCAAAAGATTACGTTTAACTTGCCATCAGCGTACTTCTTATAACTCTCGTAGATTAAGTTATTACGGGCATCGGTGTCAACCTCTTGGCGCAAATCTCTCTGGTTGAACTCACCTGCTGTGGTCTTAACATTGTCGAGGTTAAGGTCTGTCCTTATCTGAATGGCATCTAGCTCACATAAGTACCCCTCTTCAAAGGCTTTGAGCATTGGGTATTGATAAACAATATCATCATAGATATCTCCTAGGTTGCCACCATCGGCCCTGTGAGGTGTTGCTGTGAGGCCTAGAAGTAATCGAGGTGTGAAGTAGTTAATTATCTTTCTTGCAGTCGTAGAGCATGATCCATGGCATTCATCTTGGACTATCGCATCGAAATGGTCTTTAGGTATTCTGTCCAATCTCCTATGCAAAGTTTGGATGGAAGATAGTATTATTTCGGAGTCAATGTCAAAATGTTCTGCCTTGACAATACCAATTTTTTTAAATACGTCGTACTCTGGTGGGGCAAATACACCTTGGCTTTTAACATTATTGATGAACTCTATCAGGCCTCCATTTTGGTCAACTAACTTGGCTACTGGAACATCAGGTGCTAGGTCAGACAGGAAGGCAACACCTGCCTGTTCTAGTAACTCCTCTCGGTCAACACACCACATCTTACGTTTGAAATCGGCTAGTGTCTTGACAGCAGTGTAGGTCTTACCGCATCCGGTCGGTAAGACTATTATCTGCTTCTTAACTCCTCTTTGCAGGGCGTTTTGTACGGCTATTATTGCTTCCTTCTGATACGGTCTTAGTTCTTTTGCCATCTGCTTTTGATTTTTTGGTGTGTGGTTTTTTTTAGTTGTTTGTAATTTCAAAATACTATTTCAATTCTTTTTCAGCAATCTTGATTAGGTGACGTGCTAATCCTTCTTATCTAAGGTGTTAGTTTTGTTATTTCCTTCCTTACTTTCTTTTCGGCTTTTTTTCGGGGCTTGTAACTTGCGCCTCTAGTGTCGGGGCATTTTTGGTTAAGTAGTCGCCTTATTCGTCCGATGGTTTCGAAGTTCGATACCTTTCCTTGCTCCATTAATTTAAAGAAGTCGGGGTTTTTTAGTCCAAGTGCTTTTATTTCGTATTTGTATACTTCCTTGTATAGAAGGATGTCTTTATCCCTTGTTTTTGGCTTGGAGAGTAATATATCCATTACTAACGGCCATCTTTTTTTTAGCTTTTGTATCATAGTTCCATGTATTTTAGTATGTGAGCGATAACTTCTATTGTCCACCCATTTCCGAGTGATTTGTATTGTTGTGTTTCGGATATTCCTGTGCCATCAAAGTAATTTTCGTTGACTGTTTGTAAGCGGCAATATTCTTTTGGTGTTAATCTGCGGATTCGTTCAGATCTAACCAAATTATCCTTTTGAACAGAAGTTAAACAATTGGTTTTCCCATCTTGTCTTGGTTCAAGTTGCTGTTCATTGATGCCTTCCTCATTAGGTCTTCCTCTCATTGCTACTATCTCTATCGCCATACTATTTGCTGTGTCAATGCAGTAGGTTTTTCCATCGTTCCTACTAAGCGGCCCAGTTCCTCCTTTTCCAGATTTTGAAGAACGGGGCTGTAAGTTATGGACGATTATTTGTTTCGGTTGCTTGTAGTCTGTGGCACATAGTGCGCCAACTTTAGCATTTATATTAAATATCTCACCCTTTTGTCCTCCTGAGCCCGAATGACCTACGATTCTATCATTTTGATTTGAATAAAGCACCAGCTTACTGGTCATCTTCTCGCTCAGGTAATATTTTTCATTTACTTCCTCTTCTACGATGTCCTTAAGTAATATTCCCCTATCCTTAGGTTGCTCGATGATGCTTTCCAAATCTCCGAATAACCCGGTAGGCTTCTGCCCTATCGAAGTCCAATAATACCTATCCCTATTCTGCGCGGAAACTAATGCCGAATTGATGCGAATAGGCTTAACGCCTAAAGTTCGTGTGATTACATTCTTCCACTTCTCCTCCATCATTACATTCTCAAGCAGAAAGTATTTTGGTTTACATTCCTGAAGTATTCTAACTAACTCCCAAAATAAATACGATTGACCTTCAAATTCGTAACCTTCCTCCTTTAATTGCAGGTAGTGTTCCAAGGTTAAAATCTCTTGATTGTCCTTGGTAGACATTCCTTTACGTTTTCCAGCAAATGAAAATGACTGGCAGGGTGAACCTCCCAACAACAAATCAATTTTAGGTAAATTTTTTGCTTGAACGTTAACTACGCTACCGAGCTGGATAGTATTCGGGAAGTTGTGCATTGTTGCTTTAATAGCGTATTTGTCGATTTCGGAAGCGAAGTATTTCGAGTATGGTATTCCTGCTCTCTGGAGAGCTTGTTGTCCTCCAGAGATACCATCAAAAAGGCTTAGTACATTCATTTGCAGTATTGGTTTTTAAGTTTTAAAAATAAGGGGGACTTTCACCCCATTTAGTTTTATTTAATTTGCTTACCTTCCACTCCTCTTTTAAGTCTATCTGCTGTTCTTTTGTTCAACCACATTAAAGATTCCTCTAATTTGGTAATAACAATAGCATTTTCTCTACAAGGGAATTTACTTTGCAAGTAGTTCATTCGGTCAATTAGCATAGCCAATACTTCCTCGTTAGTAGTTCCATCGGCTATTGTTTTCAATACAGTTGAACCTTCAGTTATTGGTTCTTTTTGAATAAACTGAATAGTTTGTCCTTGTTGTTCTTTGTTTTCAAAATTGCACAATTCGTAATTGTGGCCTTCTACATTTACTTTCATTATTTTGGTTTTTATTTGCATCCATTCTCTGCAAGGATGCTTGGCAGTTTATTTTTTCTTTTGAAGTTCATTGTATAAATCATCCTCGGGGAAGTCATTCAGTGGCATTTCCCTTAACGCTTGGGATATTTCAAACCACGTATATGTTGGTTCGGTGTATCCTTCCATAGGCTGCCATTTAGGATTTCCTTCCCAAGGGTCGCAATAATGACAAGGATAATTATCTAGGCTAGTTTTGTTGAATTTGCAGTTAATACATTCTCTATCCATTGTTTACCTCCTTTTCTATTTTAATTTCATCAACCATCTTATTTACATTCCAAAACTCAATGGGAATATACTTTCGTACTATGTCCGCCGTTTCTTTTTGATTTTTAGTTCTTGCATCACGAGCAGCAGCATAAGCAGCAGCAGCAGCACGAGCAGCAGCAGCACGAGCAGCAGCATCACCAGCATAAGCAGCAGCATAATAAGCAACATTAACATTAGCAGCATCAGCAGCAGCAGTAGCAGCATCAGTATCAGCAGCATAAGCAGCAGCATCAGTATCAGCAGCATAAGCAGCAGCATCAGCAGCATAAGCAGCAGCATCTAATTCCTCGCGTGTTGCCCTACCCTCACCGAATGCAATGGCTGTGTCAACGGCTTTAAGACTTCTCTCGTCTTGCATCAGATACCTGACAGTGTTGGCACAATGGCCTTTGGCTAAAGTTCTTACTTGTAAATCTTCTTTATTTGTTCTGTAGTGCAACCACAGCAGCCAGTCACCTCTGTGACAGGTATTGTATACTTCCTCCCATGTCTTGTTACCCGCCCATTCTAATGCTTCGGTACAGGCTCTTAATTTAATCAATAGTTGTTTCATTTTTTTTGGTTTTTAAGTTTGTCAAAATTGTCGAGTATTTCTTTATTTGCTAATTCTAACTCCCAATGTTTAACGTCACTAGACATCTTCATCAACTCCAT
>Ga0214198_1000335_pt1 | contig 10854 bp, 12 predicted proteins | sample TroBogEpilimnion_20_FD_153036 | JGI IMG/M metagenome (GOLD analysis project Ga0214198, IMG submission 153036) | Freshwater microbial communities from Trout Bog Lake, WI - 20SEP2008 epilimnion | ecosystem: Environmental > Aquatic > Freshwater > Lake > Epilimnion/Euphotic zone | place: Trout Bog... | reverse complement strand
CGATACTCTTTGTTTTGTTTTGCTATTTCAGCAATCACTTCTGGTGTAAATACATGCGCTCGTTTTTCGTAAGGATTTGTCATTTAGGGCCTCAATTTGAGTTGGGCTATTTCTTGGTCGGTTGGTCCTTTTTGAACAATGTAGAGTTCGTTTGGAAATTGGTATTTATTAATACCAGAATACCATCTAATTTCAAGTGGAGCGAATTCCTTGTGAATAGTAAATGTTGTTATTGAGTATATAATTCCCCAATATCTTGGATCATCCCGAAGAAATGGGGCTGTTTTTCTATCAACCACCAAACTACCTTTTAAATATCCCATGGCTTTTGCTTGATCTGCAGCAAGTTGTCGTGCTGAGTAGGAGTCATAGACTATACTATTTATAGTTTGTTCTGGTACTTCTGTAATGTCGGGTTCAAATAGAAGTTCTGTAATTGGAACATCTAATGTTAGTTCAAGCATTGGAACTTCTTTATTCATTTAATTCTCTTTTAGGTGTTTTAAATAAAGTATTTCTAAATTCAATTTTGTTTGTTTTAAATGAAAAAATTGAGTACCGGCGTTGATGGTTTGTTTTGTTTTTGACCTTTATATCTAGTTATAAACTATGTATTTTGGTGGGGCGGGCAGTCTCCCGGTGGGTTATCGGGAGCTGCTTCCGCCAGACATAGTTAAAACTCATCAGCTTTTGACTTTGTCCAGTCCTCCACACGGAGGACTGGTTTAGCCTGGGCTACGCTGCTTTCTTTGCTAATGCTGCTTTAGCACGGTCAAGGGCTGAACCTTCTTTCTTGACATTGCTAACCAATGTGTTGTCAATGTAGACTGGTTTGATCCACTTTTTACCATAGGTGGCTTCGAAGTAGGTCTTCATTTGTTCGAAGTAGGTGGACAGTTCCAAGTGATCACGGTCTGCATTTTCGTAATATTGAGTCAGACGATCCAACTTGGTGTCGTTGATCTCGTCACTTGGGAGTTCCAGTTGGCTTTGGATATCACTCTGGAGCTCGAGCATCTTTTTGTTTTGCCATTCAGCAAGAGCGCCTAAGCGGGTTACTGTTGCACTGCACATGGCTTCAGCGAAGAAGGTGTTGGTGAATTGTAGGTTAATATTTAATTTATTTGACATGATGTGTAATCCTTTATAAATGATTAATTAATTTGTTTTCGGACGGCAAAGCCGCCCGGCACTTGGGCTCGGGCGGTCTTTGTTGGCTGAAAACTCCTAATTGCGCTGGTAAGAACACTAAGGTGTTTCATAGCAGGATACACAATATGGTTCCCCAGTTATTTCTTCATTAGTATCCGAGCAATAGGGATCTTCCACGAACGGGATGAGACTGTATCCCAACTCTTGGAACTCTTCCGACTCTTCGTACTCTCTGCACCGAGATATGGCATTGTTAAGGTGAAGATACTCGGTCGCATTTACACGATTTTTTTGCCACAATTTATCAATTATATTTGATGCTGTTTGAGCATATGGAGTCATGTTTTTTACCTCTTGTTTGGTTAATGGAAACTACGGGCAGTGGGTGTGGTTCCGCTGCTTGAGCAATCCCCCTTAACCTGGTTCCATAGAAGGAAGTCAAGGGGAACGTGGAATAAATCGTGGCGGTTTTATGCCACGGTTTTATGCCGCGAAAGCCCCTTTACTTGGCGTAGCCCGTCCCCGTACAAGCCGCTAGGCGCGGCGGGGCGAGGACAGTTCTATCGTCCGAGAGTCTTCTATGGAACAGGATTATACTGCTTGCGCCGGCGGCCCACACACACACATACGAAGAAGGTTCCACTGCAATCAGGCACAGCCGGGGGATGCCGAAGCTACGGGACAGACGGTGTAAACCCAAACAAGAGTTGTAGTCTTTCGACTTGTCTTTTGTATAGACTATTGGGGGGGAGATAACAAGAAGTAATACATGTAAGTTGTTGATCTTATTGGTGTGGGTCTAAACCCTATTATAATCAAGGCCTTACACTATGGGGGGTACTGCTTTTAAACTAACAATGTTACCACCTACTTAACCTTGGATGCTGTCTTTGACCCTCCCTTGTACCCTCTACCTTACCTTGGCCACTGTCTTGGAACATCTAGGGACTGGGGGGGGCAAACTTTGACATTCTATTTTATCTTTAGGGCAACTAATACCGCAGATTATAACTTTTAAAACAAGGGGGGGATACAACTAGAAGGGAACTACCCGTGACGGACCATAAGACTAACTGTCTGCAGGTGTTACCTGCGACAGTATTATGCACTACCGTGGGTGGTCCATGGTCCCACGGACTATAATACTGTTAATACATAAAACACTGTTTACTGTATTATAATACTATAATACCTGGCCCACAGCTATTATTATAACATAAACATAAGTTTTTGTCAAGGGGCAAGTAAATAAATAAAATAAAGCTTGACATTTAGAGTAAAGTGTGGTATAATTTAGTATGAGTGAAATATTGTATACAGCCGTTGAAGTGCTTGAAACAGAACCAGATACTGGCTTAAATATGTTAGCCAGGGCTCCCAAGAGGAACAGGGGTAAGAACAGCAAGACCAATAAACACTGGTCCCAGCAACAGAAGATCAATGCTGTAGTGACTTTCCTGTCAAATGGTTCTGAGACTAAGACGGCCAATATAACAGGGATACCCCGTAACTCTATCCATATCTGGAGATATCAGACCTGGTGGAAAGAACTAGTAGAACAACTCAAGGCTGAGGAAGACTCCAAGTTTGATGTTAAACTAACAGAAGTCATTGACAAATCAATCGAAATTGTGGAAGACCGTCTCAAAGACGGAAACTATCAGTTTGATCCTAAGACACTTAAACTGGTACGGGTACCCGTTAACTTACGGGATACTGCTCGTGTTACTACTGATCTAATAGATCGCCGAGAGAAGCTTAGAGCAAAGCCAGTCAAGGCGGAAATTGAAAAGACGGTCAATGACCATCTTGCTAAACTAGCGGAAGAGTTTAAACGTTTTGCTTCTGCTAAAACCATCGAAGGAGAAGTTCTTGGAAAAGATCACGAAGGCTAGTAAATCAACAAAGTCTAGTAAATCAAAGAAGTCTAGTAAATCAACGAGTTCCAGTAAAGAAATGGACAGTCCAGTAGGTAAGCCACAAACAGGTAATGGTAAACCCGTTAAAAAGGCAGAAGCTCCTAAAGTTGTTAAGAAATAGATAAGGGTCTGATGGAATTAACTCCCGACGTTATAGAAGGCTTTACCAATGCCTGTCTAATAAAGAACTATGACACAGCAACAGAGATCCCAAGCTTCCATAAGGAGCTTTGGGGTTACTGCTGTAGCAAGGAACAGTTTGTAGCTATAGCCGCTCCACGGGAGCATGGTAAGAGTACCGCAGTAACGCACGCGTACCTTCTCGCAGAATTATTATTTCGTAATGCTAGATATGCCTTAATTGTGTCTGATAGCTTTTCACAAGCTTGTCAGTTCTTAGGGGAGATTACTAAAGAACTTTTGGATAACGAAGATATCCACAATTTATTTGGTAAACCCACCTTTGAAAAGCAAACCGAAGATATAATCATTGTTCGGTTTGATGATGGGTATAATTTTAGGGTTGAAGCTCTTGGTGCCGAGCAGAGTCCTCGGGGACTGAAATGGGACCATCTTCGACCTGATTTAATTATATGTGACGACATGGAGAATGACGAACTTGTAATGAACAAGGATCGTCGAGAGAAGTTCCGTAGACAGTTCTTCGGAGCTTTGATGAGAGCAAAGGCTACCCATGGTCGTATTCGTATTGTGGGAACTATCCTGCATTTGGATTCTCTACTAGAGAGGCTGATGCCAGAACAACAACTGGCTATTGGTGGTAGTTCTAGATTAAAGCATCTTGTTACAGAACCATTGAAACAATGGGCAGATTTTAAAACAGCCTGGAAGAGTGTTAAGTATAGGGCTCACAGTGATGACTTTAAATCAATCCTGTGGCCCACTAGACATACCAAGGCTAAGTTACAAGAAACCCGCCTACAGTACGAGCAGCAGGGTTTATTAGATGTGTACAGTCAGGAGATGCTTAACATTCCTTTGGATGAATCTAATTCATTCTTTCGGAAAGCAGACTTCTTACCCATAAGGCCTGAAGATCGTAAGAAGAATCTTAATTATTATATTGCTGCTGATTTGGCTATTAGCCAGAGGCAGCGAGCGGATTGGTCTGTATTTGCAATAGCGGGTATGGACGAAGACAATCAACTACAGTGCATTAACATAGTAAGACAGCGGATGGATGCTCGAGAGATTGTAGATACAATAATCTCTCTTCAGAAGATTTATAATCCAGAGATCTTTGGTATAGAAGCGGGTATCATTGAGAAGGCCATTGGGCCATACCTCAATGAGATTATGATGCAGACGGGAGTCTTTGTCCGCCTAGAGAAGTTAAAGCCTTCTGGGGACAAGCTCTCAAGAGCTCGAAGTATCCAGGCACGTATGCGGGCTGGTGCTGTTAAGTTTGATAAAGAGGCTGAGTGGTACTACACCTTCGAGGAGGAATTGATTCGATTCCCTCGAGATCGGCATGATGATCAGGTGGATGCCTGGGCATACATAGGCCTGATGCTAGACTCAATGCAACAAGCAGATACTCAGAAGCAGGCGGAAGAATACGAATACCACATGGACTTACAAGAAGCTGGTTTAGATTTAGCTGGGCGTTCTCAGGTTACGGGTTACTAATGCCAGACTATCATCACATTTCAAATTTTAATACGAAGCTTAGTGTTACCAGGAAATAATTAATGGAATTAGAAGCTAAACTAAAAATAGAAGATCTGTTTGGTATGCCCAATGTAGCCTCTATGTTGGACAAAGCCGATCTAGACACAATTGCTATGGAGTGCTATAATGGCTTTGAATCCGATAGCATCTCTCGAGAAGGTTGGGAAAAAAAGACAGAACAGTCTCTTAAACTAGCACTACAAGTTGTGGAAACAAAGTCATTCCCCTGGCAGGGTGCTTCTAACATCAAGTTCCCACTAATTACCATAGCAGCTCTTCAGTATCATGCTAGGGCTTATCCTGTACTCATACAAGGAGAAATGCCTGTTGTGTGTAGGGTTAGGGGCAACGACCCCGATGGCAAGCGCCAAGAACGGGCAGATCGTGTTTCCAATCATATGTCTTTCCAGATCCTGGAAGAAGACGAGTCTTGGGAAGAAGAAACAGACCGTGTTCTAATTACCCAACCTATTGTGGGTTGTGCCTTTAAGAAGACTTACTATGATTCCATTAAGCGTCATAACATTTCTGAGAATATATTAGCAAGAGATCTAGTAGTTAACTACTGGACTAAGAGTCTGGACGAGGCTTCTAGAATTACCCAGATTCTATACATGTCTAAAAATGATGTGTATGAGAGAGTGGCACGAGGCTTATGGCTTGAAATGGAAGAAGTTGGGCCTCGTTCTATGGGAACAGGGGGGAAGCTAGATGCCCTTCAAGATACAGCACAGGGTCTTACTAAACCAGAAGATACTGATAAAACAACCCCATACGAGATCTTGGAACAGCATTGTCTAATAGACTTTGACCAAGACGGGTATGCAGAACCTTATATTGTATATCTACGTAGAGATACTAAACAGGTCTTACGAATTGTCCCACGATTCTTTCCAACTTCTGTAGAGAGAGATGCTAACGGAAAAGTACTTAGAATTAAATCAGAAGTCTACTTCACAAAGTTTCCGTTTATCCCTTCTCCAGATGGCGGATTCTATGACCTCGGGTTTGGTGTACTTTTGGGCCCCCTTAACGAAGCGATTGATACTATTATCAATCAACTCGTTGACTGCGGAACAATGGCAAATACAGCGGGTGGGTTCTTATCTCGCGGAATTAAGTTGCGGGGTGGGAACTATAATTTTACCCCTCTCGAATGGAAACACGTTGATACAACCGGTGATGATTTACGGAAAGGAATTGTACCCCTCCCTGTACGGGAGCCAAGTCAAGTCCTCTATACCCTCCTATCTCTCCTCATTAACTACGGAGAACGGATTGGTGGGTCGGTCGATATTCTTGTAGGAGAAAACCCAGGACAGAATACTCCGGCAGAAACCAGTCGTACTATGGCAGAGCAGGGTATGAAAGTCTTTAACGGAATCTTTAAACGTACCTACAGAGCCCTTCGTTCTGAATTTAGGAAACTTTATAGACTTAATCAGTTGCATCTTAATGAAGTTGCGGAATTTAAAGGAGGTGGTCCGAACTTTGTCCATCCCGATGATTACTTAGGGGATGTTTCTGATATAGCTCCAAGTGCAGACCCCAACATCATTTCAGACAGTCAGCGGATGATGCAGGCAAAATCTATGTTAGAACTGGCTATGACTACGCCAGGAGTTAATATCCATGAAGTTCAAGTGAGATTTGCCAGGGCTCTTAAGGTAGAAGATATTGATAAGATTTTACCAGATCCTAAAGGCCCTAATGCTATTCCTCCGAAAGTGGATGCCAAGGTTCAAATTGCTCAGCTCAAGGCTGAGACAGAGAAAGCTCAGATGCAGTTGGATATGAAGTTAGCTCAAGTAGAGATTATGCAAGAAGCACAACTCAACCAAGCTAAGATTCATAAACTGGAAGCAGAGGCCTATCTAGCTATTAAAGAAGCTGGTGGTATAGAAACAGGACACGCCATTCAAAAGATGCAAACAATGATTTCTTTGGCTAGAGCCAAGCAAGATGGTTTAATGTCAGCAGTATCACATATGATAAAAGCGTCTGAAGTAGATATGAAAAAGCAACAAATGCAATCTCAGAAGGAGAGTGCTGCACAGTAGATTTAAATAGGAGAAAGTAATAAATGGTTATTACAAGACAAGAGTTTGACGAATGGCACAACCATTCAATTACAGTAGAGTTTAGGAAGGCCCTGTTTGCAGATAGAGAACTTCTCAAAGAGATGCTTCTAGCAGGTACTGAGAATGATGAGAAGGTGCGTGGACAAGCAGCAGCAATTGCCAGCATTCTTCGAATGACATACGAAGACCTAATAGAATCTTTACGAGATAAAGAATATGAATAATAGTGGGATTCATCCTATCCTTAATAGGATATTAATCTTACCACTTGTTGTAGAACAGACCACAGCTAGTGGGATTGTGTTAGCAACAAACGAAACATCAGAACGCGAACAGTTAGCGAATACTACGGGCACAGTTATTGCTATAGGGGAAGAAGTCCCTGCTTCAATAGAACCGGGAATGAAAGTAGTATATGCTAAGTACTCCGGTCTAATGTATCAAGGCAAAGACACTATACAATATCGTATGATCAACTATGAAGATCTAGTTGCCAAGTTAGACAATGATGTGCATCTAGTAGATCCACATCTCTCAAAGGGAGTTAAATAATGAGTGATTTAGAAAAAACTGTTGAGGATAAAGAAATAATCGCGGATGCTCGGGATTATGAATCAGAAGCAATTGCCCAGGGCTGGGCTCCTAAAGAAGCATTTCATGGGGCTGAAGAAGACTTTGTAGATGCCAAGACGTTTGTAAAACGCGGCGAACAGATTCTCCCAGTACTTAAAAAGAATAACGAAAAGCTTTTAGCACGTCTTGCTAAAGCTGAAGCAGCTGCAGAGGAAGCACGAACTGCAGCTAAAGAATTTCGAGACTACCAGAAAGACCAATATGAAAGGAAGGTCGAGCAATACGAAATTCAATTGGCTGATCTCAAGAAAGCAAAGCGCGAGGCTCTCTCCCAAGGAGATGGAGATCGTGCTGTAGATCTTGATGATGCCATTGATACTGTCAAAGAAGCTCAACAAGATGCTAAGGCGGAGATTGAGAAGGCTAAGAAAGCCACAGTACAGACACCTCAAGTAGACCCTGCGCTGACATCCTGGTTAGAGAAAAATAGCTGGTTTGGGCAAGATAAGAAACGTACAGCACTCGCTAATGGTGTTGGAGAAGGTGTCCGAGCAGAGTGGCCCCATTTGACAGGACAAGCATTCTTGGATAAACTAGACGAAGAATTAGAAATACTTACACCAAAGAAACAACAAAATCATAATCCAGTAGAAGGGCGTTCTGAAATACGTCCTTCTGGTGGTGGAAAGAAACAGTCATATGACAACTTGCCAGACGACGCCAAAGCAGCCTGCAATAAATTTGTAAAGCAGGGCTTATTGACACGTGAGCAGTATGTGGCAGAGTTTGATTGGTCTTAATTAATTAAAGGGAGAGTATGTCATGCCAAAAGCATTAACGATTGAAGAAAAGAGAGAGCGTAATATGAGTCAGGTTGAGGTCAAAGAAACTACCGCTAGAGAACAGGGACGCACACGAACACGCGCAGTCTTTAATGGTACTCGAGGAAAACTGGATGTTGATGTATCCAAGCTGATAGAAGCTGGTTATCACCCCCATATCTTCAATGATGAACCTGGTCGTATTCAACAAGCGTTAGATGGTGGTTATGAGTTTGTAACTCCCGAAGAGGTAGGAGGACTTCCAGAGAACGTAGTTTCTCGGAATACAGATATTACAACAGATAAGGTTCGTTTCTTAGTAGGCTCTGAAAATGGTGAAGGCCTGTATGCTTATCTTTTAAAGATTAAGCAAGACTGGTATGAGGAAGACCAACGAGATCTTCAGAAACGTAACGATGCTACAGATGCTGCAATCAAACGAGGTAAAGGTGGTTCTAATGATACCACAGGCTTCTATGATGCAGGTACAAAAATACAAACTTAAATAAAGGATATTAAAAATGGCACTTTCAGCAGCTCCTCGTGGGCTAAGTCCTGTCGGGACTTTGAATGGAGCCGCCTATAACGAGCAGGGCCGTATGTACTATATTCCCAATGATGCCAGCAATACTTATGCTGTTGGCGATGTTGTGGTTATAGCGGATGGCGGTGATGCTAATGGCGTTCCAGCAGTAACAAAATATGTACAGGGTACTACTACTCTCCCTCCTTTGGGTGTGATTGTTGGTATTCGTGTAGCTGATCCTGGTGTGTCTTTACAAGGTACTACATTGTCCTTGGAAAAACAATACCTGAATAAATCAGCCGGTAATCATTATGTATGGGTAGTTGATGATTCTAATGTCATCTTCTCCGCACAGTTTGATGTTACTGGTGCTGCACAAACTGCAATGCACAAACTGTGTTCCACCAATCAAGCGGCTGATCAAACAGCAACTCTAAACCAATCATCTCCGTATTCAAGTACGGCTCTGACTGGGGTGGCTACCACTCACGTAAGCAATACGACTATTCTCCAGATTATCGGTGCAGTACAAGATCCGACCAATCAAGGCGCTTTGTCTTCTGCTGCAACTACATCTACTGCCGTGCCGTATGTCTCTGTATTGGTTTGCTGGAATCAGCATCAATACTTTGGCTCTTCGGCTGGCGTATAAAGGAGAATAGATTATGGCTGGCGTAATCACTACTGGCTCGCATCCAAAGGCCCTTTGGCCTGGGGTAAAAGCTTGGTGGGGTCTATCTTATAACGAACATGCTGTTGAATATGACAAGCTGTTTGATAAAGATACCTCATCGCAAAACTATGAAGATCTCGTACAAGATACGGGCTTCGGACTGGTTCCTGTCAAGAATGAAGGGGCTGGTGTTAACTACGATTCCAGTGTTCAAGGTTTCACGACTCGCGCAACGCATGTTGCATATGCAATGGGCTACATCGTAACCAAAGAAGAAATGGATGATAACCTGTACGAGAAAGTAAGTAAGGCTCGCTCTGGTTCTCTGGCAATGGCTTTCCGCCAAACCAAAGAAAACATTGCAGCTAATATTTACAATCGTGCTTTCAATAATGTATATACTGGCGGCGATGCTGTGTCTATGTGTTCTACGGCACATCCAAACACCTCTGGTGGTACCTTCTCAAATCGCCCTTCTGTGGACGTGGATCTTTCTGAAGCTTCTTTGGAAGATGCAATTGTTCAGATTATGGGCTTCCAGAATGATCGTGGCTTACTGATCAATGTAATGCCTCGTTCACTCATCATCGCTCGTCAAGAGTGGTATAATGCTAATCGAATCTTAAAGAGTGTTTACACTCCTGGTTCGGCTAACAACGATATTAACGTGCTGAAGGCTACCAATGCTCTGCCCGAAGGTATTGTAATGAACCACTATCTGACTTCTCCTCACGCCTGGTTCATTCGCACGAATGTCCAGAATGGTCTGAAGTACTTCGAGCGTCATGGCATTGTCTTTGATCAAGATAATGACTTTGATACAATGAATGCTAAGGCCAAAGGCTATGAACGTTATAGCTTTATTTGGGCGGATCCTCGTTGTATCTATGGTTCTAACGGACCATAATTGTAATTAAGATAGCCCCCTTCGGGGGGCGTCTTTGAACAAGGAGACAATAATGGGCGCTGCTCATAAAGAAGAAAAGGGTCAACTACCCCCAGTACCATCAATTCCAAAACAGTAATACAATACCGATCCTGAACGTTCATTAGAACGTGACCCATCACTTTTAGGAGATTTAAATGGGAACACCTACCCGCTTTAACTATGGTCTAGCTACCGTAACCAATGCCGAACCACTCGGTAATTACCCTCTTCCAGATCCTTTTCATACTAGTTCTAGCCCAAACAAAGGGCTAGGGGTTGTTCAGTATGCAAACGATTTTGACACACTAATCGGCACAGACTATACAGTCACAGGCACTAGTTCTACTTTTGCCTTATCTACTACTGTTGTGGGTGGCGCTGCTGTATTAACACCCGGCGGTGTTTCAACCGCTTCCTCTGCTTATAAAGCAGGTCAATTCTTACAATTCCAGGCAGGTAACAAACTCTGGTTTTTATCTCGCTTCCAAG
>Ga0214198_1000317_pt1 | contig 11275 bp, 15 predicted proteins | sample TroBogEpilimnion_20_FD_153036 | JGI IMG/M metagenome (GOLD analysis project Ga0214198, IMG submission 153036) | Freshwater microbial communities from Trout Bog Lake, WI - 20SEP2008 epilimnion | ecosystem: Environmental > Aquatic > Freshwater > Lake > Epilimnion/Euphotic zone | place: Trout Bog... | reverse complement strand
GGGCCGTCGATGAAGCAGCTTATCAAGGACGGATACCTGAAGCAGCCGATTTACTTCGCCCCCAAGAATCTGGTCGATGCAGCTTCGCTGAAGCGCACTGCCGGCGATTACGACAAGCAGGGCTTGGAGGCGCTGATGGACAAGCCTTCAGTTACAGGCGATGCCGTGCAAAATTACTGCCAACGGGCGATGGGCCGGACAGCTCTCGCATTCTGTGTGACGGTAAAGCACGCCGAAGCTGTTGCGGAAGCGTTCACGCGGGCAGGAGTCCCATCGGAATCTGTGGATGGATCGCTGTCGAGCGAGGAGCGCAAGGCACGTCTCACGCGGCTGGCCCTTGGAGAGACCAAGGTGCTGACGAGTTGCGAACTTTTGGGCGAAGGGTTTGATTTGGAATCAGCCGTGGATGTGAAGACACGAGAGGACTGCGTGGTGAGCGCGGCGATTCTGCTCCGGCCCACGCAATCGCTGACTCTGTGCCTCCAGCAAATCGGACGCTCCATCCGGCCCGGTAGCTTTCCAAACTCCATCATTCTGGACCACGCCGGAAACGTCTTCCGCCACGGGTTTGCGGAGGATGACCGCGAGTGGAGCTTGGAGGGACGGCCTCGGGGCACTAAGCAGGAGCCGACGTTGGAGGTGCATCGGTGCGCTCAGTGCTACGCGGCGTTCCAAGGGAGCGAGTGTCCGCAGTGTGGGGCTAGCAGGGCACCGAGTCCTAGGGAGCTGCGGCAGCGCGAGGGGGAGATGGCGCAGATTCTTGAAGTGAAACAGCGCGTGGACCGCAAGGCCGAAGAACGCGCCTGCAACTGCTACGAGGACTGGCGGAAACTGGGCGAGAAACGCGGATGGAACCCGAAGGCGGCGGTCATCCGCTGGCGGAGCAGTTGGAAGTTTAAGATGACGAGGAAAGCGGCATGAGACACTGGCTGGCTCATAAACTTGGCTGGAATACAGGCACCATCATTACGTGGCGTGCCCGCTGCGGAAAAACCATGATCGGATTCCGTTGCTCTTGCGGAATAGTTGTCGGAATACATCCCCTTGAAATACGAATACACACAGAATTCAAATGAGACCCAATGACCTGCAAAGCGAAATCTCCTACCGCGTCCAAGAGCGGCTGGGGATTCTTGGATACCATTCAGGCGTGTTCACCCCGGAGCACATCGAGAGCATCGTTACCCGCGAGGTTCACGCCGAAGTCCGCGAACGCTGGCCGGAGGCTTACAGAGAGGCGGTGGCAACCGGACTGATTACCCCTATTCCAAACTGGTGCTACGCCCACAACCGCGAGGCCACCCACACCCGTAAAGACGGACGCCCCTGCTGCGATCCGAAACTTGGTGGCATACTGATGCCGTGCCGGACTGAGCCATGAAACCCCACACCAACCTCCTCAAGGAGATCATGCGGACGGCCCCCGCCAACGTGCGGCTGTTCCAGAATGACCAAGGGAACGTCGAGACCGTGGATGGTAGGCGGATCAAGTATGGGTTGCTGCCGGGGTCGGGTGACCTTGTGGGGTGGTGTACCCTGACCGTGCAGCCCGAAATGGTGGGCCGAAAGATTGCCGTGTTCCTTTCCGTGGAAGGCAAGACACCCAACGACCGGGTTCGTCCTCAGCAGCAGAACTGGCTGGAGATCGTCCGCGCCCAAGGCGGAATGGCTTTTGTGGCCCGTTCTACGGAAGAGTGCTGGAGCGAGTGGCGGGCGGCAATTTCGGATTTGAGCAACTGATTTTCCGGGCGTCACATACCCCTGAGTTGTGAGCTGGCCGGCTGGCCGAACAGAACATGAAAGACAACGAGAATATCACCATCACAGCCGTAATCAACGGCTTCATCGTCGAGAAGGGTCCGGGCGTGTACGGCATCAGAAACACTTCGCGTTTCGTTTACGCCACCGTGGATGCGCTGGCGGCGGACCTGCTGAACGTCATCAACCATGAGCTGCCGGCCCAGGAACAGCAGAAGCTTTCTGGCATCTGCATCGGCGGGTTTGGAGGACCGATCGGATGTGCTTATCCCGGAACCAAGCCCTGCACTGGCCCAATCTTCGACGAACAGAAGGCACAGGCTCAGGGATTCGCCACCAGCGGATTCGTTGCTCCGACAAACTCGCCGATGGCATGATCCGAACCTCCGAACTCCGCTGGGCCGTCACGTATGTCGCGCTGGCGGTAATCATCTGGCACCTCAGCTACATTTTTGAGGTGCTGCATCATCCGTTTCTGGCTGCCCTGTACGGAGCCATGAGCGGCCTCCACCTCTACGCCGCCTACAAATGCTACCGCCGGGCACGCACGCTGCCATGACCCTCCCCCACCAACCCATCGTCCTCCGCCAGCTGGGCCTCACCGCCGAGCGCGTCCGCGAGATGCTGCCGTACTGCGCGCCTCCTCCGCGCACCACCACCCCCTACGTGCTCCGCAACAAGGCCATCATCCGCAGCCCAAAGGAACTTCAGAACGCCCGCGACCTGTTTAATCAAGGCCAGACCTTCCGCCAAGTCAGAGCCGCCACCGGCATGAGCATGGAGAAGCTGAAGAAGATCAAGGAGGGGAAGGTGTGAGAAGCCCGGTCCTGAACCGTCTGGTGATGCTGATCTACTCCGCCGCCGCGCTTGCCTGCTGGTGGCTCGACTGGCGGGCCGGCATTGGATACCTGATCGGATTCAGCGTAGGCGGGCTCGTCGTTGTCAGCTGGATGTGGCAGGAACGCAGATAGGACCATTTTCCTGACGCCGGGAAGATGGTCCCCTATGGGGCATTCCGCACCGCGTGCGACAACTTTTTGCAACCGATGCACTTTTTGCATTGCAGCACGTGATGCATCCGTTGCATTCTGCACGCACAATACATGACCTCGTGCGACGACTTCCCCCGACTTCTCCGTGAACATCGAAACCGCCTCAAGCTGACCCAAAAGGAGTGCGCCGACCTGCTCAATGTCTCCACCCGGACGGTGGCGACATGGGAGCTGGGCGATGACCCGAAGCCGAAAGAGCTGGTGATCATCGGCGCGCTCGCCGTTTTGGAGCGTCAGGAGGTGGAGAAGTGAGCGCCATTACCCTGTCCATCGTTCCGGCCACACCTCAAAAGGTTTCCATCCGTGGCCGCGTGCTCGTCTGGTTTTCCTGCGGCATCGCCAGCACCGTCGCAGCGAAGCTGGCCATTGAGAAATACGGTGATGACGTGGAGCTGCTCTACTGTAACACGCTGGCCAACGAGCACCCGGACAACGTGCGGTTCATCCGCGAAGTGGAACGGTGGCTGGGCCGGCATATCCTGATTCTTTCACGCAACGAATACCGCGACATTTACGAGGTGTTCGACAAAACGGGATGGCTGATCGGTCCCCATGGTGCGCGCTGCACCGAGGAATTGAAGCGCAATGTCCGGCGTGCCTACCAGCGTCCTGATGACCTTCACATCTTTGGGCTGACCGCTGACGAGGGAAAACGGATCGCCCGATTCGAGAAGGAAAACCCGGATTTGGACGTGGAGTGGAACCTCCGCGAGGCCGGCATGACCAAGCGGGCCTGTCATCTCGCCGTTTCCAAGGCGGGAATCCGTCAGCCCATGATGTACGATCTGGGCTATCGCAACAACAACTGCATCGGCTGCGTGAAGGGCGGCATGGGATACTGGAATAAAATACGTCGGGACTTTCCCGATGTTTTCGAGCGCATGGCCAAGCAGGAGCGCAAGATGAACGCGGCCATCTGCCACAAGGAAGGCCCGAAGCGGAAGCGAATCCGGGTGTTTCTCGACGAGCTGCCACCGACAGCCGGCAACTACAAGACCGAGAAGGACATCAGTTGCGGGGCGCAGTGCTACGGAATCCAGAAGCAACTGCTGCCGGCCATGGAGGCGTCAGCATGACCCTCGCCGCCACCGTGGAACCCAACGTCCATGCCATGCCGGAGGGCGAAAAAGTCCTCATCGCCTCCGCCCTCGCGGCCATCGGGGCCGACTGGCCCGACCGGGTGAGCCAAGCCCTGCACGCCCCGGAGAAATACTTCACAGACCCCACCCTCCAGCTCGTCGCCGTCACGCTGTGCATCCTGCATGACCGGCCCGTGCCGCCGGAGTATTCCGCTGCCGACTTCACCCGTGCCTATCCGCAGCACCGGACGCTCCCCGCGCAACTGGCCGACCACGAGACCAATCTGGTCATGGCGGAGGTTTATGCGGCCACGCTCGTAACCGTCGCCCTTGGACGCAAGACCGCCCAGCAGTTCGTCGAGATCGGGACGGAAATGCTGGACAAGCCGGAGAAGGCCCACCTCATTGCCAACATCGGGGTCAAGGCGCTGCAAGACCTCGCCGACGCCGCATCACCCCGCTCCGGCCTCTCCTGCCGAACCCCCGACGACATCCTGGCCCTGCCCGACGATCCGCAGGACAACCTGCTGGGCGACCGGCTCCTCACCCGTGGCGGAAAACTCGTCATCGCGGGTGCGGGCGGAACAGGCAAGTCGCGCCTTGGCCTCCAGCTCGTCGCATCCATCGTCACCGGCCAGCCTTTCCTCGCCTTCCCGACCAACGGGCACAACCTGAAGTGGCTGGTGCTACAAGGGGAAAACGACAACATCCGGCTGAAGCACGACCTGTCAGGGCTGAAGCGCCACCTGACCCCGGAGCAATGGCAAGCCTTCCAAGCCCGCGTGGTCATTCACACCATCGAAACCGAACTCGACTCATGGCTCACCCTTGAGGACGATGCTTCCGTCGCCAGCATCCGCCGCCTTCTCGCCCAAGAAAAACCCGACGGGGTGATCCTCGACGCCCTCTATACCTTCGGCATCGGCGACCTGAACAAGGACACGGACATGCGGGCCACCCTCACCCAGCTTCAGCGCATCATCCACCACGGCAACCCCAAGCGCGCCATCGTCGTCATCCACCACGCCCAGACCGGGAAAGCCGGGCTCGCCAAGGCCGTCGGCCACGACCGGGCCTCTTTCGGGCGCAATTCCAAGGTGCTGCACTCCTGGGCACGCGGCCAGATCAACGTGGCCCCGCTCGACCCAGCCAACAACGATCTCCTCGGATTCTCCTGCGGTAAAGCCAGTAACGGCAGGGAGTTCCAACCGTTCGCAGCACGGCTGACAGAGAACATGGTGTATGAGCTGGATGCCAGTGTGGACGTGAATGCAGAAGTCGCAGCGATCAACGGAGATACTCAGGCAAGGATAACTACCGACATGGTTGCTGAGTTGTGTTCGGCAGGTGGTCTTCCGAAAGCAGAACTGGCCAAAAAAGTGATGGATAAGACAGGGGTTAAAAAAACAATGGCCTACCGCATGATCGACAAGGCGGAGAGCGAACAAAAAGTCAAAGAGTCCAAAACCACCGGACTCTACAGCGACGTTCAGCTGTGAACTTCCACTTACTTTCCACCTCTTTTTCCACTGGTGGAAGATTGGTGGAAAGCACGGTGCTTTTCCACTTTCCACCTCCTACCCGTAGGGGAGGTGGAAGTGGAAAACGTGCGGCGAGTGGAATCGGTGTGGAAAAGGGTTAAAAATTTGGATGTGGTGGAAAACTGAAAAGATAGCCGAAAACCCACCACCCCACCCCTCCCACCCCAAAACCCGACTCTAACCCCAACCTACGAACCGCAGCAATCGAACAGAAACGGACCGCCACGCGTTTTGACCCCCTATTCGAGGGTGGATAGACCCAAAGGCGTCTAAGCTCACCTAGAATCGGCGGCTACAACTAGGCAAATCCTGCCGACCAAACCCCAAAAATCGGGTGAACTTTTTGTGGGGGCTTGAAAACTGACCCGCCCTCCAATCCGGGGTCGGCGGGGTACGGGGTGGGGACGGTCGCAGGCCGGGGTCTGGAAACCGTCCAGAAACCCCCAGAGTTGACAACGGACGGGAGACGTGGCAACCTCAGCTCGTCAAGGGTTACGATGGTCGCTCAGTTCTCCCCGGTTGCTCCTCCTCGAGAGAGTAGCCGGGGAGTTTTGTTATCTACACCCAATGACTCTTATGTTTAGTCATACTACAAGCTTGCCATTTCCTCCTCTCCGTTTGTAGTATGACCAGCCATGACACCAGAAGAGAACCGGGCGCGAGTCGCCAAGTGGCAGCGTGACAATCCCGACAAGGTGAAGGCGAAGAACGCCAGAGCTTACCAGAGGCGCAAGGAAGCTAGGCAACTGAAGAGCCGAATGGACTATCGGAAGCGCATAGAGACGCCTTGGCACCCCGTTCGCGACGTAACGCTAGGCAGTCGCCAGTCAGTCTAGGGCAAGCACTGGCTTGGCGTTGTCGCCGGGAGACGTTGGCTTCCCCTTCGGAGCCGTTGGCAGGCCGTAGAAGCGCCCGCCGACTTCCAGAACCCGCATGAGTGCACTGGTCAATGCTGGCAATGTCTCGGCGTTTGCCGTCTCGATTTCGGCGATCAACTTGCGTCTGCAATCGGCAATTGCATGGACGGCATGAGCAGGCTCAAGAGCAGTAAACAGTTTCACGGAGTACTCCGTTTTAGCGGCCCTATGGGATAGGCTCAAACCGACTTCCGATTCGATTGTTTCTTCCATCGTCGTATCCGTATGCCCGGATTTGTTCGCAAGCAAGCCAATAAATACACGGTTTTCTGAGTCCGGCAGAGAGGTTCAGGAAAATATCTGCAAACACCCGTTGACAAGACTAGCTCCCGGAGCTAGTGTGTCGGCGTCGGTGGCAGTGAGCCATCGCCCCGTCCCCGGCGGCACCGGGAGAATACAAACTGAGTATGAGCTTTAACCCTGAGAATATCCTGCTAGGACGTTCCAACGTCACGCGGGAGCAAATCGAATGGCTGTCGGCGCGGACCGGCAGTGATTACGTGACGACGCAAGCGGGGCTGTTGGCGCTGCCTGATGACTGCGTATGCTGCGATGAATGCAGCGAATACGTGACGACAGATGAGGCAATCGAGGTTGGCAGCCGTCGCAACCGCAAGGTTTTCTGCGAAAGCTGCGCGGACCGGGAAACGTTCAAGTGTGCGGACTGCGGTGAATACGTGCTGAATGACAACAGCGGCGGATGCAATACGTCCGATGAGACGGTATGCCAAAGCTGCTCTGAGTCCTACTTTAACTGCAATGGCTGCGATTCGACATGCAGCGAAAACGATTACGGCGAGGACGGGCAATGCCGGTCATGCTGCGCGGAAAATGACGGCAGTGTCATTGCGGATTACAACAAGCGTGTCACTTGCTCCCCTGTTGGCAAGGGGCCACACTTCTTTGGCGTGGAACTGGAAGTTGAGGCAAAGGACCGGGAAGCATCGGCGGAAAAGGTGGCGGCAGCCGTTGACGGATTCGCCATTTTAAAGGAGGACGGTTCTTTGGATTCCGGCTTCGAGATTGTCACGCGTCCGGCATCGCTGGAAAAGCAGGTTGAGGGATGGAGCCGGTTTTTCGCCCATGGCACGTCCGGGTTATCGTCATTCTCGACGGAAACTTGCGGCCTGCATGTTCATTGCAGCCGTGCCCCGTTGACGCAACTTGCGATTGCCAAAGTGGTTTGTTTCGTGAACGCGGAAGCAAACCGCAATTTTATCGAGCGTATTGCGGGGCGTCGTAGCGGGAAATGGGCGCAGATTTGCAACAAGCGACTGGCGGACGGGGCGAAGCGGAACTTAGAGCGTTATGAGGCGGTCAATTTGCAGAATGCCGGAACAATTGAGTTCCGCATTTTCAAGGGGACGCTGAAAAAGGAATCGCTGTTTAAGGCGGTTGAGTTTTGCGATGCGCTGATACGATGGTGCCAATATGGTCAAACGGGTTTGACCGATTGCCTGCGGCTGGAAGGCTTCCTTCGCTATGTGGCGGACGGACGCAGGGCATGGCCCCATCTGAACGCGTTTATTGACGCAAAATGGCTTGGGCTTGTGACGAAGGCGACACAAGTCATGGGTTACACGTCCGCCCCTGTAAAAACGGAGCTTGGCTTTAACGTCTCGGTTTCCACGCCGGGAGACGAGTCCGCCGATTCAAACGCAACTTCAAACTGAGCAAAACTATGTGTCTGGCAATCTACAAACCTAAGGGAAAGAAAGTGACGCGGGAAGCGTTGCAAAACGGATTTGAGTCAAACTCTGACGGGGCAGGCTTTGCCGTTGCCGTCGGCGGGCGGATTCTCATTCGTAAGGGCTTTTTCACGTTCGATGAATTCATGGCGGCATGGGAATCGTTCTCCGATGAGGCGGCAGTAATTCATTTTCGTTACGCGACACATGGCATGATCGGGGAGAAAAACTGCCATCCTTTTAAAGTGAATGGGCGGGCCATGGTTCACAACGGAATTCTGTCCATCGCCAGCACGGAGGATTCTTCGGACACGGCGGAATTCTGCCGTCTGGTTCTCCGGCCATTACTGGCCAAGGTGAGGGCGGATTCGCCGGCCCTGCGCTTTCTCATTGAAGAAACCATTGGCGCGGGCAACAAGATTGCCATCCTTGAACCGGACGGGAGCGCGACGATTTACAACGAGGGTTGCGGCATCTGGCACGGGGGCGTCTGGTTCTCCAATTCGGGGTTCAAGCGGTCGCAACTGGAAGTTTTCAACTGGAAAAACAGGTGGTCGGACACACGGGAAACCGAGGGAGCGGAAATTGCCGCCTATATGGCCGACGGGATGACAAAGGAGGATGCTGAAATTGCCGTATGGGAATCGCAGCTTTACGCGGACAGCTAACCCCCTGACCCCATGAACGACAAAAAGACAGCGCATACGGAGACGCCGTGGCGCGGGGCGGGGACCAGCACGGGGCCGCGTTGTGCCAGAGCTGTTTCGAGGCGGAATGATCCATGAAAGCCTTTATCGTGACCGCAATTCACATGGACGGCTCCGTGCATACGTTGGCTCAAGGTGCCCGTGGCCGTCACATGTTCGGCGGCAGGCGGACGGTAAACGCGGTGAGATTCGGAAGCGTTGCGGAGTTCCCGTCCGTGCTTCGGAAGCTGGCGGAAGAGTTCCCGAGTTACACGGGTTGGAAAATGACCAGTTGCACGGAATGGAAGAAACCGCTTCTCACCCCATGAGCCTGCCCCGAATCCATCCCGAAACCGACTTGCCGGCAGCCTTTGCCTTGGCCTCCAGTGCTTTGAATTCGGCGTCTGACGCACGGAACGCGATGAACCGGTTCAGCGCAGCCCCATTCGTGAGCTTCGGCCTTCCTAGATTTGATTTCTGTTTCACAATTAAGTTGACCCACTGTTGCCTTATTGTGTAACACAAAGCCAGCAAAAACAAACGTCCCTGTTGTGGGGACAAAACGCACCGGCGTCACCCGGCAAAACCAGTGAAAGAGACTGAGATATGACCACCACAGCAGCAGAATACAGCAAGCAGGACATCACCGCAGCCCTTCGCCGCTTCACCAACAGCAGGCCGGGGTTGGAATTCGGCAACTACGGCGACGTTTCGGCGTACCGTTCTGAGCTTCGGAGCATAACCAAGGATCGCCAGCAGGCTTTGACCCTGATCGCCGCCGTTGAATCGGCGGGCATCACGGCGGAGGAACTGCTGGCCGCGTTCAGTGCCTACGCGGGCCGGCTGTCGGTTGTGCCGTCCGCCAAGTATGGCGCTGAGTTGGAATATTGCACCGGCCAGTATTACCCAACGGAGTATCGTCGGGCCGTGTGTGCGGTGTGCTCGCAAGCCCTGTGGAACTACTACCGGGAGAAGTGTATGCCGGAGCCGGTCAATGTGGCCGACGGCAAGCGTTACGACGGCCTTTCGGCTGGTGACTTCCTCCGCCGCTGTGCCCGGCGCAACCTTGGCGCGTCACTGGCGAAGCGTTGGTTTAACTGAACAGGCTTATGCACATGCGCTATAACGGCCACACTCCCGGTCCATGGAGAGTTGACCAGACCATGCCCGCAATAGTTGCGGATGTTCCGCCGGACTGGGCGGACCCTACCGATCCCGAAGGTCCAAAAGAGACTAGGGTTTGCAGCCTTCTAGGCGCAATGGGAGGTCACAATACCGCCGCCGATGCTGCGCTTATGGGTGATGCGCCAGAACTTGCGCGCAAAAATGAGGAGCTTTGGGCCATCGTTCTGCGCGTGCTCAACTACATGGTTGGCTGTGAACAGTTTGAGGAAGGGGTGATGATAGACGGTACTGGTAAAATATCTCCGGCGAAGCTGCTTCGGAGAGCGTGGGAGGCCAGCGCATGAAATCACCCCTCATCACCGCCCTCCGCACCTTCATCAACCAGCCTCCGCGCCTGCGCTGGCAGGATTACACGGATGCGAAGAGTTACCGGGCGGCTCAGAAGCTGGCGGCGAGGGACAGGAGCGATGCGCTGGTGATGCTGAGGGTGTGCGAGGTGACGCCGGGGGTTACTGAGGCCGGGCTGTTGCTGGCTTGGTCTGGCGTGCCCAGGCTCATGCTGGCTTATGGCTCTGATGGGCGGATGAATATCCTTTACCGGCAGGAACGGTCATGGCCTCTGGAATACCGCCGTGCCGTCTGCATGGTGCTGGCGGCGGCGCTGAGGGGGTACTGGTGGAGCGAGCGGCCACCCTGCACGCGTACCACGGAGCTTCCCCTGTGGGACGGCCTAACTTCTGACGCTTGGCTCCTCCGCCGCGCCACTGCCGAGCTGGGCGGGGCCGTGGCGGTGAGGTGGTTTTCCTGAGTAATTTAACGGGTAGTTTAACGCGGTAAAAACTGAGCAACAACATGAGCAAAATTACACTCCAACAGGCAATCGCCGTGCGCGATGCCATCAAACCCGGCCTTGTCAAAGGCATCGGGAAACCTGTGCCCGGCCAGATGTGTGTCGAGGCCGCTGTCTGCTACGCGCTGGGGCAGCCTCACGGCGATGATCCCGAATGCGTGGCCCCATCTGTGCGCGCTTTCAAGATCGTACTGAATGATTCCGACTGGCCTTCGGAGCAGGCCCGCGCTGACGGGATGATGGAAATCGGAATCGCGCAGCTTGGGACGCGTGGTGAGATTGACGAAAAGGAGTTCGCGAAGAAAATGGCGGAGCTGACCATTCGGCGGGTTCTTCCGATTTCGCTGCGCGCTTTGGCTGCGATTCCGTTCTTTGCTGGTGAGCACGCAGAGAAGCTGAATGCGTGCGCTGACCTTTGCGAAAAGGAAGTAAGTGAGTCGGCGGAGTCGGCGGCGTGGTCGGCGGCGAGGTCGGCGTGGTCGGCGGCGAGGTCGGCGGAGTCGGCGGCGAGGTCGGCGGAGTCGGCGGCGTGGTCGGCGGAGTCGGCGGCGAGGTCGGCGGCGAGGTCGGCGAGGTCGG
>Ga0214198_1000313_pt1 | contig 11314 bp, 12 predicted proteins | sample TroBogEpilimnion_20_FD_153036 | JGI IMG/M metagenome (GOLD analysis project Ga0214198, IMG submission 153036) | Freshwater microbial communities from Trout Bog Lake, WI - 20SEP2008 epilimnion | ecosystem: Environmental > Aquatic > Freshwater > Lake > Epilimnion/Euphotic zone | place: Trout Bog... | reverse complement strand
ATTCGATGGGGATTATTGGCACAATGGAGTTCGAGCGAACAAAAAGAAAGAAGAAGCAAGACAAAAAATGATCATGAACGACAATTTTTCAGTACTAAGAGTGAGAGAGCACGACTACAACAAAGATCCTCAATCTCAAATTCATGCATGCCTGAACTTTCTGACAGAGTAGAAAGAAAATTTGTAAAATCAATTGATGTAATTAATTGGGAAGTTTCATCTGACTCTGGTTGGGTGCCGATTAAACACATTCATAAAACAATTGAATATAAAGAATGGATAGTGAAAACATCTGGTGGTAGAGAATTAATTTGTGCGGACGATCATATATTATTTGATTCTGATGGGAATCAAATTTTTGTAAAGAATCTTAAACCCAATTTTACGAAAATTTTAACTGAAAGTGGACAAGAAATTGTAACTGATGCTTATGAGACTGATAATCAATCGAACATGTTCGATTTAACTGTGGATTCTCTTGATCATAGATTATATACAAATGGAATTTTGAGTCACAACACGACTACCGTTGTTGGTTATTTGTTATGGTATATTTTATTTGATGAAGGTAAACTGGTTGCGATTCTGGCTAACAAAGCTAAAACCTCTCGTGAAATTCTAGACCGTATCAAATTCGCATACGAACAAGTACCTATTTGGATGCAACAAGGTATCACTGCATGGAATAAGGGTGACATTGAATTAGAAAACAAATGCCGTATCATTGCTGACTCAACGTCAGGTTCCGCAGCTCGTGGTTACACAATTCACTTCTTGTATCTTGACGAATTTGCGTTCGTTCCTAACAACGTTGCTGACGACTTCTTTACCTCAGTATTCCCAGCGATTTCTTCTGGTACAACTTCTAAGATTTTAATCTCATCTACGCCAAATGGTATGAATCATTTCTATCGTATATGGAAAGAAGCCGAAGAAGGCATTAATGGATTCCACTTTATCGAAGCAAACTGGCGTCAGGTTCCAGGTCGCGATGAAGCTTGGGCAGCTGGACAGAAACGTGTACTTGGTGAACAGAAGTACATGCAAGAAATGGAATGTGTTGGTGAAGATACTGTTATAACAGTTAGAAATAAAAATACTGGGAACATAGAAAAAATTACAATAGGAGAACTTTATTCTAAAATAGAATAGAGTGTAACTTTCTTAGTTTTATAAATAAAATAAAATAAAATAAAACAAGGAAAAATATATGAGTAAACATAGAGAAATATGGAAACGCCATTTTGGCGAGATACCAAAAGATAATGATGGTAGATCTTATGAAGTACATCATAAAGATGGTAATCGAAATAATAATGATATTAATAATTTAATGTGTATTTCTATACAAGAACATTATGATGTACACCACAGACAAGGAGATTGGGGTGCTGTTGCATTAATATCAAAAAGAATGGGTTTGCCGATTGATTATATGTCAAAAATACAAACTGGTAAAAAAAGACCAGAACTTATTGGTAAGTCTGGACCAAAACTCGGTAATATTCCCTGGAATAAAAACAAGAAAGGATATAAACTAAACACTGATAGAACTGGAAAAAGATTTGGCGGTCCAACTAAATTGAATAGAGAAGATGTGATTGAAATTAAAAAAGATTATTCAAATGAAATTAATTTAAATAACTCAAATTTAATAGGCACAAAAGCTAAAAATGGAAAAATTCTCACATATGATAATATTTTTTGTAAGCAAATGTCAGAGCAATATAAAGTTTCTATCGCATTAATTAGACAAATTATCACCAATAAAACTTGGAAAGATGAGACTATCGATGTTAGAAAATAAAATTAATAATCAATATGAAGTATTGACTCCAGATGGTTGGTCAGATTTTTCTAATATTAAAAGAAAGCTTTCTTCAAATCTAATAAAAATAACATTTACAGACAATAGCGACATTATTTGTACAAAAGATCATTTATTTGAGATAGACCAACACACTTTCGTTTATGCTAATTTTGTTAAATCTGGACAAGTTCTTTCTAATAAAATTGTTAAAGAAATAATTGGAGTAAAAGAACAAAAATATGTTTATGACTTAGTTAATGTCGATAAGTGGAGTCGTTATTATACAAACGATTTAGTTTCTCATAACTGTACATTCCTCGGTTCCGCTGGCACATTGATCTCAGCAGCTGCTCTAAAGAATATGGTATTCAGCCGCCCAGTAAATTTTCTAATGGATAAAAAACTTGAAATTTATGAGGAGCCAATTCCTAATCACTTCTACGTTATTGCAGTTGACTCATCTAGAGGTCAGGGAATGGACTACTCAGCATTCTTAGTTTTTGATACTTCTGTAGAGCCATTTAAAATAGTTGCGAAATATCGAAATAATACAATTTCACCAATGCTATTTCCAAATCCAATTACTCAAACTGCCAAATATTATAATGACGCATACTTGTTAATTGAAAATAATGACGTTGGGTCTCAAGTTGCTGATTTGATTTTCTATGAATTAGAATATGATAACATGTTCCATGGTGAAGAATCTAATGGATCTTACCATCTTTCTCAGGAAGGAAGAGCTAAACAACTTGGCTTGAAGACAACTAAAAAGAGCAAACGTTCAGGTTGTAATACTTTAAAAGAATTAGTTGAGAACCAGCGTTTGGTCATTCAAGATTTTAATGTTATCGAAGAACTTTCGACTTTTATTATGAAAAAAGACCAGACGTATGCTGCCGAAGAAGGTAGCCATGACGACTTGGCGATGTGTTGTGTGTTATTTGCGTGGTTAACTGCTCAACCTTATTTTAGAGATTTGACAAATTTTGATATTCGTCAAAAGCTTTATGAAGAAAAAATGAAGCAAATTGAGGACGAAATGCCAATTCTACCTTCTCTTGGAGGAGAAATAGAAAACCCTAAATATTATCGTAGTTTAGGTATGATTTGGGAAACTGTTGATCCGACGACTGACAATATTTCCATTAGTGATACTTATAAGAATTGGTATTAAAACCTGTTTTTTATAAATAATATAGACATTAAACTCCGCCGATATCTTTAGGAGAAAACCATGGCAATTTTAGTATCACCAGGCGTCCACGTTAGCGAAGTTGATTTAACAACTTCTACACCAGCAGTTTCAACTTCTACTGGTGCTATTGCTGGTTCATTCAAATGGGGTCCAGCTAATACAGCTGTTCTAATCTCATCTGAAGTGCAATTAGCAAACACTTTTGGCGCACCTGATGGAAATACAGCAAACGCATTCTTTACAGCAGCAAGCTTCTTAGCTTACTCTAATTCATTATATGTTGCACGTGCTAACTCAGCAGGTTCAAATAATGCAACATCAAATGGCACAGGCGAACTAATTAAAAACGAACACGATTATTTCGTAGGTTCTGTTTACAACAGTTTAGCTGGTCAAACAGGAAACCCATTTACAGCAAGATATCCAGGCGCTATGGGTAACTCACTATCTGTATACGTTTGGGCAAATGCTGCAGTTTGGACTGCAAACACATCAAACACAGCAGACCCACTATATCCATATGCTAGTCTTTTCGACTATGCCCCAGGAACTTCACCTTCAGTGTTGAGTAAAACTGGTTATGCATGTAATGACGAATTACACATTCTAGTTGTAGACACATATGGCGCATTCTCAGGAACAGCAAATACAATTCTTGAAAAGTATCAATCTATTTCAAGATTAGCTGATGCGACTGCTCCAGATGGTTCAAACAACTACTACAAAAACGTATTGTTTAACAAATCAAGCTATGTTTATTGGACAGGCGTTCCAAGTTCTAACGTAGTACACTGGGGTGCAAACACTGCAGTTGTAAATTCAAATTCATTCTTTACAAGTGATGCAAGTCCAAATGTTGCTTCATTAAGCGCTGGTGCTGATGGTCACGCTTCAGATGGCGACTTATCATACGCATACAACGTATTTGCTGATAAAGAAGCAATTGATATCTCATTACTAATGGGTGCTGATAGCGATGCAACTGTAAGTCAACAAGTTGTTCAAATTGCTACAGATAGAATCGATTCTGTCGCATTCGTATCACCTCCATTAGCAAATACTCTTGGTACAGGTGGAGATTCATCTGGCCCTGCACAACAAATCGTAAATTACTTCCAAGGACTAAACGCTTACAGCTCATATGCTGTAGCTGATAGCGGTTGGAAATATATGTACGACAAGTATAACGATGTATATCGTTGGGTTCCATTAAATGGTGATATTGCAGGTCTTTGCGCTTATACTGATAACGTAAAAGATCCATGGTGGTCACCTGCAGGATTACAACGTGGCTCGATTAAGAATGTAATTAAACTTGCATTTAATCCTAACCAAGCATCACGTGATCTTCTTTATAAGAATGGTGTAAACCCAGTAGTGTCATTCCCTGGACAAGGAACAATTCTATACGGCGACAAGACAATGCAAAATCGTCCAAGTGCATTTGATCGCATCAATGTACGTCGTCTATTCATTGTTCTAGAAAAAACAATTTCACAAGCTGCACAATCAAGCTTATTTGAAATTAATGATGAATTTACGCAATCACAATTTGTTGCTCTAGTTGATCCGTTCTTAAGAACAGTTCAAGGTCGTCGTGGAATTTATGCTTATAAGATTGTTTGTGACGATTCAAACAATACTCCAGCTGTGGTTGACGCAAATCAATTTGTTGGTGACATCTATATTCAACCAGCTCGTAGCATTAACTTTATCCAATTGAATTTCGTGGCTACAAGAACTGGTGTCAACTTCAGTGAAGTTGTTGGACAGTTCTAATAAATAAAAGAAATTCCTAGGAGAATAACATGGCATTCACTGTAGATCAATTTAGAACAAATTTAGTAGGCGACGGCGCTCGTCCTAATTTATTTGAAGTGAGATTAACAACTTGGCCAGCATACGTCACAAGTCCTGGTCCTCAAACATTGTCATTTTTGGCAAACTCTACATCACTACCTGGATCAGATATTGGCATAACACCACTTCAATACTTTGGTCGTGAAGTTAAGTTAGCTGGAAATAGAACATATCCAGAATGGACAGTGACAATTATTAATGATGAAAATTTCAAATTAAGAAAAGCATTTGAACAGTGGCATTATGGCATTAACGGTCCTGTTGGAAACAAAAGAACAGGAGCAGCTACTACACTAGATCGCGGATATGGTGTAAATGCTTCTGTAATACAATATGGCAAAGAAGGCGATAAACTACATGTTTATACTTTCGCAGGACTATGGCCAACTAACGTGGCTCCAATTGAATTAGCATGGGGCACAAATGATCAAATTGAAGAATTTACTGTAACTTTCGCATACCAATACTGGACAACCGAAGATCAGGCTTCAAGATCATAATCTTTTTGAATTTGGGGAGGGCTTTTCCTCCCCATTTGTTATTATGAGGAAATAAAGATGGCAATTAAACTTTTTGGTTTTCGTATCGTCCGAGAGGATGATGAAGAACAATTACTTCCCACACCAGTATCGCCGCAACTCGAAGACGGCGCGATTAACATCCAGACTGGTGCTCACTATGGCATCTATGTTGATTTAGATGGATCCTATAGAACTGAAATCGATCTAATTACAAAATATCGTACAATGGCAATGCAACCAGAAATGGAAACAGCCATTGAAGATATTATTAATGAAGCAATCGTTCATGATAATCGTGGGCAAATCGTAAAGATTGATCTTGACGAATTAGATCAACCAGACAGCATTAAGAAAATGATTCGTTCGGAGTTTAAAGAGATTACAAAACTTTTAGACTTTAATGCGTTCGCATCAGATTTATTCAGAAGATGGTATGTAGACGGACGTTTATATTACCATGTTGTTATTGATCCAGAAAACCCAAGAGCTGGTATCAAACAATTAATTTATATCGACCCACGTCGTATTCGTAAAATTCGTAACATCACAAAGAAAAAAGAAAACGGTACAGAAGTTATTGATCGTATCGACACATTCTATTTGTACAATGAAAAACTAACAAACAACAATGTACAATCTCCACAATTACTGGGAAGCTATGCTGGAGGCGTTAAATTAAGCGAGGACTCGGTTGTCCACTTAACATCAGGACTATTTGATCCAGCAAAATCGACGGTGCTTTCATATTTACATAAAGCTATCCGTCCAATGAATCAGTTGCGCTTCGTTGAAGATGCAACTGTTATCTATCGCGTATCCCGTGCACCAGAACGTCGCGTATTCTACGTCGACGTAGGCAACATGCCTCGAGCTAAAGCCGAACAATATCTAAAAGACATTATGACGAAGTTTAGAAATAAACTCACGTATGATGCTGGCACAGGTGAAATTCGCGATGACCGTAAGCATATGTCAATGCTCGAAGACTTCTGGATGCCACGTCGTGGCGAAGGTAAGTCTACCGAAATTACAACTCTTCCAGCAGGTCAAAACCTTGGTCAAATGGAAGACGTTCACTATTTCGAAAAGAAATTATATCGAGCATTGAATGTGCCTATTTCTAGAATGGAAGCTCAACAAGGATTCTCATTAGGTCGTTCTAATGAAATTACTCGCGACGAAATTAAATTCGATAAATTCGTTGATAAGCTTCGTTCACGTTTTTCTATTTTATTTGACGAATTACTTGCTCGTCAGTTGGCTCTTAAGGGCATTTGTACTTTAGACGAATGGAATCAATTCAAGCAATCTATCCGCTATGACTTTATTAAAGATAATAACTTTAGCGAACTTAAAGATGCAGAATTATTACAAAATCGTCTAAACATGCTTGCGACTGTTCAGCCATATATCGGTTTATTTTACTCTAAGCGTTGGGTTCAAGAAAACGTTCTTCAATTTGATGAGAGCGAAATTGCTGATATGGAAAAGCAAATGAAGAAGGAAGCTAAGGATATGGAGCAAATGCAAAATACTCAATTAGCTGCGGGAGCAAATGAGACTCAAAATACAGCTCCACAGCCTTCTCAAGATAGCAATGATATAAATAAAAAGGTGTCTGATTTATTTAAAGATACGCCATAATTAGGAACATAAAATGTCGAAATTAGTTGTTTTTGCCGAAGAAAAAAACGCATCAGCTTTTAAAGACTTGTTTGAAAAAACAGTCGCTGAGAAAGTTATGGCTGCTCTTGCTGAAAGAAAAAAGCATGTAGCCGAAAAGCTATCAGCACAAATTAGCAAAATGGTTCATCATAACCCTTATGAAGATGAAACAGATCTTCAAAAAGATTCTAGAGGTTATATTGATAGAAAATCAGCAATGAAAGCTAGACCAGAAGGAGGCTTTACTGCTGAAGGTGCAAGAACAGACGTTGAGGGTTTAAATCCTGACGAATTAAACAAAGGTCCAGGAATGGGCGGCGGATTTACAAACGAAAAACCATTGGCGAAAGTTTGGTTAAAACCACATATTCCTGCTGGTCAATCAAAACTTCCATTTACAAAAGAAACTGCAAAGGGCAAATAAGATGGCAACTAAATTTTTAGACTTTATTCAAAACCAAGATGCTGTGTCATTCAAAGAAGCTTTCCAAGAATCAGTATCAGCAAAAGTTATTACTGCGCTAGAAGCTAAGAAACAAGAAGTTGCTTCTGCTATTTTTAAAGAAACAAGCCATTTAGGTATTGAAGGTCACGAGGGTGGTGGTTTTACAGGAAAAGGCACACCACATTCAGGTCATCCATCAAAAGGTTGGCCAAAAGCTCCAGCTGCTGGTTCAGCGCATGATACAGGATCAAAAGAACATCCTGCAAAACATGGCGAAAAAGTACAAACAAAATTCCAAAAACACCATACCGATAGCGCTGCTCATATGGATGCAGTACATGCTGATCTTTCAAAACATCATCATCAACATCATATGGAAGAAGGTCATGATAAGCATGAAAAGAAACATGCTAAATTACATCATAAATTAGCGAAAAAAATGCTAAAGCATGCACACAAGCATGGCAAGAAGCATCACGAAGAAGAATAATGCATTTTGATGAAAAAGAAATTTTCAGAAATACGAGGAACGCCCAGAGGGATTAAATCGAAGCTGCCAGACCCTCCGATGGTTGTCTTATTAAAGCGCAAAGCCATTAGGACTTATCCTGATGGTCAACGTGTTGCTTTATACCACAACGACCAACTTAATCTTGATGTAAGCGTTCCTTATTTTCCTGGACATATTGGCGGACAAGTTTCTACATCCGCTCTTAGAGAAAACACTATTTGGAAAAAACTTGGTTCTATTGCTAAAGGCAAACCATCTGATGTTGTGTTTCCAAATGGAGATGTGTTGAAAGGTGTACAACCTACAATTGCTGTTTCTATTGTAAAACTAAGAGGACTTATAAATACATATAATAAGAAACGTTTAGCTGATAAGATAAACAAATCGCCTTCAGACTTTAACGATGTTGTAAAGTTTGCTAAGGCAAACGAAATTTAAGGAATAAAAAATGGCTGCAAATGTACCTGTCACACAAGTTTTATACGAAGATGGTAAAACAGCTCTTGTTAAAATAGATGCATATTACACTGCAGCTAACACATTTAATGCTAAAGTTGTAACAGCTAACACTTTAGCTTTTGCAAACGCTTCACAAACTTGTTTGTTCACAATTAATAGAATACAATACTCAGTAGATGCTGCTACAGGTTTTTTCCAATTACAATGGATAGGCGCATCATCTAATCAACAAATTATGACATTTGGAACATCTAATGATGGTAATTTTGAAACTTATATTCCAAATAACGCAACAAGTCCTACAGGGGATTTAAATTTAATGACAAGCGGTGTTGCAAACAATGATTGCATCACATTAATCTTGACATTAACAAAAGAAACTGGTTACTCAAACGCATACATTGGTTATAACGACACTTCATATAAACCATAAAATGTTTAAGTTTAGAGATTTTTTGGAAGAGAGTAAAAAAGGAAAAGTATCATTATATCGTTTTGGTAAGCATAGAGCTGTTAAATCTCCTTCTCCATATTGGTCAGGAGTTTCTAGAAAAAGAACTAGAATCGGCGGTATGACATACACCACGACATACAAATACGGTAAGCCTAAGTTTACAAAACGTATGAGAACTTTAATTGGAAAAAAGAGATAACAGTAATGAAATTAATTACAGAAATAACTGAAGAAGTAAAATATCTTACCGAAGAAGAAAACGGTAAGAAACATCTTCACATCGAAGGCACATTCTTAGTTGCAGAACAAAAGAATAAAAATGGTCGCGTATACCCTAAGCACGTTCTAAAGAAAGAAGTTGCTCGTTATATGGACGAATTTGTTAACAAGAAAAGAGCATTCGGTGAATTAGGACATCCAGAAACACCAACAATTAACCTTGATCGCGTTAGCCATATGATCGTAGATCTACGTGAAGATGGTGATCGTTTTTGGGGTAAAGCAAAGATTTTAGATACACCAATGGGCAAAATCGTCCAAAATATGATGGAAGGTGGAGCACAACTTGGTGTGTCATCAAGAGGCATGGGTTCGCTTAAAAATGTAGATGGCGTAAACTATGTCCAACCAGATTATTATCTTGCCACAGCGGCAGATATAGTGGCTGATCCTTCAGCTCCAGGCGCATTTGTTCGCGGCATTATGGAAAATAAAGAATGGGTATGGGACAACGGTCTTGTAAAAGAAGCAGATGTCAACGAAATGAAAAATGCCATTGCCAAAGCAAAGCGCAAGCAGCTAGAAGAGATTCAACTGCGTCAATTTGAGAGCTTCCTCTCAAAATTGTAATTTTATAAATAGAAAATAACAAAGGAGTTATACTCATGACAGTTCGCACATTAGCAGAAGCTGCCGCTGAAGTTCTATCAAAATCAAAAACTACAGCCGCACATGAACCAATGCATAAAGGTTTAGAAAAATATTCAGGTATGCCAGGATCACACGTTCATGATCTTGGTGGCGCTACACATGAAAACCCAGAAGGTACTCATGTAGGCGATGCTGCATCTCACTTTGCACATAAAGCAGAAGAACCAGGTGTAAAACCAGCTTCTGACAGTAAAGAAGGCATGAAGCATTTAAAACCACAAGTTCCAAATACAGCAGCACATCCTGCTCACCACTCACCAGAAGAAGAAAATGGTGAACACGTTGATACAGCTGGTCATGAATATACACATCCAACTATTCATGAAAAACATCATATGCACCACCATATGCATACTGAGCATTCAAAAGCATATCATGCTCATATGGAAGCTCATAAGCATCATATGGAAGAAGGTAATATGGAAGAAGCTAAACACCATATGGACGAAGCACATCGTTGCGCTACAAAGCATTTTGCAGAAACTGGTTATCCAGTACATGACGAAGAATACATGGGCAAACACCCACATGTAAGCCGTCATATGGAAGAATGCTACGGCACTATGGAAGAATCAGTTGAAATGACTGAAGAAGAACTTGCAGAAGCTAAAAAAGCAAAACACGAAATGTGGAAAAAACACATGGAAGAAAAAATGGGCAAAATGAAGAAAGAAGATATGGATGCCCTATTTTCTGGTGAAGATCTTTCAGAAGAATTTAAAACAAAAGCAACAACTATTTTCGAAGCAGCAGTAATTGCACGCGCAGTTGAAGTTGCTGAACAATTAGAAGTTGAAATTCTAGCTGCAGCTGAAGAATCAATTGAAGAAGTTAAAGCAGATCTAGAAGAACAAGTTGACGCATACTTAAACTATATGGTTGAAGAATGGGTTGCTCAAAATGAAGTAGCAATCGAAACTGGCTTAAAAACTGAAATCGCTGAAGAATTTATGGCTGGTTTAAGATCACTTTTCGTGGAACATAATATTGAAGTTCCAGAAGAAAAAGTTGACGTTCTTGAAGCAATGGCAGAAGAAAATGCACAATTAGAAGCTAAGTTAAACGAAGCTCTAAACAAAAACATTGAGCTTGCAAAAGCTATTGTTGAATCAACAAAGTCAGATATTATTAATTCAGTTTGTGAAGGTCTCACCGCCACTCAAGCTGAGAAAGTAAAAGCACTCGCAGAGGGTGTAGAGTTCACCACAGAGGGTGAATACGTGAAGAAGATGGAAATTATTCGCGAAAGCTATATTTCATCTGAACCAACTAAGGTGAAAACTACAACAGCAACTAAACAAGTACAATTAGCAGAAGCTAATGAGCCTGTGGTTACTGAAGAACTATCTCCAGCAATGGATGCATATGTTCGTGCAATTAAACGCACAAATCCAGTGTAATAGAACTCTACAACAATAAGGAAAAAGAAATGTATTTATCAGAATCAATTCAAAAAAAGTG
>Ga0214198_1000306_pt1 | contig 11432 bp, 27 predicted proteins | sample TroBogEpilimnion_20_FD_153036 | JGI IMG/M metagenome (GOLD analysis project Ga0214198, IMG submission 153036) | Freshwater microbial communities from Trout Bog Lake, WI - 20SEP2008 epilimnion | ecosystem: Environmental > Aquatic > Freshwater > Lake > Epilimnion/Euphotic zone | place: Trout Bog... | reverse complement strand
AGAAAGACAAAGATGAACTGGAAACTCGCTACAACGCTCTTGTTGCTCAGTCTAGGGGGATGCACAACGCAAACCTTCCAAGCAGTCAACCCACCACCCCTACAGTACCAAGTCAAGGATTCAGATTACTTGAACCAGATGTCGAAGTTCTTATCGGGTTTGCAAAGCAATGCGCCATCTCAGAAATAGAGCGCAATGATGTTATCCAAAAATACAACGCTCTGATGGTGAAATAATGCAATATTCTAAAAATGGTCTGTATCTTACGGAATCTTTTGAAGGCGTTAGGCTTTCTGCTTACCCTGATCCTGGAACTGGTGGAGATCCTTGGACTATTGGTTACGGTCATACAGGTCCTGATGTTCACCCAGGAATGACCATTACTTTAGAGCAAGCAGAAGATTTATTGGCACAAGATGTCAAAAGAGCAGAAGCAGATGTTAATGCCAAGCTAACCGTTAAAGTAAGTCAAGAGGAATTTGATGCTCTTGTGGACTTTGCTTTTAACTGCGGATGTGGCAATCTAAACAACTCTACTTTGCTTAAAAAGGTTAATGCAGGGGATTTTGAAGGTGCAGCCCATGAATTTGAAAAATGGGATATGGCTGCTGGTAAACACTTGGCTGGTTTGTTAAGACGCAGACAAGCTGAGGAGTTAATGTTCATGAAAGGAATATCAAATGCCACTGTCTAAAGGCACATCAAAAAAGACCATTTCTAAGAACATCCGTGAGATGATTCGATCTGGTTACCCACAAAAGCAAGCTGTTGCTGCTTCACTTTCCACAGCAAGAAAGAGCAAAAAACATGGCAGAGCGAAAAAGAGGTCCTAATCTCTCCGTTGGTCGTGGCGAGAAGCTCTCCGTTTCCCAGGGCGGGGGTTTGACTGCGAAAGGGCGTGCCAAATATAACAGAGCCACAGGATCAAAGCTAAAAGCACCCCAAAAATCAGGCAGTCGGCATCGCTCATTCTGCGCTCGCTCTAAACACTGGAAAGGTGAGCGTGGCAAAGCAGCAAGACGCAGATGGGGGTGCAGATGAAACCAGGACTTTATGCCAATATTCATAAAAAGCGTGAGCGTATCCGTAAAGGATCAAAAGAAAGAATGAGAACGCCAGGAAGTAAAGGCGCTCCCACAGATTCCGCATTTCGCAAAGCAAAGAAAACTGCAAAGAAATCCAAGCGTGGCAGAAGATAGTCATTACAAATCTCTTTTAAAAGCGGTGTCTTGGCGTGTTACTGGAAGCCTTGACACCTTTGCTTTATCTTGGATTATTACTGGCACTGCAAGCCTAGCCTTCAGTATTGCCTTTGTTGAACTGTTCACCAAGATAGCTCTGTACTGGGTACATGAGCGTATCTGGCTAAAGATCGAGCTATGAATCACTGGGTACTAGGCGAACCAGGCGCATCATGGAGCAGGGATGAGCTGCCCTTCAAAAGCATAAGTACCTATATGACTGAGCTGACACCAGGGAGCAGCAAAGACTTTACCGCCACTCTTGCGCCAAATGTAGCAGAAGTGGTAATCCTCAGAAAGTAATCGACCAGTTTCAGGTTCAATAGAGGTAGCAAAGTATTCTTTGATCTCCTCACGCATACTCATCTGACCATTTAAGTCGTTGACATCGTTAAAGTAAGAAGGCACTTTATCTGCTAATTGCTCAAATACTCCCTTCTTAATCATCATAAAACCAGTACCGCCATTAAAGATCTCTACAGGCTGTCCAACAGGCACAGTCACTTCACCTTGGTAATCCACTAGATTGACCACAAAACTGCCTGTATAGCTCTTTAATTGATCCTGTGGTACTCCGCTATCCATTGCCTTTTTAACGCTATCCCAATTGATTTCTTTCTTAGGGTAGATACCGCAAATAATGTCTTTATCTGCTTCTAGCATTGCCAGAATGTCGGTAGCTCTAAACTTAATGTCGCTATCAATAAAGAGTAGGTGAGTGCATCCGCTCTTGATAAAGACATTGGTAAGCGAATTTCTTGCTCTAGTAATCAAGCTCTCGTTAAACATAAAGCTGTACTGAGCTTCCACCCCAGACTTTTGTAGCAACATATTGAGTTCCATAATGGATTGCGTATAGTAACCAGCACACTGACCGCCATACATTGGTGTAGCTACAAAAATTTTCTTATTCATAAATAATCCCTAACATCGTTTAATAAAAGAGGATCAACAATACAGTTATCCCCGTACCCAAAATTTCTGATTTTGTGCAGTGCAACAAAGTCACTTCTGGTGATTGCACCCACCAGTTCAATTTGATAGTCATTCAAATACCTTGCAAACACCGCTAAATCTGCTTTGAAATCTTGCAATCTTTTAAATAACAAATACTTGGCTTTAGAAGTCTTTACATCCACTTTTAAACCCTTGTATTCAAAATCCCATCCCCTATCCTTGCCAGGGTGTAGATCGAGGTTTACAGGCGTGTTTAAGACTTTTCCAACCGCCCATTCTCCCGCCATGCCTTCTCTTGTAATGCCGTAATCATCACGCTTTTGATCTACCCTTAAACTATTGATGCCTAAAGTCTTTTTATAACGACACCGTTCATGCGCTGCCCACGCTATTTCGTAGGTATCTAGTTCTGATAATCTAACAATCATGAGAATAAGAAATACCCAAAAAGCGTAACAATAACTAAACATACATACAGCACCTCAGATAAATGGCGCTTGCGATAGCCCTCAGGATCAAGAAAAGCCGTCTGCAAAAGAATGGCATCTGAATCCATCTCTGGTCTGCAATCCTTTTGGTAATACTTACCAATCTCTACTTTGCCGTTGTTATAAGGTATGTTCATTTCTCTTGTGCCTTTTCAACCAATGCTTTTGACCAATCAATAGGTTCACGCTTAACAATTTCCTCGTGCTGACAATGAGTGCATCTATATATTGTGAAAGTATTACTTCCGCCACAAGCACCCATGATTCCATCAAAGTTTTTATTGCAATTTTTACAAGTTATTTGGTGCATTTTTCTTGCGCCTTTCTTAGTATTGCTCTAGCAAAAATAATGTTTTGTTCGCCTGTGTCAGTTTCCATGCCACTCCAAATTTCAATTATTTCTTCATCTGTTAGTGTCTTTGTTGGATGGGTGTAGAGTGGAATAAGGTCATCTACGGGAAAAAAACTATTCTTATCAAAATAGTTACCTTTGCCATCTGTCCACGCTACTGGTTCATTTGCGTTCATTAAATACCCCCTTAAAGTGCCAGCTATCCAAGTAGTTGGCTGGCGCAACCCCTAACTACCTGGCTAATTCACGCCAGATTCCTCTTGGACTAGTGAAAATTCTTCCATCGTTTCAATCATGACTGTTAATCCTCCACCTTTTTTGATGTCACAACGCTTGATCTCAATAAAATCAATGTTGAAATCATCATCAAATACTCCTGCATCTTGCAAACTATCCTCAATAATCTTCAGTAAATTAGATATATCCCGTTTGCGTTTATCAGGAGGATAAGCCCATACAATCAGCGCAATCTTGGCATTATTGAACTTTGGTGTTCGATACTCAGCCACATAGTCTTGCACTGCGGTTTTATAGGCTTTAGCTTTTGCGTTTGGAAAGCGCCTACCCCTAGCGTTAATGTAAAGATGATTTACGCTTGGAGGGTAGGGTAGGTTCAAAACAACCATTAACAGCCAGGCGGTCCGAAAGGTCCATCAATGTTGGTATCCCAACAACAGATTTCTCCATCGGAAGTCTTGCTGCATTTTTCGTATGCAAAAGCATTGCTGATGAGCACCAGGCTAAAAAGGCACATCAGAATCTTTGACACGATTGACCTCCTTCGGATAAGTACCACCATTATCAGGTTTCCAATTATCTTCTGACAAGCTGATTAAGCTGCCCTTAGGTGTTTGCTTTGTCCATCCAGCAATCTTCAGGGTTTGACCTGCTTTGTAATCTTCAGATAACAATAGCGTGCCTTTCCAATCGGGTGATTTGTCGTGTTTCTTTTCGTTTTGAAATAACACCCCTTTGCCCATCTGAGCAATATGTCCATTAGCCATTGTTGATTTCCTTTCTAATAGCTTGTAGTCGTGATAAGAATTTCGCTGTTGTATTGCCATCAAATGTTTTTGTATAGACTTCATTAACTTCCCTGAATTTTTTGATCTTCTCGAACTTCTCCTCAGCCGTCATCTTGCTTGATTCATGGATCTTAGCGTGCATCTCTGCAAACCCTTCGATCCAATCTGCTTGACAAATATAGCGTGCATAAGGTTCTTCAGTGCCTGGCACATACATCGGTATAGCCATGTCAGGGATGTCATCGGGAATAGCGCTAAGATCAACGATATTAGGCACTACTGATCCCATGTCTTTTACTTCTCTAGGCTTGGAGGTCGGGCTTTCAAAGTTTTCGACTTCATCGGGTGAGTAGAAGCCCGTAACAGATCCTGGGAAAACTGATCTAATCCCCTCTGAAATACAACGGCTTCGTAGCATCGCTCTGGGGAACTTTTGCCATCCGCTTCCAGGTTTGACAAGACCGATTTTGGTAGCTTGCTCAATGGTCCATGTAACCGCAAGGTCACCCCCGTTGGGATGTGAAAAAACTCCTGTAACTTTGTCATCTTTGTAATCCTTCCATTCGACTTTGCCACCTGCGTTTTGAAAGCGTGCCAGCATTGCATCTGCCTTAAGAGCTGGTCTGCCCTGAATAATATGAAAATCCCGTGCTGCTGTAGCGGGATGTAACCCTTCTGCTTGTGCTACTGCCATCAGTGCCAGCACAGAGTTTTTATCCTTCATGCCAAATAAACCACTAGCAGCGATTGCTGTAGCCATCTGCTCCATCTCTGAATATGCGACTAAGTTACTCATAATTATTCCCACCTATCATCTTCAGTTTCAGGTACAAAAGGTTCAATTTTTTTCAACATTTCAATAGTTTCTTTAATTGAAAGAATGACTTGCTCTAACTCTTCAATTTGAGCGCCAATCTCAAACCTTCCATCAAATACGCCTTCGTTAATCATACAAATATCTCCTTTAGAGAAATAATGGTGTCAATGACGCTAGAAATAGTCATCACCCATACTGCAAGATCTAAGTTATTCATTTGACTAAGAACCTCCGAGAACCTGGCTGCTCAATAACAAACTTCTCATAAATATCGGGCATACCTTGTTTGAATAGATCTGCTGAGAACCGCTTAGATGACTTTGCTGACTTCCAAGTAACTAAGCTAGTGCCATCGACTGCTCTGATCTCCTCTGCTTGACCCATAAGATTACGGATCTGCACCTCTATATTTTCTTCAGCGCTCTCAAGATGTTTAATCTGATTCTTAATATCCCTAAGTTGAGCAACAGCCATTTCGACCTGCTGAGTAGCCACCAGCGCAGCACTATTGCTTTCGGGGTACATGATCTTAGTTTGCTCAATGGTTTCTGCTGGCGGGAGCGTTCCTGCTTGGCAAAACCCCCATACAGTAGCCATCTTCTTAATGAGATCATCTTTTTCAGCATCCGTAATATTGAACTCAAAGGTGCAAAATTCTTGTCCACCAAAAAGCACAGCCAGGACAATAGAGCTAACACCATGACAAGCAGCTTCGTGAACCAGTTGGGCGTAGTCAGCATCAGGAATCCGATTACTGTCAGTATCAAACTTCCCACGAACTCCAGCGTTGTAGTTTTTTGCTTCAACAAGCATAGAACCATCGCTACTAATGAAATCAAAATGACTACGAAACCAATCATGCTTTGGATGAGTAATGCTGTAGTCTGCATCTTTTAATTCCTTCTTTAGCTTGTCTTGGGCTAGTCTGCCAATTAAAGGCTGCATGATGTGACCCATTTGTACCGCTTCAATATGCGATAAATCAGGGATCTCCTTCTTGCCCTGCTTTTCTAATATGACATCGACCATCTTGCCATTAGCGACCTTACGACTGTCACCCGACCAGATAGCACTGTTACGCACTTGGGGAGCAAAATCTGCTTGATCGTTCATTATGAGATCTCCAATAGTGTTTTGAGGATCTCACGATAAGATTCAATCTTCTCATCTAGTTGATTGCACTCATCCCGCAATACTTCGCAAGTGTTTTTTTGATCTCTTAGATCGTCTTGGAGCTGGGCAATTAAATCGTCTTGCCTTGCTACTAGACTTTTGAGCTTGTCTAGCTCTGATACTTCCACCTTCTTAGGTCTGCCAGCTTTCTTAACTGGGAATGTTGGCACTGCTTTTTTTGTAGCCATGATGTTTTCCTTTGTAGTTAGGTTATCTACCGAATGGAATGGTAGAGAGATCATCCAATTCCTCGTCTGTCCATTTGAGGGATCGAATTGGGGTAAAGAATTGACCGACCACACCGCAGCCAGTTGAGATGGAATACTCTCTCTCAATTCTTGCAAAATAAAATTTGGGTTCTCCCGTTACGGGATCAGTGCGTGAGGTGCGTAGGCAATAGCCCGTCTGCTCCTCATAATGCTGGCAATCTTTACAAAGATTCATAGCAAATTGTCCTTTAATAAATAGTTAGGTTAGGTACTACATATAGAACATTACACCATTACAGCGATTAGTGCAATTTATTTGTTAGGTGTTGTTTTCTCCTCAATCGGTTTGCTGGGATCGTGGATCACTACATCCCCCTGGGCGTTGATGTAATACAGATCCCCTAGCTCTTTCGCTTTAATCAAGTTACGGGTTTGTACCCTAGCGTTATTCTGCATCCACTTTGCTGCATCATCATCTGCTTTACTCATGTTGCACTCCTTTTAAAAATATGTTTTAATGCGCTTAAGTTTGTTTTATAGGTGGTTTTAGGTCAGTTTTGCGATGGGGGCATCCATGACGATTTAAGACCATTCACCATTAAAACCACCTGCAAAGCAAACTACTACGGGGCTATTACCCAGCCCTCCTAAACATTGTGGTGATGGATAGGGATAAACGAGGTGGCTAGTATCTGTCAGACCCTTACAGGACCGCTCTGGCTTAGTTAAGCGCCAACCGATAAACGATAACCACTCTCTTTTTTGAGATCCCCGCCTTAAGCGGGTTAGGTGCTTAGCAATTTGCAAGTTAGTCACCACAAAAACAGGCTATACCTTCATCATCTGCGAATAGGTCATCTTGTTCTCCCACATTGTCAAACATCTGTTGATAGCTTGGGCGGTCTTTTCTAAACCTTGCGCCATCACCTGTGAATTTGCCTGATGAGTGTATTCTGCCTTCCTGAGTTGCCCACCAGATCGCCCGAAAGGGTTTTTCAGAAATTAAAGATTGAATTTGATGACGACCTTTTAAAAAACAAAGGTCACAATTTCCATGAACTGTTTTGCCGTTTCGATTAGGTAATCCAAGATCAAAGGGCTGTTCCTGCCAAAAACGACCAACATCGGCAGCCGTCACCCCTGCGGTATAAAGGGGAACTCTCTCCCTTGCCATTTTCACAGCCCTACGGGGTTCGTCTGCTCTAATTCCTACCCAATCCATGTTCTCGTTATGTTCCCACCCTAATGACTTCAAATAGCGGTGAATGGTTCTGATTTTGAGTTCTATTGTGCAAAAGCGTGTGACAGGGTTTGGTAGATAGTTTTTCTTGGTAATCAGGGCTTCAAAGGGTTCTCCTGACCTGCTGGCAGTCAAAAAGTCCACCACTTTAAACTTCGGATCGTTAGGTAAATACTCCACCCAATCAATATTGACACCCCAATGTGTGGAGCAGTCCTGCACGAATTGAAGGGTTGCTTCTTCTTCCTTACCTGTATTTGCAAAAATGACTTTGGCTTCCTCTGGTAGCCCGTCATTACTCTGAAGGACACGCCAAAGCATATAAGCTGAAGTTCTGCCACCGCTAAAGCTGATGACAGTAGGTTCTAGTATTTTGAATGGATCACTCATTAAAACGCTTTCTAAGGGGTTTTCTCAAAAAATGATACTAACCCCTTTCCTATCAAATTAAAGAGCTAAAAACAGCCATAAAATCGGAAATACCGCTATTGCACAAGCTATCAGAATCAACTTATCTATCAAAGTATCTTTATAAATCATGCTGTGATCTCCTCTAGTTTGACAATGCGGTAATCGTTGCGGTCATATTGATCCTCAATCTCACCATTAAAGTAAGCCTGATCCATCTCCTCTAGAAACTCATCTAAAACGCTGAGAGCTTCCTCAAAGGTGTTGAAGTATTCAGGCTTTCCGTCAGATTCCCAAACATTTTCCCAACCATACAAAAATTGAGTTTGAATTTCATATTTCATGCTAGTTTCCCCTGTTTGTTAGTTGATACCCAAGCGTTAAAAGATAAGGCGGTCAAACCTTGTTTAGCACACCAATAGCAATAAGCGGTGTATTTCTCCAATTTAGACATGATTAGGCTTCCTCTTGATTGATGTAGTCATAATCGAGTTCATCACACCATTGGATCAAGTAATCCAAGCCCATGTCAGAAGTAACCTCGATTACTTCCTCATCACCATTGTCAGGATTTGACCAGCAAGCGTAAATTCTGTCTGATCCTAAACCAATGTAAAGCGTAAAAGGATAGTCCTCTAGCCATAGGTAAACATTACCGCTTGTAGTGTTTTCATCAGCAACGCCAAAGCCTGATAAATCCATACCTAGAACAGACGCTTGAGTGATAAGCAGCCCGATCTTGCGAGTTACATTACTGCATAAGTTTGATTTAATTTCCATGTTGATTCCTTTTAAGTTAGGTTTAAAAGCGGGGGATTCTCACCCCCTGTGGTTGATTAGATTGCAAATTGGTTTAAGAATTGTTTGCGTAGATTGTGCATAGCTTTATAACTTTCTTGATGACCTAAGCAATAATCAGCACCTTCTATGAAATTGATCCATAAGTCACGCAATGCAGGATTCTTTACATTAAAGCGATAAGTCTTTTTAATGCTTAGGATCTTGCCTTTAGATCTCATTAGATCACTTGCACCATGCTTGATGATCTCAATAGCAGCGCCAGCTTGTGAACGGTTAAATGTAGTCATGTTTGATTCCTTTTTAGTTAGGTTAAAAAGCATAGCTATGTAGCTATGTAATCATCATAACGGATATAATCGTATAATGTAAACAGTTATAGATATAAATATTTCTATCGTTGTTTTAAAACCAATAGTCTGATACTATCGGCATAGCTATAATAGTTCTATATAGAATGTTTCTATTGTCTATATAGACCTATTAGCTATCTTCTATTGTTTGTATAGTAGCTTAGTAAATAGATACATAGATCGACTGAAAGGAAAACAGATAGATTCGTAGATTGCCTACTCCCTGCTCTCTCTGGAATTAAAAAGGGCTGCTCTCTCAGTCATGACTGCATAACTGCATAGTCTGGAATGGTTCTGGCTAGGCTTGCAAGCTCAGTAGTTGCTATACCTAGAATTGACCTAGTGAGTGGGTCTGGGTTCGGTGGAGTGCGTGCCCCTCTCCGATACCACCCCAAAAAAAATTTCAGTTTTCTAGCGCTTGCTTAACAATCACATTCTTGGAAAGATCAAAGCTATCTGAAGCGTTGGTGTAGATCAGACGCTGTACTACGCTGTTTTGATTGAGAATATTATGCGTAGTCCACATTGGACCAGTATCGATGCCTTCAATGTAGCTCACGGATTTAGATAACACACCGATGTCAGTGACCGTATATTTGGCTTCTAAGGTGCATGGACACATCCCTGTAGGGTAGGTTGTGATGACTTTTAACCCCTGATTTGCTAGATCTCGTACCCGTTTTTCAAAGAATTGCGGGGTATAGGAAGGAAGCTGCCCTGATTGAGGAGGGCTATTGACTATCAGGTAGTCAAATTCGTATCTGGAGGGAGCTTTAAGAGCGGGGTAATCAAACAGTAAGTCCTCTACGCAAGCAATCGGATTGCCTACTTCCATCAAATCCGAGAGGTGGTCAAACCACGCTAGGTGAAACTGCGCCCATTTGCGCCTGAGAGAATGGTTGTGATAATAGTTTTCTCTCCCTATCCAGGCGTGAATACTAGAAGGAGGGATCGACAGATCTGCAAGTTCTATAGCAACACCCTCGCACAAGGGTTCTAACTGGCTGTGATACTGCGGTGAACAGTGGTGAGTGAAATCGAGGTGCGGTTCTTGCAATGCTACCTTGCGTAAGAAGTTAAGGTGAATAAGGTTATCACCTAGATGATATTCATTGTATGTGTGTATCATGATAGTGTATGATGAGCAAAGATATAAGGAGAATAGCATGAGTATATCGATTGATAAAAATATTCCCATACCCCCAGAGAAAAAACGCAATGTGTACCCATATAAGGTCATGGAAGTCGGAGAATCATTCTTTGTGCCAACGGGGAAGCTACAAATCGTCTGTAATGCCAACTATCGAGCTGGCAAACAGTTAAATCGCAAGTTCATAGCCAGAGTAGATAACGAAGGGATCAGAGTATGGAGAACGCAATGAATGGCAATAATGTGATGTCGGTAGCTCAGTACATTGAGAAAGCCGATGACCAAGCCAAGAAGATGTACATGGAGCGTATTTGGAGAATGGAAAAAGATGCCATCTTCCATGAGCTAATGCGGGTTCACGGGGAATCGTCTAAATTGTTGTTTAAAGCAGAACAAGAGATTGCTTATCTCAGATCATTGTTAGATGGTCCTGATGATGGCGATGCAAGACATTGAGCGATTAACCCAAGAGCGCCTGATGTTTAAAACGGAGATGATGCGTGCTTTGTCTTGCCGTACTAAAAGGCAAAAGATCAAATTGGCTACCGAATGGAAAGAGCGCTTTAGTGAAATGACCTATTCTGCCTTAATTGACCTAGCCAAGAATCACAGTGCTAGGCTAAAGGTGGCGTATTGGGATATTCCGCATTTTGAGCATAAACGATTGGAAAAGCACAATTGAAAACCGCAGCGGTAGTCACGGTTACTAACGGCAAGCGCCCCTGGGAGCTATCAAATTGCATTGCATCAGTCAAAGCCCAGACTTATCCCGTTACGCACTACATTGTTTGTGACCACAGTTTTAATCATTTTGTGGAACTCAGAAGGTTATACCCTGAGCTAAAGGTGTGCTTTTGGGATGGCAATGTTGGTGGCAAAGATATTGAGGGCAGACGGCTACTAGCTGCTTCTGCTTTTCTAGTCAACGAGGATGTCACCTTCTTTTGCAATGATGATGATTGGTATAAACCCTACCATGTTCAATCAATCATGAAAAAGATTGATGAGGGCTACGATTGGTCGTATTGTCTAAGATCTATTTACGACAAAGACGCTCAGTATTTATTTGACGATGACTGCGAAGCCCTAGGAGAGCTACACGACTGTTGGCAAGCGGAGAATCACCGCTTTGTAGATTGGTGTATGTGGGGTATGAAAACCGAGAACCTCAAGATGATTGCTAGTGTCTTAGCACAGCCAGGGTGGGGTGGAGATCGTAAG
>Ga0214198_1000267_pt1 | contig 12488 bp, 8 predicted proteins | sample TroBogEpilimnion_20_FD_153036 | JGI IMG/M metagenome (GOLD analysis project Ga0214198, IMG submission 153036) | Freshwater microbial communities from Trout Bog Lake, WI - 20SEP2008 epilimnion | ecosystem: Environmental > Aquatic > Freshwater > Lake > Epilimnion/Euphotic zone | place: Trout Bog... | reverse complement strand
ATTACCCTTATTAAGTGGATGGAGTAATCTTACTGGTATTTATAAACAAGTTTATCCTGGAATCATGTTCGTCGATTCTATGGGAGCGTGTTATACTCCAAGGCGTGGTGCTCAATTAGAACCCTATTTATCTAATTCAAGTAATTTATATTTTTATTTAACGCCAGACATATCAGAGTTTACTATTAGTAATACGGGGACTTTTTCTTCTGAGAGTGGGGCATATAATGCAAATGGTCTAATGGGAAGCTACAGTGAATGGCCAAATACTAGTTTCGATTTAAGTTATAGCGCAAATGTGTCGAGTTTTCCATCTACTCCAGATAATTATTATTATGGAGGGGGTTCTTATTCCACTTCTTCTGACCCAGCTCATGATTCTTTAACTGTAACAAATATCAGATTAACTAATTTATTAGATATTTCTAATTATACGAATCCACAATATTCGAATCCTGTTTATAACAATGTAGGATATGTTTCTGCAAAAGCATATCCATTTTCTTATGCTACTTATGGCTTTCAAGGATTCAATAATCAATATCTTGATTACGGTAATCAAGCAATTGTGTCTTCTTCCCTTAAAAGGACCCCGATCCCAACGGGCGGTATTTTAAACACTGGAGTCGGAGGAAGGAGTAGGTCTGTTACTAAAAAAGCTACTATGTCTCCTATTAAAAGTTTGGGGGCAAATAGCAGATATGGTAGCCTTACATTAGCTAATATGCCAGCTGGAGCAATTAGTAATATAACAAGTGATCCTTATGTCGATTTCTTGTTTTTTGATTCTTCTGGAAGAGCGGGTGATATAAATCATTATAGATTAATCCCCGATATTTATTTGGCAAATAGAGGCAGCGGTGTTGCTGGCGTTACTTTCTATATTACAGATTCTAATGGAAATCAGCCTTCTTCAATTAGCCGCTTTTGGCAAGCCCAAGGATTTATGGGACAAGGAGTATCTACAGCTATTAATCCTTCGGGAATAGATCCAAATTGTGGTATGATTAATACTTCTTTAGGGTCTATGGAAGGTACAGTAGTAAATGGTGTCCCTACATCTGGATATCTTTTCACTGGCCAAATTCTAAACGCAAATGTTCTCGGAGATGATACTTTTAATAATTATACGGGCTGGGGCGCAGTTTATGGGGTAATTGGAAGTAATGCTTTTTATAATGCACCTTATGATGCATGTATTTTGAATACTGCTCCTAATTGGGATTCTAATTTAAATTTTATTGGATTTAGCGGAGATAATGGAGCGGGTTCTTTACCTAATCCAATCGGGGAAACGGGAAGGATATGCTGGCCCACAAGTGGTAATAGATTAAGATTATTAATAACTGGCATGAGTTATTATTCTCCTTATTTCAATCAAATTTTAAATGATCCCAATGATACTTATGTAGGATCTGGATATAGATATTTATATGATGTTACCGGAGTCGGCGGAGCATCTTTAATTGGAGGATCTACTACAATTACCAATCAAACTTTTACTGATGGCAGCAATCCAATTAATATTTCTACTCTCGGCAATCCAGTTACTGGATATATGTTAGATGGAGGAACTACTTTCTCAACCGTTACCGGATATAAACTGACAGCAAATCAAATATCAAATATCAAATATACGACATATGGATTTGCACCTACGATTTGGTCTAAACCAAGTGGCTCCATACATCATGTGGAAAATATAGGAACTTCTGGATATAGATTACTTCCTAATTTTGCTTTACCTAATAATAACAATACTAATACTTATACTCCTGTCCGTGGTGGGGCATACCCAGGTTTAAGTATGCAAAACGGAATGGATCTTTACTTTACATTTAACTGGTCAGGCGCATAAATTTATGGCTGGAATGAATTTGAAATTACAGGGCCAGTTCAAATTTGATATTTATAATTCAAAAAAAGAACTGATAAGTTCTTCAGAATATATAGATAATTTCATTACCAATAGCGGAGTAATGTATCCATATCATTTTACTTTTGCTGATTGTTTTAGATATTTAAGCCTTGGATCTGGGACAGCAGGAAATTCAATAGTTAAAGGTAATAACGAAACTACTGGATTACAAACGCCAATTCCAATTTATTCTTATATTGGCGGAAGAACAAGTTTTAATGGCGGAACTAATACTACTAATTATACTCAACCAGGTCAATTTGGAGCGGCCTGTGGATATATTCAAAATGCAGATGGAGTTACTTTAGTAAGATCATGGACTTTTCCAGATAATTCTGGAGATGCATTTACTTCCACTAAAACTTTCGGAGAATTTATGGTTACCCCTGGCAGGCCATATGTCAGTGGGGCAGATAAAAATTTATTATGTAGTTGTAACGAATTAGCTTCTACTAATGATGCGACTGGATTAGATTGTTCTGCAACCGCAGAATATTATAACTGGCTTTCTTCTAAATACTTGGCAATCAATGGAATAAAAAGATTAAAAATATGCGATGCCACGAAAGCTTTCGCAAGGGTTGTACCAAGTCCTTCCATTACAGTAAATGCGGGAGACATTTTAAATGTCATTTATCAATTAAATATAGCTATTGATACGGGTATTCATTTTTCTTCTTTGGTTAATGGCGCTGGAGCAGGTAATTGGCAGGGTAAGTTAAATTCATATAATAATATAACTCAACCAGGCGTTGCCTTAATTAACGATGGAGTAGTCGGTAATTCTTTCGCTCCAAATAATAATCAAAGGCTACAACATTTTGATTATACTCCTGGAGTTTCTAGACTTTATGTTTTTGAAAACGAATATGGAGAATCTTTTGTACCTCCAATGGGCATCCCACTAGAACCATCTGCTCCATATTTTGTTAATCAATTACAAAATCAAAGTATAGTTTATTATTTATCTGATAATGATATTCAATTTTTAGTTAGTGCAAGTGGGGGCGCTTTAGTAGATTCTGGAGATTATAGACCATGGAGTCCTACAAGTCCTACTGGAGTAATTTATCCACTTACAAGTGGTTTATTACCATTTATTAATCAAAATACTCAAGTATTAACAAGTCCTTCGGTTTATTGGTCGCAGAATCTTAATAGCTATAATATTAGGATGAATCAAGGTACTTCTCCGTCTACTAGTGATATAACATTAGATAATTCGACTTCTTCAATTTCTTTTGTAGCTACTAAAACTGCGCAACCACTTTTTTCTTTACTTACTAATTCTTCTACAGGAATAAGAACTGGCCAAATTGTTTATAACTCTAATTTTTCGAATTATACGGGTGCTTCTCATTTATATGCGAAAAGTTTCGTCGCGGCCTATAGGGATATTGCGTTCGGAGTAGCTACTTATCCAGGAGATACCACTAATTTAATACCATTTTTCGATGCTGTTTTTTCTGGAACTAATACTGGATTTTTACCTAATTTAATAACAGGTTTATTACCTCCGGATTCAATTACTGGCGTTCAAATAGATACTTCTTTATCTACTAATTTTAATAATCTAAATAATACTTCTTTTTCGCCTTATCCTTTATTTAATACAATACTTACTTGGAGTGTTCCATGTCCTTATGGAGTTGTTGGATGTTAATTATTAGTTTTTATGTGTAATTTAAATTATAAGAGGAGACAACAATAGAAAAAGTGTAATATCACATATGCTAATTAAGGATTTGCCATACTATAGTAGTTTTTCTTCTTTTATCAAGCCCGTTGTCTCAGAAGAAAAAGATAGGTTACTTTCTATTGCTTCAATTGAAGAATTAAAAGCTTTTATTCCCAGCGTAGATGTAGGGACTCATATAGATTTACTTCCAATAGCATTTAATGCTTGCGTCATCAATCGCCCTAATAAAAATGGCGATATGATAGACACAGATGTCGCATTATCAATATATAAAAATTTCGCTCATAAATTCATAGATACGGAACATAATCGTCAAAAAGTTATCGGCGTCATTCTTTCGGCTTCGCTTAGTGAATTTGGAACAGATAAAATCCTCACAGAAGAACAGGTTAAGGGAACAACTGAACCTTTCAATATTGTCATCGGCGGTATTTTATGGAAAGCTGTAAACGCTGATCTTTGCGATTTAATTGAAGAATCAAATGATCCAACTTCGTCTAATTATTTAACTGTTTCTGCAAGTTGGGAATTGGGTTTCTCTGATTATAATATTGTCGAAATGGAACAGGGAGAAAAAGATTATTCTACGGCTAGACTACTTACTTCTCCAGAGGAAATCGAATCAGTTAGAAAATATTTAAAAGCTCTCGGCGGTACTGGAGTTAAAGACGGTAAATGTTATTATCGTATGCCAAATCAAGATGTAATTCCAATGGGAATAGGATTAACAGAAAAACCAGCGGCTGAAGTAAAGGGTATAGCGGTTAATCAAGTTCCAGAAGAAGATATAACAAAAAATTTACCATCAAATTCTACTGAACAACATACTTCAGAAGATAAAAAACAAGCTATTTCTAAAATAGTTTCCGAAAGTAAAGAAATTATTTCACAAAACATAGAAAACAATGTAAAAAAAGAAAGAGAATACAATATGAAAATCACGTCGATCAAAGATTTAACGGATGAGAATTTAAAACAATGCACTGCCAACGCTATTTCAGAGTTTATCGCATCTGAAATCCAAAGGGCCAGTGAGTCATTCTCTGCTGAAAAAGCGGAAAAAGACAACATGCACAAGAAGCTTCAAGATCAGCACGATGAACTTCACAAGAATGTTGTCGAAATGAAAGCGACAATTGATAATCTCAAAAAGGAAAAAGAAGAACAGCAAAAAATGCATGACTTCAATTCTCGTATGAGTGAAATGCATGCTAAATTTAATTTTCCTCCTCATGTCGCGAAGCATGTCACCGAAGACATTAAGTCTTGCGCGGATGATGAGACATATGCTGCTTATAAAGCTAAGGCAGACGCTATTTTTCAACCTTATTTAAGAAATGCGCATGCCGAAGCAGATGCGGATGCAGATGCCGAAGCAAAGGCTGGGAAAGCTTGTGCTACTTGTGGTTCAGTTCCTTGTAAGTGCGACAGTAAAGCAGACGCTTCTTTTCCAGGCGAAAACGAAGAAGAAGCTCGTAAAAAAGCTGAATCTCAAAATAAAGACAAAAAATTTACTCACGAAGTAATAAATCAAAGAGCCCCTATGCAAGGCGCTGGAGATTTAGATAAAATTAAAGCTGGAAGCAACACCGTTCCTCAAGATAAGGGTGACGTAAAAATTGCTGCATTAAATGACGGTAATTTTATGACCAAAGCTTCAATAGCTTCCGTTGTAGAAGATGTTTTAGATAATTCTAAACAAGAAAAAGCTGGGCTTCCAAATTCGTCCAGTGTCGCTTCCCAAGGATTGAAAGAAAAATTTCAACAAGCTTTTGCTGAAGAAAATTTCGTAATTAAATTGTAAAATAACAACAAAAAAAGGATAAACTATGCCACTATTAAGACCATTTAGAGATTATAACGAGAAGGATGTATTAAATTTTTATACTTTCTCGGGACAGACCAGCACTGCTCAGATCATCAACAAAGGTACCCTTGTTCAGATTGTCGGCCCAGGCTTTAGGAACGACGCTGATCCAGTAAATATTATTGGAACTTATGGTGATTTTGCTGTTAATAATGTTCAAGCATTACGTTACGGAACACCAGCCCAAGTTACCTACTATGGAACTGGAAATGCCACCCAAGGATTTCCTGGAGAAGTCCCAATTGGCATTACTCTTTTCGATATTCGTGAACTTGACGAAAATACTATTCCTCTTAAATACAACCCTCGTAAGGCTGCTGAATTGGAAGCTTGTATTTCTGGGCAAACAGTCCCAATCGTCGTAAGAGGAACCTTCCTCTATAGCGGACTTACTGGTGCTTTCAACGCGGGTGCTTTACTTTATGGTGGAGCTACTGGATCTATTACTGCATTCGGTGCCGCTACCGGAACTTTTACCAATTTCTATGTTGGAAACGCATTAGGAACCACTGGTATTGATGGTTCGGCCATGATTAGGTTGAACATCTTGTAAGATTAACAATAAAAGGAAAATACTATTTATGCAAATTAAATTAAAAAATACACCCGAACAGGTCGAATTAATTAAGGCAATGGGGTCTAAAAACGCCTCTGTTGCTCGTGAAGCTACCGAAGCTATCGCGGCATTTTTGGCGCCAGTCATCAAGAAAGTTCTTTTGACCGCTGGTACTGCCTCTACTATCTATAGCGATGTCGAATTCGACGAAGATTCTGATCCATCTTTACCTTTGGACCTTTTCTATAATGAAGGTGCCGGATATGTTACCGTCTGGAGCCAAGCTCAAGCCGGTGGACTTCCTACCTCTCAAGTTGAAGGTATGAAGGAAGTCAAGTTCGGTACTTACCGTCTTGATTCCGCAGTTTCTTTCAACAAGAAATTCGCTCGTAAAAGCCGTTTGGATGTCGTTTCCAAGGCTATCGAACGTATGGTTAACGAAGTTTTAACCAAGCAAGAAAAAAACGGTTGGGCCGTTATTCTTAAGGCGCTTGCAGAAGCTTATACCCCAGTTTATGCTGGTGGTCAAGTTGCTCAAACTACTTACGGTCACACGATTAATAGCGCAGCTAAGGGTACTTTCACTCTTGCTGACTTGAACAATCTTATTGTCCGTATTAAGAGGATCAACGAATCTTACAGCGGTAATACTCCAATTCAGCCATACTCACACGGTATCACTGACTTGTATGTTTCTCCTGAAGTTAAGGCAATGATTCGTGCTTTTGCTTATAACCCAATCGCAACCAATCAGGCTCTTACTCAGGGTACAACTGAAACAGTTTGGTCTTCTTCTCAGTTCTTGAGCGATAATCTCCGTGATGAAGTTTTTAAACAAGCTGGTTTACAAAGCATCTATGGAGTTAATATTGTCGAATTAATCGAATTCGGTAATAGCCAAAAGTATAACACTTTGTTTAACCTTTTCGCTAACTCATCACAGGGTAATCCTGCTGGTTATCTTACTAACGGTTCTTCTACTCAGTATGCAGCTTCTCAGTCTACTGCTACTTGGGTCTCTTCCGCAAGTTCTCAAATTTGCGTCGGAGTTGATAATACCCGTGGTGCTTATGTTCGTCCTGTATCCGTACAGGCTGAATCTGGCGGCACTTTCTCCGTTCTTCCTGACGGACAATTCGATATGTATGGTTCCCGTGTTCAGAAGGTCGGCTTCTACGGATTCCTTGAAGAAGGTCGTGTCTGCTTAGACGCTCGTTCTACTGTCGGTATCGTAATCAGCAACTAATTATTGTTGTTCGTATTTATATCAAGAAACGGAAGGCCGAAAGCCTTCCGTTTTTTTGTTTTTTAAATTAAAGTGTTTTTTATTTTATTTCTGTATAATAATTAAATAACACATATTAAATTTATGCCTAAAACTAAAAAAGTTTCCAAATTAGAATCTCTAAAACAAACTCACGCCAAGGAAGAAACGCATCAAATTACTTCTCTTGATGAACTTTGGGGTTATAATAGGACTTCTCGCTATACGACAATTGATGAAAAAGAATATGAAGCCATTCTTAGAGACATGACGCGTTCTGATTTGGAAAATCATGCGAGAGCATTAGGAAGTATTATCGTAGAAGATTCCTCTAGAATTAGGAACGAATTAATGAAGCTTTTTCGCGCATATGTTTTATCTTTAAAAAAGCCAGCACCTTCTAATACTAGTCAAATCAAAGTTACTCCAGAAATTCAAAGAATTTTAAACGAGGGGCGTTAAAATTTAATCATTTTTTTTATTGATGTGTAATTACATCGTATGGCATCATATGACAGCACGATAAGGCTAAGGCAGGCAAATCAGACGGAGTTTTCTGGATATATTGTTCAGATAATACAAAATTATCTTAATGCTAGTCCTTCTTTATCTTCCACTGGTACGTTATCTGGAGTCTTTTATCCCTTATATAATAATCCAAGCGGTTATATAAATTCAGGTCAAACAGGAATTTTCAAAACTGCAACAGATTTAAATAGTTTATATGCTCAAACATTAAATTACGTATCTCAAAATTATTACTTAAATTCTAATCCTTCTGGATTTTTAACTGGAGTCAATACCGGTTTTTTCGCTACGACAGGATTTGTAACCGGAATAAGTGGATACTTAGTTTCATTAATTCAATCTTCTAATAATGGAGTTTCTAGTTTAAATTCTTTATCTGGAACTTTAACATTATCTGGCGCTGGTAACGTTTATGTATCGAACGTAGGTCAAACAATTATATTTAGTGGAAGTGGAAGTTTGGGCGGTGGAACTGGTAATTATATTACATCGGATCAAACTGGCATATTTGTTACCACTGGACAAACCGGAAATTTTATCACTAATGGGCAGACAGGCACATTTATTACGACTAGCCAAACTGGTTTGTTTTATTCTTCATCTAATCCCAGCGGGTTTATTACCGGAATTAATCTTTCGTCTTACGTAACCACTGGACAAACAGGAAACTTTGTCACAACAAATCTTATAGGAGCCACGGGTTTCTTTTATCCTTCCGGTTCTAATCCTAGTGGTTATATAACCTCTGGCTCGACAGGATCTTTTGTTAATACGGGACAAACAGGTATTTTTGCAACAACTACCTATGTAACTGGGGTTAGTGGATATTTATCTAGTTTAATTAGTGCCTCAAGCGCTGGAGTTTCTACTTTAAATTCTTTATCTGGGGCATTAACTTTGGTCGGCGCTGGGAACATCTCCATTTCTTCATTAGGACAAAACATCACAATTAGCGGTAATTCCGGTAATTTTATAACCACTGGACAGACTGGAAATTTTGTCACCACTGGGCAAACTGGTTCATTCATAACTAATAATCAGACCGGTTTATTTTATCCCGCTTCTAATCCAAGCGGATTTATTACTGGAGCAAGTTTATCATCTTATGTGACGACTGGACAAACTGGATCTTTTGCAACAACTGGATATGTAACTGGTGCAAGTGGATATTTAAAAACACTAATTCCTTTAAACGTAATATCTGGGATAACCATAACTGGAGTAACATCTTCGGGTACAATAACTTTATCTGGCGTGGGTGGGACTTTAATTACATCTTCAGGTCAATTTATTTATATTAGTGGAGGTGGAGGAACTGGATCTTCTAGTTATCCAGATATTTCTGATTCTAGTAATTTAATTACAATTAGAGGAACGATAGTCGAAGGTGTAAATGGAAATTATCGTTTTTCTTATACTGGATCAGGTAATAGTTATGTCGCATTGTCTGGCGGAAATTTCGGCATAGGAACTGGAACTCCGGCCTTTAATTTGGACGTATATAATACGGGAAGAATACCAACTTTCCTTACGCAACAGATTAGTGGTATGCAAAAAACATTTACCGTTAATACAATTACCGCACCAAGTGGAAGTCTAAGTTTTCTTGTTGGTAACACTTCTTCATTCCAATATCAAGGAACTGGAGAATTTTTTAAATTTGATGTATATGCTTATAGATTAATAAATGAACAAGTTGTTTTTTCTCCTACTGGATTTAGTTTAACTGGCACTTTGCCAAACGATAGTAATTATTATTATATTAGTGGACAATGGAATGATGCTCCGTTTACAGACGGATATAGGATACTAGTTAGAAATGACACTAGTGTTTATGCTTCGAGCACGACTCCAGATGGTTTAAATCCAAGCAGCGGCGTTTATTATTTAGATTTGAGAAAGAATTATTTTAATATAGGTTATGATTCTATAGGGATAAATCATGATTTTGATAATACTTCGACTTCAACACAAGCCTACTCTGGCGCGGCTACTTTCCCGCCATTAGTAACTCCTACAGGTATAACGGTTTCTAATATCGATTTGAATGCCAATAGGATAGGAAATCTAAATGGTAGTTTAACAATCGAATCGGCGGGCTTTATGTATTTGAAATCTCAAAGTGGTATTATTTTCCCATCTATAGCCCCTCAAGTCGTAAATAATATTATTAATAACACTTATAATAATGGCAATACCTTTCCATGGAACTACTACCCAGGAAATTCTATTTGGTTGTTTTCTAATGGATATTACTTATATTATCGTTGTCTGAATGGTATATTTAGAACAGTTTGTTGTATTTAATTTATGAATGAGAAAGTTTTAGTAATAGTAATCTCGAAAGATTTCGAATTCATGCCATGTATGGAATCGATTAATAATCAAGTTTATTCGAATTACAAAGTTCTATTACATACAAAGAAACCTGAAGAAATACATTTCCATCCTCAAATTAATAGATCTAAAAATATTGCATTAAATAGAACTGAATGCCAAAAAATAGCTTTAGCTTCTGATGCTGATTATTTTTTTTTAGTAGATTCAGATATAATCTTACCTCCAGATGCTATATTAAATTTATTATCTAATGAAAAGGATATGGTCGCTGGTTGGTATAAAATTAGGGATCAAATAGATCGTTGGGTTGCCGCCAAGTGGGTAGATAATAATATACTTCATCAATATGATTCTCCAAAAGAAGGTCTAATTGAGGTAGATGTTGCAGGGCTTGGTTGTTTAATGTTATCCAGAAAAGCTTTTAAAGATGCAGTTTTTAGAGACGGCTGGGATAGAGTTTGCTTTAATGATCTTGTTCAAGATTTTGTTTTCTTGGGAGAAAGTGCTGATTTTAGTAATTGTGCATTTGAAAAAGGTTATAAAATGTATATGGACGGTAGAGTTATCTGCAATCATCAAGAAAGGCCGAAGGAAATTTACGAAGAAATAATGCCTAAAACAAGTATATGCGCGATAATAAACGGTAACATCCAAACTTCGAAAGAGTTAATAAATTCTATTAAATTAAATAATAAATTTCCTTATGAATTAATTTTAATAGATAATACATCCGATAAAGAAGTATCGGAATATTTAAAAAAAGAAACTCAAAAATATCTCAAATTCGAATCAAAAGTTAGTTTAGGAAAGGCTTGGAATAATGCAATAGAAATGGCGGAAAATGAATATCTTTTCCTATGTGAAGATAATTTAATTTTACCTCAACATAATTGGATTAGAAATTTTATATCTTTAATTCAAATTAATAATGCAGATATGATGTTCCATTCTCTTAAAAATAAAGAATTCGAAAGTAATAATATCCCAAGGAAAATTTTAAAATATAAAGATCTTTGCCATGCTTCCCCGATATTTACTAAAAAAAGCATTTTAGAAAAAGTTAATAAATTTGACGAAGATTATTCATCTGATGGCGAGATAGAAGATATACAGATTCGTCTTTTAAAAAATGACCATAATATTTTATCTTTAGATAATTTAACAATAATTGATGAAAGGTTATTCCAGAATACGGTGTAATTTAATATATGGCAGTCTTCGACAGCACCATAAGGTTAAGGCAGTTAAATCAAACTGAAATTTCTGGATATACAGTTCAGATTATTCAGCAATATTTAACTGGGGTTACTCCTGCCCAAACAGGGGCACTGACTGGGAGTTTTTATCCTTTATCTGGAAATCCAAGTGGTTATATAAATTCGGGCCAAACAGGGAATTTCGCTACTCAAGCCAATTTAAATAGTTTATATTCTCAAACCATCGCTTATATAACAAGCAATTATTATCCCAATACAAATCCAAATAATTATGCATTAGCTGCTAATATGCCAGCTATTTTTGCTTTTTCTACTGGCTGTGTAAGTGGCGTAGATACTCAGTTTATAGCATTTCCAACTTTTTCTTATAATGGATCATCATTTTCTTTTTCATCTATTCCTAAAATTAATTTAACTTTTTCTAATTCTTTAGATAATTACGTATATTCAGTTTCTGTTTCTGGGGCAACTACTTATGGTTTTTATGCTCTATATAGTGATATCATCGGCAAAAGCGGCTACTTATTAAACGTAGCTGTAGCCGCATAAACCTATGATTAATTTATTTAGAAATATAAAAGTAGGTAATATTGATACTAGCGGGAATATTGTCAATAGTACTAGTGGTAATGTTACTTTCGCTCAACGTCCATATGTTAATGGTAGCGGTATAGCCATGTTGGCAGAAATTACTACCTTAAGTTCTACAGGCGTTTCTTCTTTAAATGGACTTTCTGGCGTTATATCAGTTATCGGAGCAAGTGGTATTTCTGTTTATTCTAGCGGTTTAAATAATATTGTTCTTTCTGGTAATGGTCTATTAGCTTCTTCTGGAAATCTTTCGGCTACTGGTGCTAATTTACAATCTCAAATATTAAATCTTAGCGGAGTATTAACGGGTACCTATGTTGCTACTAGTCAAACCGGAGCATTCGTTACAACTGGGCAGACAGGGGCTTTTATCACTACTGGTCAAACTGGAATATTCGTTACTACGGGACAAACTGGTCTATTTTACCCGATGTCGAATCCAAGTGGATTTACTACGGGAATCAATGTCTCTTCTTTCGTGACCACTGGTCAAACTGGTTCATTCATA
>Ga0214198_1000262_pt1 | contig 12631 bp, 19 predicted proteins | sample TroBogEpilimnion_20_FD_153036 | JGI IMG/M metagenome (GOLD analysis project Ga0214198, IMG submission 153036) | Freshwater microbial communities from Trout Bog Lake, WI - 20SEP2008 epilimnion | ecosystem: Environmental > Aquatic > Freshwater > Lake > Epilimnion/Euphotic zone | place: Trout Bog... | reverse complement strand
CCTTCAGACTATAAAGATAAGAATTAGTTGGAAATAACTGTTGTCCGAGCGCGATTGGATATTTAAGAGATAAATTACCGGAAACAAGACTAAATTGGCCCAAATAATCTACACCGAAACCTGCTCCAACATAGTTATTCAAATTATAAATAGCAAGAATACCTCCTCCGACCTTTGTTGGAGCCTTTGGAGCGTATGTCATATAAGGCTCGAAAGCATAGTTTGTGGCATCGAGTAATCCAGAAGATTTAATGCCAGAAAAAATATCCTGAGTAATTTGAATTGTCGTTGTCCCAGTTGTCGCAACTACTGGAGTATTAGTAGCTGGAACTGTGTTATTTGTCTGCGCCATTGTCGAAAATGCAAGGGCGAAACTGATAATAGTTAATGTGATGAATTTTTTAATCATATAACTTATGTTACACTTTGCGCTGATTTTTGTTAAGTTTTTTTTCTAGAGTATCGAAAAGGGATTGGGAAGAAAAATAGCATGGTTTTTTCTTCCTATTTAAAAAGCCAGCTTTTATAGTCGCTTCCGACGCTAATTCTGAACAAAACCATTTATTTTTACTAGGCTTGAGGAAAAAGAAAATAAAATGAAGAACTCCAATTAAATCATATCCACAACCTATTTCTTCTATTAGGAATTTTTTTGCATCTTCTTTATTAATATGTGAGACTGGAATATCTTTTGCCGTCCATCCTTTGGGATTCCAAGGCTTAGAATAGACGCCTTTCCCAATAACAGATTGATACAAAATACCATCAATTACTATGCCACAGTGAGTATATTTACCGAAAGTGAATAATTTAATTAGAAAAGAGTAAAATCCCTTGCCACTTTGGAATACTACCTTCATGATTTCTTTTGTGTAAGCCCCTGCTGATGTCCATAATAGAAGCCTACGACTAGTCCAGCAAGAGTATAAAGAGGTTCTACAACAATAATATTGGCGATAGACATGCCACACACAGTAGCGACAACAAGAAGAGCAATCCATCCCCTAAGACTTACTCCAAAAATGGCGGAATTATCTTGCCCCATTGGGTTTTCTGTCGCAGGAGGTGTAATTTTATTTACGGTAATTGTATCTTGATTTTGAGTATCCATATTTGTATTATATTCCAACATTCAAAATAAATAAAAAATAAATAACGCTTCTCATTTGTGTAATATATTAATATGGCTAACATATTTAAGAATATTGATCTCTTCGAAGATGAATCTTATGATTCTTGGAGAGAAAAATATTGGGCTAAAAAGAATAAAGATAAAGACGAAGTTCAAAAAATTTCAGAAGATATTAATACTGCTTCAAAAAATCCAATTGGAAAAGACAAAAACCCTTTTATAGATGATAAGATAGATTTTTTTAAAGGCTCTGTTGATACTGTTTTGAAAAAGAGAGATTATACTCAAGATAGTAAAGAATTCTTTGATGCTCAATTAAAAATCACCAAAGATGTTCTTCCTCCGCAAACAATGGCTGAACAAGACAAAATTGATCCAAGCAACAAAATGACTCATTTTGATCAAGAGCAGCATCGCCCAGAAGATTTTCTAACCCCAAAAGAATTAAAAGAACAAAATAAAATGAAACCTACTCCTCAAGACGCTTTTATTGAAATTTATCCTAATGGCAAACAAACTCCTCAAAGTGCTGCCATGAAGCCCGTTTCTGATATACACAAGCAAGAAATTGATTTTGCTTCTGTAACTTATAAAGATCAAGAAAAATTATCTCGTATCAAACAAAGGGCAAATAATAAATTTGGAGAGAAAAACTCTTATGTTAAAAATTTATGGGTTTTAAAAACATACCGCGACGAAAGCGGCAATCTTGACTACAAAGGCGAAAAACCTAAATCAGAAGAGATTAAAAAACAGACTTCCGCAGATGATCATAAAGGAGGTTATCCTTATGAAGGAGGCAAAGTAGATTCTTTGCAATTAGAAGAAAAAGACTATAATCCTAAATGGGTTGGGGATTATTTCTTGCCAAAGCAAACTCAAGATAATAAAGTTTCATATACTCCTCCTGCTGGAAAACAGCTTTCTAGTGCTTGGGATGGGCAGAAATTCGATGATGGAGGTTTTCAAGATAGTTTCCAAAGCCAAAAAGCTGGAAAAACTGAATTAGCATCGCCGAAAAATCCTTTAAACAATATAGGAGAACTCTTACAAAAAGTCCTTAAAGAAAAATCTTCGGAAAATAATCTATAATAGTGTAATAATATTAAAATAATCATATGCAATACATTGTTGATTTCTCAAATACTATCGCGTCCACTAAAGAGAAAAGGGCTTTAAATAAGCCTTTCCGCACCCCAGATGGCCCCAAAAAATTTGCTGTTTATGTCAAAAATGACAAAGGCAATATTGTAAAAGTAACTTTTGGCGATCCTAATATGGAAATTAAACGTGATAATCCAGAGCGTCAAAAAAGTTATCGCGCTCGTCATCATTGCGAAACTCCTGGGCCAAAATGGAAAGCTAATTATTGGTCTTGTAAAATGTGGAGTTCAAAGCCAGTTTCAGCAATCGCATCAAAAAATGAACCAGAATTTGCCACTCCTGTAAAAAGAGATGTGGCTGGATTAACTGATGAAAAAGAACATTTGGCAAAAATACTTTCTCCAACTAATCCTCTTGTTCAAGAAGTTCCATTAAGACTCAAAAATTTAACAGAATATTATTATGAAAAGCCAGTCCTTGTAGATCCAAATGAAGATTGGGACGGCTATTCTTTTTATAGCGAAGATGATATATTAAAATCCATGCCTGATTTGAGAAATGTTGAACCATGTTATGATGATGAAGTTGTCGTTAATAAAACTGGCAAAGAATATCCTTATGATTCACAAGTTAATCCTTTAAGGGAAAATGAATTAAAAGATAAATTCTAATAAGAAAAAATAAAAACACCCGCCAGACGCAAATCTGGCGGGTTTTTCGTTTTTATGTCCCTTTGTTTAAGATACTATTACACTTCTTTCAAACTTTGTGCCACATTTAGAGCAAAGAAGTACGCCCATTTGAGCTAATTCTTCTCTATGAGTGGGAGAGACTAGAGCTGAGACTTTCTTAAGATTAACTGCGGGAGTAAAATAAATATTTCCGCAGCCACAAGCTACATCTTGCGCGTCCTTAAGAAGTTCTTCCAATGCGATTTGTTGTTGAGATAATTCCATATAAGTTATTATGGAATATATCTAAACTTTTGTCAAGAGTTTTTTAATTTAAAGAAAGGAGATATTTTAATTGATTCAAATCTCCAAGCATTTCATCTCTGATATTTAAAAGATCTGTGTCTTTTTCATTAAGCATTGATGGAAGTTTATTAGTAATAAAATCAATAAAATTATTTGTAAATTGCAAAAAGTTATTTCCTTCTAAATTATTTGCAGAGATAGAAAAAACTCCGCTTTCAGAATTGACTCTCCCATATTTGCCCATAAATGCTTCAACAAAATCATCAACTGTATCTTCTAAGCTCTCGAAGATGCCATCAAAAGCTTTATGTTGAGCATAAGAGAATGTCTGCCAATGAAATATTTTATATTGAAATAATGCGCCCAAAAAGAGATTAACAATAATCTCGTTAGTAGGAGAATCAATTGCTGCTTTAGCTTGTTTATATTTTTCTGACTGCGTGAAATCTATTTCAATATTCATATTACTAATATATACACATTTTATTTGGGATCAATAGGCAGAATCTTATCCACAATAGACAACAGTCTTTTTAGAATAAATTCAATAGGGTAAATTATGGCAAGGACAATTCCTTTAATTGTATAAAAAATAGGAGTATATAGATATTTAAAATGCCAAGAGTTTCTTAAATTTATTTCATCTTGAATTTTTTTGTTGTATTCATTGAAGCCTTTTTCATATTCTTCATAAGGTTGGACTTTATATTCTCTGAGTGTTGTTTCGCAGAATAAACCTTTAAAAAATAAAGCATTAAAAGATAAAATAAAATTTGAGCCGCAAGTATTTGGATTAATTAAACCGGTATTCAAGATAATCTCTCCTGTAAAATCAGATTTTTGAACTTTAGAATTTCCAGAAGAATCTTCTTGAAGATAAAGCTCATTATCGGAAGTTACATTAAATTTTGAATCAAATGCAGGAAGTCCAACGCTATACCAATCTTGCTTGTCCCAATCGACGAACTGTGTATGTTCACAAACTTCCTTTGGAAAGGAAATTTTCTCTATATTATTAATGGTTAAAGAGTTGAATGTTTGATTGGTATGCATTTTTTTTAATTATTTTTTGAAGTTTTTTCTTGGCATGAAAGAATCTTGTCCTAACGGAACTAATTGGAATTTCTAATATATCGGCTATTTCTTGCGTAGAATTCGCATTATTAAGCATTAATTCAATGACTTTTCTTTGTTTTTCACTTATTTCTTTCATTGCCTCATTAATAAGATAACTATATTCGGCCCTTTTATTTGAGGAATAAATTTCTGGTTCTGAATAACTTGGAAGAATCTTGTCTTGGATGACATTATCGAACCCAATCTCATATTTTTTATATTTTAAATTAAAGAAATCTTTCGCTAAATTATGTGCTATTTGAATAAACCAAGTATCGAAAGAACATTCTCCTCTAAATGAATCAAGCTTTTTTAAGGCATTGACAGCAGCATTTTGCGTTATATCTTCCACATCTTGAAGAGATAATTTATACTTCTTTATTAGGAAAAGCTTTGCTTTTCCTAACGCAGATTCTATTTTATCTGAATAATCTTGATTTGACATTTTATTTTATTCTTACTTAAGAATAGAATAAATTTATCTATTTGTCAACCTTTTTCGTTATCGAAATACAATAATTCTCTCCAATTATCCAAATCAGAGTCTATTGAAAATATAATTTTGGCTATAGCGTCACAACTTTCTACGCCAAACATTGAAAGATCATCTTTTATGCTTTCATTCCAAATTTTACGATCAGCATACCAAACTTGGAGGATACCATTACTTATTTCAATATATAAATTAGTTTTTATTTTATCGCATTTTATTGAAAGAGAAACGGGAGTTTTTAATACTTGAGATATAAATTGAAGCTCTTTTACTAAGCCGACTGTTATCATAGATCGTTAATTAGCTCTTTTAAAATCTTCAAATGATAGATTGTTACATTATCTCCGTGACCAATCATTTCTAGTTTGGAATCATAAAGAAGCTTTTTATATTCAATATCTTTAATTTTCTCTAGAGAAATGATCTGATCTATTAAATTAATAGCGATTTCTTTCTTATTCATATATTTATTTAATAACAAAGTCTGAGCCTTCGTGTTCTTTTTTTAATTCTTCCTTATACGCAAGGGCATTTAACTTTCCTTGTTTTGTACGCGGGAAAGCTCCATAGGTATGTTTATTTTTTTTGTTTAAGATGAGATAAAATTGACGTTTCTTCATTTTTGATTTTTTTTCCATATTTACTCATGAAAGCATCCATGTTCTTATTCTCGTTATTGACTTTTTTAAGTAAAGATTTGATTTCTTTCGCCAAAGACTCTCCATCTTCAGTATAATCATTATTCATGGCCTCATCTAGTTGAGCTAATTTATTATAGATTTGTTGCTCAAGAAACGCAACTGAATTTATAATGAGCTTGGCTTGCTCACGCATTTCTTCTTGAAGATCGTCTTTCCAGTTTATCATTTATAATAAGACTAATAAATAGATAAAATAATTCAAATTGGTGGAGCTAGGGGAAGTCGAATCCCCGTCCAAAAATAAAATTAATATAAAACACTACAAGTTTAGTAATTTTATATATCGGATTTAATTATTAAAATTACAAATTTTATTAATCCTATCTTGTTTTCCATAGGTCGAACAAGCAACTTACCTTTTTTCTCACTAATTGCGCTTATTCTCTCCAGTGAGAATCAAGAGATAAGCGGGCAACCAATAATTAGGCTACGACGGTCGCATTTTGCGCCATTACTGGCACGAAAGCGAGGGATTTCAATGTGTTAGCATTTACTTTTTGATAGATTTTTAAAGTCGCCAACTATCATCGACTACTTGCGTTCCATACTGTTTTATTTATGTCGAAACCAGTATAGCCCCATAAATCTATATTACATAATAACTAAAATTATGTCAATATAAATTAAATTAAACACTTACCACCACCGCAGGCAACTTCACTAGTAAAATTAGTCGCATCGTCGTCCTCTTTGAGTTTTTTATAATCCACCTTCGACCATCCATCAAGTAATGCTTGAAACTTAATTTCGTCTTCTGGGGTCGAAACGGCTTCCATAGGAGCTTGTGCGTAAGCTTTGTCTCCAAAATGAGGGAGAAGTGATACTGCGGTAAAATCTTCTTGATTATCAAATAAAAATTTTGTTACTTCTTCCCATTCGTGATCTTTAACGATAACTGTACAACTAACACTATGATTTAGTGGTTTTGTATTTGCTTTGGTTGTACCAGTATTAACCCAATTTTCCTGAGTAGAACGAATAAGTTTTAAATGCTCAATAGCCGTTAAATCATCTTTAATTTTGACTTTTTCAGGAACAGTGATCGGAAAGGTAATTACGTCGTCTGTTTTATTTGCGCTCCAGACGCTCTCTTCACAGGCATGTTCGTTAAATAATTTAAAGAAATTATAAACATTGTCGTCCTTACTTATTTGAATACGACGGAAATATTTTCTCGCATGGTGAGGATGAATCCCTGAAGCAGAAGATAGAACAATTGAGTTTGTTCCTTCTGGCTTAATGCATGTTACTCTATGTGCTTGATTAATCCCAATTTTTTTAGCCCATATTTTATTTGTTTCAACCGCAATCAAAGCCGCTTCCCTCTGAAATTTAGGATTAAAAAGAATGTCTGGATTATCCATCATACCAGTGATTGAAACGCCGAGTAGAGCTTCTTCACGAGTTAATTCTTCAGAAGTGTGTCCTAAATAAGGAAATGAAGTATAAGCCGCTTGTAAAGTACCAATTAAAGAAGCGGCCCAAGAAGCTTCATTAAATTCTTCTTGAGTTGTAGTTTTTGCTCCGTTAATTGAAGTTAAGTTGCAAAATTGAAATCCACAACGTCCATCTGTCGTCATAGGAATAAAACTGATTTCAAAACAAGGATTTAAAAGTTGTTTTTCGTCAACTACATATAAAAATCCTGGCTCTCCGAATTGTTTTGTTCTTTCAATGAGATCGCAAAATTCTTTATACGAAGTCCTGTCACGGACAATAATGGCAGAATTATTTGAACGTCCTCTTTGCGGATTTACCGTAATCCAATCTCCAGTTTTGGCATTCATCATATCTTCGTCAGTCGCTTCAAAAATTACCGAGCAAGCCGAACGACGGATACCTCCAGAAAGAACAGCATCGGCACAATGCATTAAGATATCATAAGCGTTAATTACCTTAAGGCGATTTTGATGTTTGTCTTCGATAATATTATCTAGAAGAGATTTAATTTTCTTGTGAGCATTTTTTAGGCCTTTATATCCAGGAGCTTTTCCTCCTCCAGTTTTTAATTTAGCACCTTTAGGACGGATACGAGAATAATCAAATACAATTTTTCGACCAGAATATGGGGTATTTTTAAAATAACAATTCATTAATGCCTCTACCGAATCACCCCAACCTTCAATTGTATCTTGAACTACGTAAGTGATAATAGTACCAGTTTTATCTTCCGCATTTACAAGATCAGGTAGACGATTAAGAAAAAAATTTGTGAGACCAAATCCCACCCCAGTGCCGCAAAGTAATGTATAAAAGGACTCAGCGAAAGACCTGAGCGAATCAATGTGACGGACGGCGCAGTTAAAAATTCTCCCATTATGTGCCTCCACAGCTTTACCTCCGAATTGCATAGATCGCATAGACGGAGTGATTCTTTTTCCGCGGACAAGATTAAAGGCCTTGTTAATGTCCGACTTGTCTTTTTCATCAAGAAAGTTGAACTTCTTGAGATGCATCTTTTCGATACGGGAAACTGTTTCATCCCAAGTTTCTCTTCTCCCCTTTTTTTCGTCATATTTTGCATACTTTGTTGTGAAAGTAAAATTCGCCATTTCCTCTAGGCCATTAAAATCAATCTTTTCCATATTTTTATAAAATTCTTCCTTTATCCTACAGCACTCTTAGAAAGGATGCAAGACTTTTCGTAAATATAAATACGCTTTTTTAAGCCGGATAATTTAAAAAGTTCCCAAATAGGACTTTTTTTGTTTTAAGAACAGAAAGAAGTGTAGGAAGAAGGTCTGTTGTTTGATTATTCATCCAAAATTTGCGGAAATAATCTTCAGCGATAAACTTTCTTTTCTCTCTATCACAGTTGCAGCCGCCCATCGTCATATTTTTAGCTTCAATTAAAGTATCTAAGGCTTTGGTCTGACTTTCTGAAAATTTATCCTTATTACCCTCATACCAAAGAGAAAATTCAAATAAATTAGTAAAATGAACTAACTCTATTTGCGGTATTGCCACTCCTGTAGTATTTTGCTCTTGATTCATGATAATTGTGGGTTTGGGATTTAATTTTTCTATTATTTTACTTTTTAAGACTTCTCTTTCTATTATAGGGGACTCGTTCTTTATTTCTTTGGGTATATTCGTTTCTTTAAAGGGTTTCTTTTTAAAATAATCTATATTTTGCTGCTTTTGACTCAAAATTCTATTTAAAACCAGATTACTCATATAAATTCTTAAGAATTTTCTTAAACGCAGCAATTCCCATTAATGAAAGAAGAACATCGGGGGCAAACGCAACCCATCCATTCAAATAATTAGAAAATATAGAAAATCCAATAATATTCAACCATACGCATAAACACTCTTGACAAGTTAATAAAGACACTAAGAAATTTGGATATTTAGCATTTAAGAAAAAGGTATATTTGCCATAAATATCTCGTTTTTCATTAAATTCTTTATATTTAAACATTTTTAATTTAAATAATTCAGCCCATTTTAACACCGCGTCTGTCTCAAGTAAAATATAAAGAATTAAAATTACCCAATAAATAAAATAAAAATTATACATATCTTTACAATATTATATTTTTCTCTTGACATTTCAATAAATAAATGCTTAATATAGGTAAATGATATTCCGAAAGTTAGTGATACGGAATCGAGTTAGAAGGTTTGAAATGACTGAAAAGTCGATATGATATTCCTGAAATAAGGGTATGCCGAACTCGTTAACAACACAGCAATAGGTGGCGTAAGTACCGCACAGATGAAGCCACGACCGTCACTGAGAGAAATCTCAGATAGTTAAAAGTTTTGATATTTACAGGGTGACTGCAATATCGCACTAACAGCAAACTTTAACTCTCTTTTTATTAGGGAGAATTCTGCCTGCGTTCTATAGTCGTAAAAAAATATGTCCCTTTTAAATCCGAAGGATTTGATTGCGATAGCAATCTTCCGATTCCTTGATAAAGTTTGAATGTAAAGTTTGTATTTCTCATCTAATTAATGAACAAAATGAAGAAAATTATTGGAATATCAGGGGTTGCAGGTTGTGGTAAAGACACAATGTTTCAGCTATTAAAGAATAGAGGTCTTAATGTAAAACGTTTTGCTTTGGCGGACGCTCTTAAAAAAGAAATAAACCCAATTCTTAAAAAATTATATAAAGTTGATATATTTACATGCGATAGATTTTCTAAAGATTTAGTTCGCCCGATGCTTGTTGCTCATGGGAAAGTTAGACGAGTAATGTCTTTGGGGACTCATTGGACGAATTTATTATCTGATCCTATTAAAAAATGGGTTGAGAGCAAAGACAACGCGATAGCTGTGGTAACAGATATCAGATATATGGAATATGAAAAAGATGAGGTTTACTGGATTAAGAACTTAATGGGAGGTAAACTTGTTCATTTATCTCAACTTAATGAATCCGGAGTGGCTCTCGCTGGTATCAATGAAGATGAGGCAAAAAATGAACCTCTTTTAATAAAAGAAGCTGATCTTAATATTTATTGGCCGAAAATCACCAATTTTAACTTTGAGGATAAGGAATTAATAAAACATGCAAAACGACTCGAAGATTTCATTAGAGAATAAGTCTGATAATTACCTTATAAAGAAGGTAAAAAACGAAGCCTCAAGCGAGGCTTTTTTAGAAATTTGTAGAAGATATGAAGATATTTTTTATAAAATATGCCAAAAATATTCTACTTCTTTATCATCTTGCGGTATTTTTCTTCAAGATATCTTTAATGAGAAAAACACCATAATACTTCATTGTATAAATACCTATGATCCCAAGAAAAAAGCTAAATTATCATCTTGGATAGGTAATTACGCAAGGTATCTTTGTCTCAATTCAATGAACGCGAAGAGATTTATTTTACCATGTTCGGACGAAGAAGTAAAAAATAAAATCGAAGAAAATCAAATTTTTAATAATTATTCTGAGAATAAAATTAATCTTGCCGAAAGTAAGGACTATATATTTAATATACTTGGACAAATGAAAGACGAAAGAGTTAAAGATATATTTGAATATCGCTATTTTGCTGATAAGAAAATGATTTGGAATAAAATCGCCAAAAAGATAAATGCTTCTCCCCAAACGGTTATGTCATTACACAAAAAGGGATTGATATTAATTAAAAATAAATTTGTAAAGAATGAAAATATTTGCGATTTAATCTAAAAAACACTTGACTTTAATCAAAACATCCTTTATTATAGAAGTACATTAGCTTACTAACTAAAAAACAAACTAAAAATATGAGTCAAAATAACGACAATGCAGATCAAATTGAACTTGGCGCACTTTGGAAGAAGGACACGCAGAACGGGAAGATGCTTTCCGGACGAATTAAGCGAGCCTCTCTCCCCGCTGGTGCTGAAGATATCGAAATTGTTATCTTTACTAATAAATTCAAGAAGGCGGATAATCATCCCGATTTTAGAATTTACCTCGCAAGGCCAAGGGGCGGCGTCGGTGTAGCTACCGCTGCTCCAACGACTGCGGCTAAAAAGACTACTCCCGCTGTTAAACAGCAGCCTGTAGCGGCCCCAGCCGCTGAAGAAGATAATGATATTATCTAATTCCATCAAAATAAATTAAAAAATAAGTAGGGATGCGAAATATCGTCCCTACTTTTTTACATTTTAAAATATGAACATAGCATTAAATCTGCCCATTAATACAGTATCTTTTGGTCAGGCATCGACTTTATTATTGAGAACTCTTTTCGACAGAGAGAAGGACTCTTCTGCAAATAATATTTTCTTATTTCCAATTGGCCCAGTCGATTTGTCAAGCCAACCAGTAAACCAAGAATTTAATAATTGGATTTCGTCAAAGATAGTGAATGCTATGGATAATTATAATAGAGATATCCCGATTTTTAAACTTTGGCATTTAAATGGTTCACTTGAATCATTTTCCAAAACTCAATCATTATTAAGTTTTTACGAACTAGATGAACCAACTAAGGCAGAAATTAATATCGCCCGCAATAATAAAATGTACTTTTCTTCAAAATACACTTGTGATATTTTTTCTAATTACGGAGTAAATGCTCAATATTTACCTCTTGGATTTGATTCTTATAATTTTTTTCCTCTCAAAAAGAAGTATCAAGACGATAGAATCACTTTTAATCTATGCGGAAAATTTGAAAAACGCAAACATCATGAAAAAGTAATTAGAGCTTGGATTAAGAGATTTGGTAACAATCCCAAATATTCTTTACAATGCGCTACATACAACGTATTTTTAAACGACCAGCAGAATGCTCAAGTTATTAATAATGTTCTAGCTGGCAATAAACCATTTAATGTTAATTTCTTTCCCAAAATGAACGAAAACAATATATATAATGATTTTCTAAATAGCGCCGACATTATATTTGGAATGAGTGGAGCAGAAGGATTCGGACTGCCTGAATTTCAAAGCGTGGCCCTTGGTAAACACGCAGTAATGCTTAAAGCCCATTGCTATAAAGATTGGGCTGCTGACAATATGGTGACTTGGGTTTTACCAAATGGCAAAACTCCCGCTTATGACGGTATGTTTTTCAATAAAGGACAGCCATTTAATCAAGGTAATATTTTTGATTTTAGCGAGGATGATTTTATTTCGGCTTGCGAACAGACCATTAAAAAAGTCGAAGTTTCCAGAATCAATCAGGCAGGATTAAATTTACAAACATCTTTCTCAAAAGAGTTATTTTTAGATAAAGTCCTCCATACATTAAATTAAAATGACACCAGAAATAATCACACGAAGTTTTAGTAATGACCAATTTGTTTTTGATAACGTTTTTTTCTCAAATTACTATAAACTTAAAGGCCAAAAGGAAATTTCTCCAACAGTAGTTGACATTGGCGCTCATTGTGGTTTTTTTGTTTTTACTGCTCTAGCTTTGGGGGCTGGTAAAGTTTATTGTTTTGAACCTTTTCTAGATAATTTTAAAACTTTACTTAATAATTGTTATACATTACATTTTGCTGGGAAGGTAGTTCCGCATCAACTTGGAGCTTATACAAAAACAATGATAGGCGAATTTGTTACGCCTCAATTAATCGATGGAATATATCTCGACTATGCTGGAGTGGGACTTATAACAGATTCTAAATCAAATTATTACCCTTGTCA
>Ga0214198_1000252_pt1 | contig 12813 bp, 10 predicted proteins | sample TroBogEpilimnion_20_FD_153036 | JGI IMG/M metagenome (GOLD analysis project Ga0214198, IMG submission 153036) | Freshwater microbial communities from Trout Bog Lake, WI - 20SEP2008 epilimnion | ecosystem: Environmental > Aquatic > Freshwater > Lake > Epilimnion/Euphotic zone | place: Trout Bog... | reverse complement strand
AACGTCAAATGGTGGACCACATCATCTTGATCCACAGCAACCACAAGCTGCAGCACAGCCTGCAATACCAACAGCAACTCCTCAACCTATTAAGTTAAAATTAGGTAAGAAAAAAGGTTAAAAAAATGACTGATGAAGCAACAGAAATTGAAAACGTTGAATTTAAAATTAAATTAAGCAGTGAGTGGCATGATGATCCACCGATTTTTCAAGTTTTATTAGATGACGAAACTATTGATATGGGCGCTGTAACTGAAAGAAATTCAGACAAAGAAGAAAAAGTTATTACTTTTAGTCGTGAATTAGGCGAAGGCACTTATACACTTAAAATTAGGTTACTTGAAAAAAAATGGAAAAATACCAAGCTTAACGAGGATGGTACAATCCTTATGGATCAATTGTTAAGAATAGATGAAATTGAAATAGATGAAATTGAACTTGGTCATTTAGCTTACAGATTAAGTAATTTCCATAAGCAAACTAATTTTATTAATGGCAAGAAAACACAATTACCGCCAGTATATGAAGAAACACCCGAACAGGAAAAATATACAAGCATTGGTTATAATGGAGAATATAGACTAAAGTTCTCTGTGCCTACCTATATGTGGTTCTTAGAAAATTTGTAAACCTATAAATATTTGATGTTCATTAATCAGATTATTAGCGAAGCACCTAAAGTTGGTCGTGCGTTTCAACACGTAGAAGACCTCGTTCTTATTGAAGGCAGTGGTGGTGCTGAAAAAGCTATTAATCGTTTGTTTCAAATTTCAAGTAATCCAAAAACAGTTCGTTTAAAATGGGATGGCAAACCACAAGTATATTGGGGTCGTGAACCTGATGGCAAGTTTATCATGGTTGGTCACAATGGTTGGTTAAAACCAGAGGGTAGTGGCAAAAGTCAAAGCCCACAAGAACTTGTAAAGTTTATTATGAATACAGGCAATGTTGCGCCTGATAAACAAGATGAGCGTATGCGTTTTGCAAATGAATATGCTAGCCTTTGGGCACTATTTGAAACAGCTACTCCAAAAGATTTTCGTGGTTATGTATATGGTGACTTGCTTTTTATGCGTCGTCCTCCACTAGAAAATAATGTTTATACCTTTACTCCTAATAATGTTACATACAGTGTTCCACAATCAACTGAACTTGGTCAACAAATTGCCCGTGCAACCGCAGCAGTTGTAGGTCACGCATACTTTCCACAGTTTGGTATGGGCGATGAACAACAACAACCCATTGATGATTTTACACCATTTAACAAAACACAAGGACTAATTGTACTGGGTCCACGATATGCACAGCAACCAGTCAAAATTGATACAAAAAAACTACAAGATTTACAAAAGTATGTAGGTGTTAATAAAACTGCTATTGATAACTTCTTAAATGATGAACGCCTTGCCGCTATGAAGATGGCAGGTTTTAAGGGCGTTCTTTATAATTTTAATAATCAGATGGCAAGAGTTGGTAGAACCGCTGATCTTGCAAGCGAGTTTACAAATTGGTTGAGCAGCGGAAGTAAGCAGAGTGCGCCAATGCAACAGAAAATTACCGATTGGATTGCGCAAAATCGCAAAGGTTTTATTGCAACTTTTGCAGTGTTAGAAAATCTTCGTGATGTTAAAAATAATATTATCGACCAATTAGATAGCGAAGGTGGCGATATTCAACAGACTACCAAAGGTCAACGTGGCGGTGAAGGTTATGTTCAATTTGGTCAACCAAATATAAAATTAGTTCCGAGACACCGTTGGACTCCAAATTAATACCCATTGACATACCAGATAAATAATTTATCTGGATTGTATAATGACCCTAAGCCACCGCACTATTTTTAATGAAGCACCAAATCCGCATATTGCATTTGCATTTGGACGTATGAATCCTCCACACTTTGGACACGAAGGGTTAATCAATACTCTTGCAAGCGTGGCAAAGAAAGGCAGTTGGGCGTTATTCCTTAGTAAGAGTCAAGATGCTAAAAAAAATCCACTTACCTATGATCAAAAAGTAAAATGGGTAAAAGCACTTTATCCACAAACACAAGGACATCTCGTTGAAGACCCATCAATCAAAACATTTCTCCAAGCAGCCGCATATCTTTATGACAAAGGCTTCCGCAGTGCCACTTTCGTGGCTGGTGAAGACGATATGGCATCAATGCGACCAGTATTGGAACAATACAACGGCAAACAAGTAGCACACGGTTTCTATCATTTTGAACCCCTATCCTTTATGGAAAGTCCACGACTAACCTCTGCAACAAATGCTCGTGAAGCCGCCAAGAGTGGCGATCCAGAGGCATTCGAACGTGCTACACGAGTTCCACCAAATATTATGGTCGATGGCAAAACACTTATGCAAGCAGTTCGCATCGGCATGGGACTTGGTGAAAGTGTAGAAGAAAGTATTATTACAGAAAGTGTTCTTAATGAAAGCCTATCCGTAGAACAACTTGCACACATTAGCGACAAGGCATTAGATGATGCTTATCATTATGGACTATCAACACCTGGTAACAACTTTGGTTGGTTAGCAAACATTGAAAGTGCTACTGCTGCCAAGCGTATGATTGATAGTGGCATTACAGATGTAGAAGCCATTGCCAACGCTATCCACGATGGTTGGAACAAGACTGCAGTGGCTGATTATATGGGCAAGTTGCAGTTAGATACGCCTACTATTCCCGATAAGAAAAAGAAGCGTTATGCACTTGCCCAACAAACTTATGCACAGTTGCCAGAAGTAGAAAAAGAAAAAGACCGTGTAGTTGCTCGTGCTATGTTGAAAGCTATGGGCATTGTTACCGAAGCACCAGGCATTGGTGGTGATTGGGGTGATAATCCTAAACTTGTAAAACGTGGTCGCAAACCATATGAACCTAATGTAGACGATACCGATTATGGTTCTACACACGGTACGGACCTTGACCTATACGGTTTGCCAAAATATGAATTAGACGAAGACCTAACACCAGACCAATGGAACGAGTTGCGCATCACTGATCCAAAAGCTTATATGGGCAATAAGGATTATGCCAATCGTCGTTGGTGGACAATGCAGTTTAAGAAGGCTCGTGCTGCTGCTCGTGAAAAAGGTGCGCAACGCTTTGAGTTTCCGCCAGGTTCCAAGAACAGTTATATGGTTGCGCCTGATTTGGCAAATGAAAATTTAGATGAAGCCGCAGAAAAATCAACAAAAGCCGAAGCAAAGTATCAGGCAATGCCTCGTAATGGTCAACGTTGCGACCACTGCACTATGTGGCGTCCACCACACGGTTGTTCGTCTGTTAGTGGTAAGATTGCGGCAAATGGTTGGTGTTCATATTACAAGCGTAGTCATCGTAAAGATTTAGATGAAACTATTGAACCAAATAGCAATATGTTAGCAATAGCACAACGTCTCGAAGATTATGCTAATGAACATATTCCACACGAAGACGATGGTTTTGGTGATTTTATGTATCACGCAGAACTTATTCGCAAAGGTCATCTTGACATACATCGTGAAGATATGGTGAAGGTTCAACCACGCTATCTTCCGATTATGAAATCTATCACAAAGAATGAATTAGTATCAGAATCACAACTTGGCGAAGCAGCATCGCCAGTGTTGTTCCACTATACAGGCAGTGTGGGTGCAGCATTAAACATTCTTAAAAACAATGAGTTTATGTTGAGCATTTCTACTGGTAGTGTAGAAGACCAGTATGCACCGAAAGGTTATAACTATTTCTTATCTACAACTCGCAGCAAAGTAGGTGGCTATCACGAGTTTACTGGCGGCACTGCTGTTATGTTTAACCTTGATGGCAATTGGTTCAATCGTCGTTATCCAGTTAAAGCAATTGACTATTGGGCAGGTTTTGATAAGCAAAAGCACAGTGAAAGCGAAGACCGTGTATTCTCACGTGAGCCAACTATACCAGCGGATGCGATTACAGCCGTTCATATATTGCTTAAAGAAGCAGGTGAGTTTGCAAGCCCAACTACTCGTCAATTGATGATTGTGGCAAAGAAACGTGGATTACCAACTTATCTTTATAGCGACGAAAATGCGTGGAAATTACAGGATACTAAACGAGCAATACCAGTAAGCAAAGCCCAAGATTTAATTCGTGGACAAAAGAAAACTGGTTATATAAGCACCTTTAATGGCAAGAAATATCTTGAACCATGGTTAGAACTTATCTTTAAGAAGAGCCGCAGTGAGTTATCCAAAGAAGCAAATAAACTGCGTTATAGTTTAACCTATTGGAACGGTGGTCAGTTTGCTGATGACCTTGGGTTGCGTAATGAAATTACCAATGCTCGTAAGCCAGGCAACAGTGGTTATGAAGCAGCAACTAAAATTATTGCAGCAATGCGCAAAATCGGTGCTAGCGATGTAAAAGGTTTGCTAACATTCTTACACAAGAAGTGGGATGCAGAAGCACAACAAAGTGAAAGCATTGAAGAAGCACTTGACCCGAATGAAACACATGGTTGGATTTTGCCTAATCGCAAAGTTGAATATGTTACGAAGGAAGAACATCTGGGATGGCTTTATAGTAAAGACATTGATGGATATGAAGAAGCATTTAAACTTGGATATGTGCGTTTTGCAAAAGCAACTCTCACATTTTTTGTTCAAGGTTTCTTGCCTGACCTTAAAAAGATGTATCGTGTATATGCACAAACTGCACTTGGATTTAAGCATATTGCAGTTGATATAATAGTTGATGAGCGAGGCAGAATTGATAACCAAATTTCATTAGACTACGAAATGCCAAAAGACAAAGCAAAGTTTATAAAGAAATTTGGACCGCAACAAAATGAACACGCTGGTTCTATCATAGGAACTGTTGGTGGCGGCAATGATTATCCTGACCGTCAAGTAGCCACATTTCCTTGGGATCGTGAGGTTGAACCAGATGAAAATGGCGCAAAAGTACAGTATTTGAATAAACAACGCAAACCTTAAAAACGGTAAATATATAAATGAGCGACAAAGACCTAATCCTTGAAGAAATCCTAAACGAAGTGAATATGAGTCCAACAGCATTACGTGCTGCTGTGGCAAAGATTCCAAATGCAAAAGCAGGTCTTGAATTTGAACTTATCGTCACTAACCTTGACGAAGAAGATGATGATTATGATCCATATGAAGATTTTGATAGCGAACCTGATTATGACCAAGATGAGCGTATTTCTACTATCAGTTGGAGAAACTTAGAACGAGATGTTATGAATTTCTTCGCTGGCGATCACAATAGTCGCCGTGAAGTAAATCGTGCGATTGATTTAATAAAGCAAGCATGGGAAGATTATCTTGATGGTGGACTATGGGATACATATGCTGGTGATAATATACAGGACTTTATTGACAAGCGTTATGGTCGTGATTATAAAAACCAACAAGAATTGTTTAGTGAATTAGATGCCATTGATCCATACGAAGCATTTAGAAAAGAATACTATCAAACTTGGCGTGATAATATTGAAGATGACGATAACATTGACAGTTATCTTGAACAATTTTTAGAAGATACCTATGGTAACACTGCTATGAGTGGTTTGGCAAGTGATGGCAATCTTGGTCTATCTTGGCCAAATTGGACTGAACCTGATTATGATAACCGCAGAACTCGCTCTACTGTTGATGTAGGTGATTTCCGCCGTGCTGTTGGTATAAAAACTATTAAGAGCGGCAGTTATCACGGCATTGCAAAGCCAAACGATGCGTATGTTATTGAACCAGATAGCAGTCTACAACCTACTCGTGGCAAAGGTGGCGAAGGTTTAGAGTTTGTATCACCACCACTTGATATTCCAACAATGATTGACCAAATTAATAAGGTCAAGGCGTGGGCAAAAGATGGCAATGCTTATACCAATGATAAAACTGGTTTGCATATGAACATTTCTATACCAGGTTATAAGTTAGATAAACTTGATTATGTTAAACTTGCACTATTTTTAGGCGACAAGTATATTCTTGAAAAGTTTGGTCGTCTTGGTAATTCATACGCTCGTAGTGCGTTTGAACAGATTGCCTCATTCATTAAACAAAATCCAGAAAAGGCTAATAAAGCCGTTGATGCGATGCGTCAGAATTTAAATCTAGTAGCATCCAAACTTATTCACAGTGGTTATACTGACAAGTTTACAAGTATCAATACAAAAGATAATCGTGTAGAGTTTCGTTCACCAGGCGGTAACTGGCTTGATATGGATACTGATGAAGTAGTAAACACACTGTTACGTGTTGTATATGCTATGAACATTGCCCTTGACCCAGAAGCAGAACGCCAAGAATACCAAAAGAAATTTGCCAAACTGCTTACTGCTGATAAAAAAGATGAAACCGATACTATCAAGTATTTCACAGCATTTGCAACAGGTAATATGCCTCGCGCAGCACTTATAAGTTATGTTAAAACAGCACAAAGCAAGCGTGATTTTGCCAAGAAAGCAAAGGCAGACCGACCACAGTCAAGTGATTCGTATGATAAACTAGCGGCTGATGATGAACCATATGTAGATTACGATGGCATTGGTGGCATTACATTCCAGATTATTAGTCGTATAACTGGTGGCGTAATTCAACAATTTGTAGTATCTCCAAGAATGACTTACAGTGATGTATATGATATTGCCACACGCATAGTACGAGCAAGCGGTCGTTCATTTGACTTAGTTGCGTTAAGAGATACCCGTGATGGTCAAGCAGGTGATATTCTAACACGCCAACCATTATCAATTGGCGGTGAACGACCTGTATTATCTATGCAACCAATGTATGTTATCCGCAGAGCAAACAATCAGCAGGCTGTATCACAGTTTCGTTCGCCAAATGATGAGCAAGCACGAGATATTGCTGTTCGTATGACCCGTGAATATGGTTATCGTGATATTGATTGGTTCTTGTCCCTTGCAAACGATGATACGAATACACCAATACCTGGTGCTGGCACACAAGCACTACAATTGCCCAGTGGTGGTGCAGCAACCTATGTTGTTGTAAACCGTAGCGATGGCACAGAATTATTAGCAACACAAGCACAAAGTTTTTACGCAGCAACACAAGCAGCCCAACGATTTGCGCAAGTGCGTGGTCTACCATTAGCAAGTATTGCTATAAGATCACCAAACAACAATAATCTATGGGATACGCAAGGTCAACTAATTCCTCAACCAAGCCCACAACCAGAACCACCTCGCCAATATTCACAGTTAGAAATAGATCGTGGTTATGATATTGCGGGCAATGCTATTCCAAGACAGCAATCTAACATTACTGCCACAAATGGTGCAACATATAATATTATAGATAGTGAAGGTCGTGTTGTTCATACCTTTAACGCTGCAAGTTTAACTGGTGCTCGTCGCTATGCTGTAAGTTATGCTGATGAACATAATTTAGCAGCACCTTGGGATATAAGAGAAGTTCCAAACAGAGAAGAAAGCCTTGAAGAAAGTATCCTAAACGAAATCAATATGAGTCCAACATCTCTTGAAAAGTTTGCCGATACTCCATTCGCCCAGAGTATGAAAGTTGGGTTTGAAACCGAAATGTATATTCCTGGTCTTGGTGGCGAAGAAGGCGAAGAGGAAGAAGAAGAGGATATGGATGCCAATGAGGATTTTCCTGGCACGGCTTCATATCGTGATCGTCAGCGTGATGTTATGGATTTTTTTGCTGGCGATCACAATACCCGCCGTGATGTTGAAAGTGCATTAGAATCTTTCTATGAAGCATTTAGTGAATATCAGTATGAATATTATGATGAGAATTATGAAAATACCACTGATTGGAAAGCAGAAGTTCAAGAAGAACTAGGTGACACTCCTATGGATGAGGCAAGCGAGCGTGAACTTGATGATGCCAAAGATAATGTTCGCACCGCTTGGATAGAAAACAACGAAGAAGGTATTTGGCGTCAATTCTTATATCGCAATAACATTGGTGATATGTATGACTTTATGCGTTGGGTAAATCGCAATACCAATTCATCGCTAACTTGGCCGCATTATACATTTAGCAGCAGTAGAGAAGAACCAACCACAGATATTGGTGATGTTGTAGATGATTTTAGTCGCAATACGGGTTATAAGGCACGAGCAAGCAGTGGCTATCACGGCGCAAGCCGTGATGAAACAACTTGGATATTTGAACCAGATAGTTCGCTAGATAGTCCAAGCAACGATGGCGATGGTGGCATTGAACTTGTATCACCACCTATGAACCTAGAAGATGGTTTGGCTGCGTTAGAGAATGTATTCAGTTGGGCAAAGAGCAATGATTACTATACTAACCGCACAACAGGTTTCCACATTGGTGTTAGTATCCCTAACCAAACAATGGAAAACATTGACCATCTTAAAGTAATCATGTTGCTTGGCGATGAGTATGTGTTAAAAGCATTTGGTCGTGCTGGTTCTCGTTGGACAAAGAGTAGTTTTGACCAAGCCAAGCGTGAAGTGCGTGGCAGAAGTGGCAGAAAGAATGTGCCAGCAATCCTTGATAAGATGCGCAGTGGATTGGAAGATATTGCTAAAGCAGAAATCAATAAACTGTTGGTTCCTCGTGGCGACCGCTATGTAAGCGTGAATATCAAGCCAAACTATATTGAGTTCCGCAGTGCTGGCGGTAACTACTTTGAACAATATGAAGAAATTCGTAAGACTATGTTGCGTTATGTTCGTGTTATGGGAGCAGCCGCTGATACCGAAGATGCTCGTCAAGAATATCAAAAGAAACTGTATAAGTTTGTAAGCGGTGGCATTAGTGAAAAAGATAACACGATGCAACTGTTTGCCAAATATACTGCTGGCGCTATTGACAAAGAACAACTTGTAAAAGAATTACGCACTGCCCAAGAGCGTCGTAAGCCTGTTGCACCACTTGGGTCAGGTCCAGTTGATGGTTTCTTGGAAAATGAAGACGGTGAAAATGTTGTAAAAATTAATGGCACTGCGCCATATGATATGATTGAGGCAGCAGTAAAGTTTGCCCATGACCGTCAGATGCCACTCGCTGATGTAAGTTTGCGCTATCCTGGTTATAGCATGGTTCGTGTTCAATACTATTCTACAAATCCTAATGAGATGGACAGTAAAACAATAGTGTTTATTCCACAGGTTGAAATGTATTCAACATATCAAAGTGAAATAATAAAGATGGCTGCTCCTGCGGCTGAAAAACATTGGGGCGTAAGTGGCTTGCGAGCAGATCGTTTTAATGTTCAACTATTAGATGAATATTCCTTACAATACTTGCGTGATGATGTTATGCGCATTACCAGTAGAGGCGAAGATCGTGCTCCATCACTGCCACCAACAGCCACACAGACTGCAAAAGGCACCGCAAGTGGCGATCAACGCCCAGGACGATATGTTATAAAATATACCGATGATGGTAGAGAAATTCATAGATTCGGTGCGCCTACCCAACAAGCGGCAATAGAATTTGCTAATAATTTCCAACGAGCATATAGCACAGTAATGCGTTGGGGCGGAACTATTGGCGGCTTGCGTGGTATTGCGTTATATACAATTGCGCCAAATACTGATGAACAAGAATTGTTCTATATGGGACCAGGCGAGGCTATTGTAAATCAACCTGCTTCTGGAACCCCAACTTGGGCAGATGATCCTAACATTACTGTAACCAATAACACACCTAGAATTGCAAATCCTGGTGGTCGTGGTGAATATGCATTGTTTAGCGGCGATGGCGAGCAGTTAACAGACGCAGCAGCGTTCAATAACTATCAAAATGCTTTAAGTTATTTTACAATTAATTATAGTAGTTCATTGGGAACTGGTTGGAGCGTAAAACAACTATCATGAGAGCACACGAGTTTGTCACAGAAACATTGAAGAAAGTAAAAGGTAAGTAATTCTGTTAAAATGATAAATAATAGTGTAGGTCACGGACGGCAATCCCACCTACTCTATGTTTAAGAGGAACACAGCGCAATGGTATTTACCAGAACAAAACCACCAAGTGGATATTATGTTTATTCATATTTGCGTAAATCAGATTTAACTCCGTATTATATTGGCAAAGGTAAAGCCGATAGAGCGTGGAACAAACACAAAAATGTATCGGTTCCAGAAGATATTTCTAAAATACAAATAATTAAAAGCAATCTCACAGAAGAAGAAGCATTTAATTTGGAAACAAAACTTATTTTGGAATATGGCAGAAAAAATAATAAATCTGGAATATTGCATAATAAAACAGATGGTGGAGAAGGAAATAGTGGGTGGATTCCAACCAAAGAAACTCGTAAAAAATTATCAGAGGCATTTATCGGAAAACCATTGAAAAAAGAACATCGTGAAAAAATAAGTGTAGCACTTACTGGCAAAAAATTATCGGAAAAAACAAAGAAAAAAATATCAACTGCTGCCAGTAATATATCCGAAGAAACTCGTGCAAAAATGCGTGAAGCAAAAAAAGGAAGAAAGTTATCAGAAGAACATCGTGCTAATATTAGTCAAAAATTAAAAGGCAAGGTATTATCAGAAGAAACTAAACAAAAAATGCGTAAGCCAAAACCAAATAAAGAAAATTACAAAGGTTTTACTGGAACGCATTCAGAAGAAACAAAAGAAAAAATATCTAGAACGAAAAAAACCAAAAAATAATGAATTATTTCATCTGCTGATTGCCAAACTTTTTAACCAATGCTTTTTGAATAGCAGGCTTAGAAGGTTGACCAATACCGCTTTCGTCGTGGGTAAAGAAACCAAGTAAACTAATAACTTGTGGATTTTGTCCAGAAATATAATAAAATAAACTTATATCTTTTGTCATGCCAGCATGTATAAGGCGTGGCTTCATCATGCCAAATGGACCATCGCCAGCAAATGGACGATCTTTGCTACCAAATGGAGTCATAGCATTGATTTCTTTGGTTTTCTTAAAATCAATAAATGCTTTTAGAACGGCACTGCCATGTGATTTTAACGTTTCATCAAATAGTGTACAGGTTCTAAAAACTGTTGCCATTATTGCATTCCAAGAACAGATTTCATGTGTTCAACGAGTTCATCGCCGCTTATAGGCTCGCTGAAATCACTTTCCTTTACGGCAAGGATACGAGCCGTATCTTCCTGAGAAATAACAGGATCGGCAGTGGTCATGAACTGACCAGAAAAATCTTCATTTGTAGGAATAACTTCCTTGATGCGCATTGGAAACTCCACTAATATTTATACCTTATACTAGCACAAAAGCGCCATCTGTCAAGGAAAAAATAAGGCTTGACTTATCCACAGGTTATGATACTATTAGGTATCGGAAATAATAGGGATAAATATCATATGGCTAATCAGAAGTTCAGAGTTTACCTTGATTTAGATGGAGTTCTCGCTGATTTTTTTGGTGAGTGGGCCAAATTAGACGGCAAAGACCACTATAAAGATATTGACAATCCAGAAGCAAAGCTAGAACTTGTGCGACAACATCCTACATTTTGGGTTGACCTACCGTTACTACCACACGCACGTCAATTAGTACAACACGTTATTAAAGAGTTTGGTGAATATTATATTTGTAGTACCCCACTTAGCGGAGATTCTCGTAGTTCGCCAGGTAAAGTTTCATGGGTAAATCAACATTTTAGTGGCATGATGCCAAAATATATTGAACTAACACATAATAAAGCTGAGTTTGCTACTAGTAATGGTATACCTGCAATCCTTGTTGATGATTACGGAAAAAATATAACATCATGGCAAAGTGCAGGCGGTATTGGTATCAAATATGAAGATCAAGATTTTGCACGAGTTGCAAGAACACTCTCTAGTTTTGCAAAATTAGGGAGAGAATAGCATGGGGGAACTGCAATGCATGAAACACAGTGGCACGAAGTTACAAACCTTTGGGAAGAATTTCAACAAACAGCAATATACCCACAGCCTGTCTCACTAAAAAGACAGGCTTTATTTTTTCTACGTAAAAAATTGAATAGAAAAATAACACGCAGTGATTTACGACGTTTAAGTGCTAAAATAAACAAAATAAAAAATAGCGAAAATTTGCAAGAACGTAACCGTAGCACTAAATTATATAAAGATTTGGTTTCAGTATTCAATTGTCAGAAATAAATGAATTTAAAATAGGTTTATTATTAGTGCCACAGTCTTATGATTATGGCACGGAAGACATTATTTATAGAATATTTGTAAACAATCAATTAATAATTGAACGTTCTATGCCTTTATTAGATTCTAATCAAGCAGTTCTAGATACATTTTTTGTAAGTTGTTTATTAGATAATATTAAAAGTTTTAATATTTTAGTTAAAAATATACAAGATAAAAAAGTTTTGTTAAAAACATTAATTTTAAACGACAAAGAAGTTGGTAATTTAGAACACATAATTTCAGAAGATCATAGTATTTCTATAACAGTAGCGTAGAATAAATAAATCTAGAGGTATTTCTATGGTTTATGAAATTTACAATAGTTCACTACACGGAAAAATTTTATCTAAAAATGGCAAACCTGTCATTGAAAATTACGAAAATGCAGGCAAATTATCGGAACGTTTTGGCAGTTCTCGTCTCAAAGTATTTGAGAATAGATACATGATTAAATTGCCAGAAAATATTAATTCAATCCAAGAGTGTGATTGTGAGATTATGGGTCAAGAAGAACCATATTCAGTTGGTTCAAACTATAGCGAAGAACCACGTGATAACGAAGTTCACATGGCTCGTGCTGATCTTTATCGCACAGCAAAGTTAGCAATCATGTTGCATGAGATGCTAAAGAATGTAGGTGAAGAGCGTGGTTTAGATGGATGGGTGC
>Ga0214198_1000245_pt1 | contig 13107 bp, 14 predicted proteins | sample TroBogEpilimnion_20_FD_153036 | JGI IMG/M metagenome (GOLD analysis project Ga0214198, IMG submission 153036) | Freshwater microbial communities from Trout Bog Lake, WI - 20SEP2008 epilimnion | ecosystem: Environmental > Aquatic > Freshwater > Lake > Epilimnion/Euphotic zone | place: Trout Bog... | reverse complement strand
CTACAAAGAATTCCTTTATCTCAACCTATTGAGACTCGGAATGGTGATTTACAGACCGATTCCAAGTGCGTCAATGGTTACTTTGAATCACGAGATGTTAAGCGTGAGTTTATTAAGCGTCCTGGTTTAGCAATTCAAACTGTAACGCCTACTTTGCCTTCTGCACAAGGTCAAGGTATTTACCTATTTAAAGGATTCTTATATGCTGTCGTTAACAATATTCTGTATAAAATTGACCCCAGCACTTATGTTTCAACTGTTGTTGGTACGCTTACAGGAGCTGTCCAAACTTGTTACTTTGTTCAAACCTTAGATAGTACTTATTTATTTGTACATAACCAAACTAATGGTTATTTAGTAGATGGTTCTACTGGTGTATTTAGTCAGATTAAAAACGATAACGTAGCTTCTGTGGACATCATTACTGGTGGTCTAAGCTACACAAACCCTACAGTAACTTTCTCAGCCCCTTCAGGAGGCGGTGTAACAGCCACAGGAACGGTCACAACTACAGGTAGTGGTGTAACAGCAATTACTGTTACTGCGTCAGGCTCAGGCTTTACAAGCACTCCTACAGTGGTTATTGGTACTGTATGGTCTGCAGGTTTAACTGTAGCTGCTCAACAACAAGTTTATTATGGTAACAATCTATATACCTACACAGTAGGCGGTGTTACAGGCTCTACAGCCCCTACTTTTACTAGCGGTACAGCTACTGACGGTACAGCTACGATTGCCTTCTCAGGCTTAGTTGCTAAAGCTATTGCTACTATTAGTAACGGTGGTATTAATGCCGTAACCATGACTTTAGACGGTAGTGGCTACAATGCTCCTCCTTTGATTACTTTCTCAGGCGGTGCAGGCACAGGTGCTACTGCAGATGCTACATGGCAATCAGGTGTTATTGAAAGTGTTACCATCACTAATGGCGGTTCAGGATATACATCTTCAGACAACATTATAGTTACTTTTGTTGACATTACAGGTTCAGGAGCCTCAGCTACAGCATTGTTAAATGCTTTCCCTTCAGGACCTTTAACGCCTGGAGCAGTATTCTTAGATTCTTACATTGTTATAGGTACTGTAGCTGGTAGACTGTATAACTGTGAGTTAGGTAATCCTACTATTTGGAATGCTTTAAACTATGTTTCAGCCGAATCTGAGCCAGATAATCTAGTAGGTATTGCTAAGCATTTAAACTACATTCTAGGGCTTGGTCAGTGGTCTACAGACTTCTTCTATGACGTAGGTAACTATCCTGGCTCTCCTTTAAGTGCTGCTCCTTCTTATAAGTTTGAAGTAGGCTGTGCTAATGGTAACTCTATTGTAAGCTTTGAGAATACAGTGCTCTTTGTAGGTATCTCTAAGACCACAGGTACTGGTGTCTATGGTATTGATGGCACAGCTCCTGTAAAGCTCTCTACTGTCTATATTGACCGTATTTTGAACAACAGTAATATGCAAACTGTTACTGCTTATTCTTTTAGATTCAATGGACATCCTTTTTATGTCTTGACTTTACATGATTTAAATGTTACAATAGTATACGACGTATCTGAGAAAATGTGGCATCAATGGACTATGTGGGCAATAGGCGATGTAGATTCAGGTGTTCCTGGAGTCTATGCAGAACAGTACTTCCGTCCTAGTTACTTTACAGGTGATGGCTTAACTTATTATCTTTTAGATGATGATAACGGAACTCTTTACACTTTATCAGATTTGTATTATAATGACGCTGGTGCTCCAATTTATTATCGAGCTGTAACAGACATTGTTGATAATGGAACTACCAAGCGTAAGTTTTATAATCGTGTTGAGATTATTGGTGATAAAGCTCCTGCTACGATGAACATTCGTCATAGCGATGATGACTACAAATCATGGTCTCCTTATCGTACTGTAAGCCTTAATGCGCCTCGTGCTCAGATTTATCAAACAGGTCAGGCACGTCGTAGAGCTTGGGAATTCTTATGTACAGACAATCAACCGTTAAGACTTGATGCTGCTGAAATAGACTTTGAAGTTGGAGATTTAGAAGGCGGTGGTCCTGCCCCTACTCAGTATCGGAAATAGAATGAACGAGCAGTTACCAACAAAGTTATTAGAAAATAAAATAGATAACTTAACCAAAGAACTGCTAAAGCAAGAACAAGCTGATTGTCCTGTAGTTCATCACTTTGGTCCTGGTCTTTACATTAGAGAAGTAACTTATGGTACTGGTACTTTAGTTGTAGGTCATTTCCATAAGCAACCTCATTTATGTGTAATGTTAACAGGTAAAATGTTATTTGTTAATCCTGACGGAAACAAGGTTGAAATAAGTGCTCCTAAGTCATTTATAGCATCCGCAGGTCGTAAAGTAGCTTATGTATTAGAAGAAATGACTTTTCAAAACATATATGCTACAGAAGAAACAGATGTTGCTAAATTAGAAAAGATGTTGTTTGAAGAGAATGAATTTCTTGAAGAACATCTTAAAGAACAAAATAAAATATTAACTTATGACCATTCAATAGATGTTGAAGACTTTGAAAAAGCAATGGCAGAGTATAAGTTAGATTTAAATCTTGTTCGACAAATATCAGAATACGAAGGAGACCAGATACCTTTTCCACAAGGAAGCTACAAAGCAATGGTGTCTGATTCCAAAATTGAGGGTAAAGGTTTGTTTGCTACAGGAAATATTCAAGAAGGTGAAGTTATTGCCCCTGCTCGAATAAATGAAAAAAGAACTCCTGCTGGTAGATATACAAACCATTCCAAGAATGCAAATGCAGTTTTTGTTTTACGAGATAATGAAGATATTGACTTGGTAGCCTCTAAACCAATATCAGGAATGCGTGGAGGCTTATTAGGTGAAGAAATTACCATTGATTATAGACAGGCTCTGAGCCTTTATAAGGAAACAACATTATGTCAGCTTCAGTTGCAGCCTCAGTAGTAGGCTTAACAGTAGGTGTAAACGCCCTCACAGGGAATCCATTAGGTTTAGGTGGTAGCAGTGGCGGTGGCGGTGGGAGTAGCGGAGGTGGCTCAGGCCAGTATGACCCCTATGGTCAATACCGTGGTCAAGCTGCTACACAATTAAATACTTTGATGAATAACCCATCAATGGCTATGTCACAGCCTGGTTATCAACAACAGTTACAACAAGGCATGAGAACTACTCAGCGTGGTGCTGCTGCCACTGGTATGCTTCAATCAGGTGCTGAGCAAAATGCTTTACAAAACGTAGGGCAAAATACTTTTGGTTCTTTTTACAACTCACAGCTTGCTAATTTAATGCAATTATCAGGTGCTTCTCAGTCTCCTGCTGCTGCTGGTATGGCACAACAACAAGCTGCTTCTTTAGCACAAAACCGTCAATTCCAAGGTATTAATCAAGCTACTTCTGCTCTTGGTGCTATGGGTAATTTGTTTGGTGGTACAACTCAAACACAACCTTTTGGTTATTCTGGAATGAGTTCTGGTATGTCAGGTGGTTATACTGGAAATGTTTATGATGCTTCAGGTAACTTATCAAGCAGTGGTAATGCTGCTCCTGCTGCTGCAGACTGGGCAAGTGCATTTGGTGGTACTACTGGAATGGGTGGTTAATCATGGCAGAACAAACAGCAGTTGAGGCATTTGCTTCTGGCTACGGAGCAATGAAAGGTGTCACTGAAGACATCGCTTCTAAAAATATATTAAGCCAAGCTTACGCAGGACAAACACCTGAGGATATAAAAGACCCTATTAAACAAGTAGCTACTTTAAACCAAGCTGCTGGAATGCTTAATAGTAAAGGTTTATCTTCTGCTGCTTATAAACTACAAAAGCAAGCTGGAGATTTATCTACAGATGTAAATAAACAACAACTTGATACTTTAAAAGTTAAACAAGGTGAATTAGAATACGCTGGTCAATTATTACAAAGTGCTGGAGATGAGTCTTCTCTACAAAGCGTAATTAATCAAACTGTTAAAGACCCTGCTGCTCGTATGTCTGTAGAATCTATTATGAGAAATCCTAATTTAGATTTTAAAACTAAAAAAGCAGAACTTATTAAAATGACTGAGACTGCTGACCAGCATTTAAAAGCACAACAAATTGCTGCCACTGCTGCTAATACACTTTCTCAAATACAAAATAGAGTTGATGATAATGTAAGAGCAGATAAAAAGAATGCTATAGAGCAAGCAAAACTATATACAACAGCTAATGTTCCTATTCCTGTTGAAATTGCTAAGGCTGCTGGTTTACCTGTTCCAGGTGGCGAAGCTCCTTCAACTTTCTTAGCTGGTAGAGGAGCTGCAGAAGCCCCAAGTTATGATACAGTAGCTGAAGGCGGTGCTTTAGGTAAATATGGAATGAAACCTAAAACATTAGACTTGTTACGTAAAATAGACCCTTCTTTACCTAAAACTAATGAAGAATATTTAAAAGACCCTAAAGCTCAAGATAAAGCTGCTTCTCTTCTTGAAAAAGAAAATGAAAAAGAAATTAAAAATTCTGGTAATAAAGTAACTCAAGTTAATAAAGATTTATTTTATCGTTTTGGTGCTCCCGACGCAACTAAGATTCTTAATGCGTATGATAAAAATCCTAACACTAAAATTGACTCTATTGTTGGTGCTCAGGTTATTAAAGAAAACCCTGACCTTGCTGGTAAAACAGTGGCACAGGCTATTGCTGGTAATGTTTCTGTAGAAAAACAACCTGCTCCTGGTTTAAGTTTAGATAAACCTAGTAGAGGTGCTTCTAAACCTTCTACAGATACTCCAACATCTTTTGTAGGCTCTACAGGTGCAACATACGCACCTAAAGATGAAAGAGAAACTCAGCTCTTTGCTAACGTTGCAGGTCCTTATAAAGAGCCTGGTGTTAATAACATTAAAACAAATACTAACGTAACTGTTGCAGCCAATGAAATGAAAATTGGTTTAGACAACATGGCTATTCTTACTAATAAAGGTGAGAAAGTTCCTTCTCGTGGTGCATTTAGTAATCTTAAAACAGATACTTTCTTTGGTGCTGCTGCGTCTGCTGCTACAGGTCCTATGTCTAACGTAGCAACACAGCAATTTGAAGCCTTAGCATTACCTTTAATTCGTCAACAAGCTACTCTTATCTTAGGTACAAGTGCTTCTGAAACAGATAGAAAGAATCTTGAAAAGTCATTAATGACACAAGCTTTTGCTCAGAGTCCTGTACTAGCTTATCAAAAGCTTGCTGAGTTTGCTCAGTCGGCTAGAGCAGGTATTGAAGGTCAAGCTTCAAATCCTACATTAAATAAATCTCAACGTGAGTCTCTTGTTAAATCTTATCAAGCTATTAACAAAGCATATCCATATACTCCTCAAGATGTCTTTACTTGGCAAAACCAAGTTAAAGAAGGAAGTAAACAAACTTTTGGTAATTATGTAGCTGAGAAATATCCTGAAAGTGGCGGAAGCACTACTACACCAGAAGGTAAACCAACTGCTCCTATGAGTTCTTTCCTTATTAAAAAGGATTAATATGCCAGTAAGCTTTGATACAGCTAGAGCTACTGCAGGAATAGCACCTTCTAAAGTAACTACAAAAGAAAGTGGTTTTGCTCCTGCTGTAGACACAGCTAAGGCTGTTGAGCCTAAAGCTGAAGTAAATGTACAGTTTGATGTAGCAGGTGCTAAAGCTGCTGGTCATTCAATGGATGAAATTGCTTCTTTTGTTTCTCAAGAAGCTAGTTTTGATAAAGATGCTGCTGAAAAAGCTGGATATAAGCCTGAAGATATTGTTGGCTTTTTAGTTCCTTCTTTTAAACAACAACAACAAAAAGAACAAGGTAAACAAGAAGGTGCTAGATTAGGTTCTGATATTACAGAAACATTTGGTAGAGACCCTTCTAAAGCTAAACTTAGCGATGCTAGTGAATATGCTAAAACTATTGGTACAAGTGCTGCCATAGGAGGCGGTATAGGATTAGTCGCTGGTATGGGTGTTGCTTCTGTTCCTACAGCTATTGCTGGTGTAGTACTAGGGGCTGCTTCAGGTTTAGCAGAACAAATAACAAAAGATTTAGGTTTTGGTACAGGAACACAAGTAATAGCAGGTCTTGCTGCAGGTGCTAAGTTACCTACACAAGCTATATCTACAGGATATAAAGCACTGCTTGGCAATTCTGTAGAAACATTTATTGCTAAGAAAATGGCCTATAAAGTAGGACAAACTACTGGTATTCCTGGAGCAGGATATGCTGCACAAGGCATGGTAGGTAAAGCTAAAGAATTCTTTACTGGTGGTGCTAAAGTAGATGCTCAGGCAGGTGCTAAAGCCTTTGGTGAGACAGAACATATTAATCCTATTACAGGTGAAGTTACTCCTGTAACTGCCACAGCAGCTCATGGCGAAGCTGGTCAAATGATTAATCAACGTGCTGTAGCTGAAGAACTTGCTACGGCTCATCCTGATGCTGTTGTTGCAGGTAAACCAATATCACATGGTCTATATGAACAAACTAAACAAGCTTACGACAAAGTAAGCAAAGCAGGTAAGTCTTTCTTAGAATCTGCTCAATTTAAAGCATTGACTGGCGGTAACGCTGCTCAAGAAACTAAATTTGGTGACTTATTTAGAAATGCTAAAGGACAAGCAGTAGTTGGTCAAGATGTAGTAGAGAACTTAAAAAATGCTACTACTAAAATGTCTTGGCAAGATGCTGAGAAAGTCCGTACTGCTTTTAATGAATATCTAACTTCTACTACTGGTAAAGCTTCTGAAAAGATGGCTCGTGATGCTTATTCTAAAGAAGCTCTTGCTATTGCTAAAGATGAACTCCCTGGTCTATTTGAAAAAGGTGCTGGAGGTGCTAAAGAAATAAAAGCACACCTATGGAATCTAAGTAAAGTTCCTGAAGGAATGAAACAGTTTAATCAAGAAATGTTATCTTATTTAAATAATGCTACTGTAAAAGATGCTAAAGCAATGTGGCATGAAATAGGTCCTGAAGTACAAAAAAGATTTAATATTCCTGCTGAGAAATATGATGCAATGACAAGTGTTATGAACACTGCAGAAGCTGCTAAACAAATTAATCAATTCCGTAGGTTGTTAATGAAAACTTCTATTCCTGTGGTAGCAGCACCTAGCGATGAAACAAGATGAAAATACTAATTATTGACCCATCAGGCTGCGGTTGCGGTCTTTCCTTTGGTCTTCGTAGCGAAGCTGCAGGACATGAAGTTAAAATGTTCTTACGTCATAACAAAGATGGCTCACGTGCTGAAGTAGGTGACGGTGGTCTTATTAAACGAGTTAGCTCGTGGGAAGACCACATGAAATGGGCTGACTTAATCTTTGTTACAGATAACATCTATTACATTCATGGTCTAGAGCGTTATCGTGATTTAGGTTTTCCTATCTTTGGTGCAAACTTAGCTGGTACTCGTTGGGAACAAGAACGTGACTATGGTGAGCAGATTCTGAACAAAGCAGGCATTGAAACTATTCCTAGTCAAACCTTTGACAACTATGACGATGCTATCGCCTATGTTAAAGAAAACCCACGTCGCTTTGTGTCTAAACCTATTGGTGATGGAGATAAGACTTTATCCTATGTAGCTAAATCTGCTGCTGATATGACTTACATGCTTGGCTATTGGAAGAAAAAGAAATCCTTTAAAGGTAAGTTTATTCTTCAAGAGTTTCGTCCTGGCATTGAGTTCGGTGTTGGTGGTTGGTTTGGTGCTGGTGGCTTCTCTAAGAACTTCTGTGAATCTTGGGAACACAAGAAGCTTATGGATGGTGAATTAGGTGTTACTACTGGTGAACAAGGTACTATTGTTCGCTACACTAAAGAATCTAAACTAGCTGACCAGATGCTCAAACCACTAGAAAATATGCTTCATGGTATTGACTACACAGGTTATATCGATGTGAACTGCATTATTGACAAGAACGGTAAAGCATGGCCTTTAGAGTTCACTACTCGTCCAGGTTGGCCTTTGTTTAACATTCAGATGTCTTTGCACAAGGGAGACCCTGCCCAATGGATGCTTGACATGATTGATGGTAAAGATACTTTAAAGACTTCAGATAAGATTGCTTGCGGTGTTGTAGTTACCATTCCTGATTATCCTTATAGTCGTATGACTAAGAAAGAAAACTCTGGTTATCCTATTTGGGGCTTGACAATGGAAGATGCCGTTAATGATGTACATCTTTGTGAAGTCCAATGGGGCAAAGGTCCTGCAATGGTTGACGGAGAACTTAAATTAGATGTTCCTATGTTTGTTACTGCTGGGGACTATGTCTGCACAGTAGTAGGTTTAGGAGATTCTATTGAGAAAGCTCGTGATTCAGTCTACGGAAAGATTAAGAAGAAGATTGAGATTCCAAATTCAATCGCCTACAGACTTGACATTGGATGCAAAGTCCAAGATTCATTAGAAGATTTACAAAGTTGTGGCTACGCTGAAGGTGTTGAAGATGGCTGCTAATAACTTACCTCCAATTCCTCAAGATAAGATTGGTGAAGTACAAAGCTGGCGTGATTGGTTTCGTAACTTAGGTACTTACATTCAACAAGCACAAGGCGGTATTAATGTTTGGTCTATTTTACAAGGTGGTACTGGAGCAAATAACGCATCAGGTGCTCGTATTAATCTAGGTCTAGGTGATATGGCTACTCAGAGTGCTAACAACGTTAGAATTACTGGTGGAACTATTACAGGTATTCCTGGTATTAATCAAGTACAGTCTGACTGGACACAAACCAATACTGCTGCCATAGATTATATTAAACACAAACCTACTGGATATTCTGGAACAATCACTACAGCTAAGTTAACTACGCTTGGCTCTAATGGTAGTATGACATTTACTAATGGTATTTTAACTTCACAGACAGCAGCAACATGAGAACTTCTGACAAAGGTATTGAACAACTTAAAACCTTTGAAGGCTTTCGTAGCATGCCTTACTTAGATACAGCAAGTAAATGGACAGTGGGTTATGGACATTTAATGGTTGTTGGTGATGGTTTAGTTCAAGGAAGCCCTATTACTATGGGACAAGCTACACAACTTCTTAGAGATGATGTTAAGTCTGCTGAGGATTGTGTCAATTCTTCAGCACTAGACCTTACTCAATATGAGTTTGATGCTCTTGTGTCTTTTACTTATAACTTAGGATGCGGTGCTTTTAAGCGTTCTACACTTCTTAAACTACTTAAAGAAGGTAGAAAGAACGAAGCTGCTGTAGAGTTTCCTAAATGGTGTATGGTAAGTAATGGACACAGCGATAGTATTTTAAAGCGTAGACTTGCTGAGCAAGAATGCTTCTTACATGCAAATTATAAAGGATAATCATGCCTCTCAAATCAGGTAGTTCTAAAAAGACTGTGTCATCTAATATTCGTACTTCTATGAAAGAAGGAAAACCACAGAAACAAGCTATTGCTATTGCACTATCTAAAGCAGGTAAAGCTAAAGTTAAAAGTAAGATTGCCGTTAAGAAAAAGATTAAGTAATGAACAAGTTTAAAGGAATGCTAAAGTCGAGAACTATGTGGTTCTCTGGTTTACTATTCTTACTTGGGGCTATCTCAGATAATTCTTCTTATATTCAAGACTTATTAGACCCTAAGGTATACAGTATCTCTATGTTTGTTATTGGTATTGTCATAGCTTATCTTAGAGCTACGACAACTAAACCTTTGGATGATAAATAATGTTTCCTTTATCGGTATTAACTTATGTCAAAATGGGAGTATGTGTTGCTTTATTGGCTGGTACTTGGTATCTTGGCTATAGCTTTGAGCATAAACGATTCGTTGACTTTCAACATGTGGTTAGAGAAGAAGCAGCGAAGCAAGAAGCAAAAGTCGAATCAATCACAAAACAACAAACATTAGTTACAAAAGGAATTCAAGATGAATATGAAGCTAAGCTGTCTGCTATTAGGAACTACTATAAGTCTACTAGCGTGTGGAACAACCCCAGTAGCAGTAAAGTGTCAGGACTTTCCACAGCCCCCAGCGTCACTGATGTTATTCCCGCCTACAATGTTCTTGCTGAACAATGTGCAGAAACCACAGCTCAAGTAGTAGAGCTTCAGAAGTGGATTAATGAACAAGTAGGTATCAAATAAGTTAAGACGGCACGAGGGCATCAAGAACCTAGTGATTTTCCGTCTTTCTAACTAGGGCATCAACGAATTGGCAGGCGAGTTTGTAACCTCTCACCCATAAAAAAGACCCGACATAGAGTCGGGCCATCAAATCACAACTTCAAGGAAACTTACAAGACCTGTTCAGGGTCTGGGTAATTAGGTGGCTGTAGTTCTCTAAACATAGAGATAGTCTGTAGCTCCAGCATTTTGTCATTAATAGGTGTTAGCATTTTCTTAATGTCATTCCACAGAACAATAAATTCTAATGGGTCCATCTCATCAAAGCTTGCAGCACCTTCCATGCAACGCTTCATCACTAAAGGCTGAACTTCATCAGCCAAGTTAAGCACTTCATTCAAACGTTGCATTCCAAACATAAACTCTTGTTTATCAATCATATCTTTCTCCTTATTTAACTGGACAAACGCCACCAGCACACTCTAGGTCGCCTTCAAACGAAGCATCTTCCACCTTGGTAATTAGCTTTGTACAACCAACTAAAGCATCATACGCTTCTTTTGTAATCTCTTCAAGAGGAGCTTGTTTAAAGCCATGCTCATTGTGGAGTAAAAACGACAGTGATTTATGGTTATTCTTGTAGTTCTTAGCCAAGTATTTCTTAATCTCTGGCAACTCTTCCTTACGATAATAGACAGTACAGCTCACGCTATTGTCTGACCAGTTCTCTTGCAACCACTTAACTACTTCTAGTTGGTCAATAGCAGTCATCTCAGCAGCAATCTTTGTACCTTCAGGATAAGCAAAAGGAAAAGATACTACCATTGTACTGTGGTCATCAGTGCCATCAAAGTTACGCTGGAACTCTACAGGGTATCCATGCTCACGACACACCTGCACTAAGCTATGGTCCGCAGCGATACGGATACGTCTAATCATGTAGTGGCTATAAGCAGGGTGGCATCCTGAGGTTACACCTGGTAACAACGATAGAGTGCCTGAAGGTTTAACTGTAGTCAACTTGATTGATTCAGGAAAACCATGCTTAGCAGAGTACTCTTTATCAAAAGCACGTAGCTCTGTATAGGCTTCATTCAACCAAGAGCGTTGTTCGTCAGAAGCCTGGAGAACTCCAGTAACGCCAATACCCATACGCATATTCTTATGGACGATATCGGCTGTTTCCTGTAAATGGCAAGGAAGAGAAAGGCTATGCTTATTAATGCGATAAAGGAGTGTGCAGATATCAACGAATTCTTCCTTAGAGGTTACATTAGATAAATAGACTTCAGCTAAGCAGCAAGTCTCATAAGCTGCCAAAGACTGCTCAGCACATGGGTTATAGCCCATAACGTCAGGGTCAGGATAATTAGTGTCACCAAGACGACCAATCTTGCGACTGAGACGCAGGTTAATAAGACCGTAAGGCTCTCCTTTACCTTCGTAGCCATCCCAGAAATACTCATGGAGGTCTTTAATGTCGTTACACACCACCGAGTTATTAGACATAGCACGCCAAGAAGGAATATTTCCCATATCCCAACGCTTAGCAAGAAGATATTCCACGTCATCTGCATCTCCAATAGCAATTTGTGCTGAACGACGTACATTACCTGCTACGACGATTGCACCAATAATATTCATAATGTCCAAGCAATCAATAGGACGTAGCTTCTTACCTGCACGCTTCTCAAGGATAGTACTTACCTTAGCGATACCTTCACAAAGGTCTTCAGGGCCTGATGCAGTGCCTCCAAAGCCCTTAATAACAGCACCACGACCACGTACTAATACAGTGCTATAAGTAAAGGTAGGTTCTTTAACGCTTAAGAACGCTGCTTTGAGCGTTTTGCCAAGGAGACTGACCCAGCCTTCCCTTGAATCAGGAACAATAAAATCCGCATCATTTGTATCCAAACGAGTAGGGGCAGTAAAATTAGGATTGACTTCAGGAAGTTTTTCAACGTTTTTCCTTTGAATGTTATAACCTACGCCAGAGCCTAACATCAATAGGTCCATAGCCCAAGTAAAGGGACGAACAGGTTCATCAATTACAGTGAATGCACAGTTCTGTAACGAGGCTAAGCCTAACTTGCCTACAGTGTCTGTACCCATCTGCCAAAGGAAACGACCTGCTACAGTTCCTTTGAGTTCTGTTAAATATTTGCGTAAACGCTCTTGCTCTTTCGCTGTAAAGTTACAACCTAATTGGGTGTTAGCTGCTTTAATAACTCGTTCTACTGTCTGTGGAAACTCTTCTGTCTTGCTGGTGATGTCTGCTTCGTCTAAGCGACGTGCATAAGTTCTCTTGTAGGTAATGTAGCCTACTGTGCTAAATGGTGTTGTGTACATCTTGTCCTTAGTGTCGTGTGTTTTTCTTATATTTTTCTGTCATCATTGCATCTGCCATTTTATAACAGAAGATAGCTATGAACTCACAGTACTCTTCTACATTTGATTCAGGTACTCCAGCAGAGTCTATTGCTCCTGAGAGTACTGAAGTAGCAAAGAAGTCTCGCAGCCCAGGTATCTCATCTTTGATTGGAGGACCCATATCGTGTAACGGCTTTTTAGTTGTCATCATCGTCCTTTAATAGTTGTTCTAATACATCCGCTTTTTCTTCTATTACATCTAAGAATCTTTCACAGATATCCTCGGTAGTTAAACCAAGAATATCTGTGATATCCATCTCATCTAGTTGCTTCAGTCGATAGATTATATCAGTGAGAGTCAAACTCATCAATCATCCTTTGAATATACCATGCTGCTTTACGCAAATCAGTAATTCCATTCTTATGCTTCCAACGCCATAGATACTTAATAGCGTTACCTGTACACATTGCTTCCATGCCATCAAGATGTTGCACAACTTCGTTAATAGCATCAATACATTCAATACCACCTAGACGATAGTAATCAGGATTAATATTATCTTTGGTAGAACCAGGTGGGTAGTAGGAGTCAGAAGGGCCTGCTCCGTAAGTAGTTTTATTATTTTCCATTTTTAACAGCATG
>Ga0214198_1000232_pt1 | contig 13451 bp, 17 predicted proteins | sample TroBogEpilimnion_20_FD_153036 | JGI IMG/M metagenome (GOLD analysis project Ga0214198, IMG submission 153036) | Freshwater microbial communities from Trout Bog Lake, WI - 20SEP2008 epilimnion | ecosystem: Environmental > Aquatic > Freshwater > Lake > Epilimnion/Euphotic zone | place: Trout Bog... | reverse complement strand
AACGCCGGCCTGATCATCCGCTCGCGCGAAGTCATCGAGGAGATGCGCGTAATCACGCGCAACGGCGACTCGATTGAGGCGGAAGGCAGCGATCACGACGACCGTGTCCTGGCGCTCGCGATGGGTGTCTTGTGCTGGGAGCAGCAGGAACGGCCACGACTGATCGGTTTGGGCCAAACCTACGAGTTGGAACAGGCGCGTGGGCGCATGTCCCTGTCCGACCAGTACGAGATGATGACCAAACACCACTTGAACCGATACTTCCAAGGCCGCGCCGCGGACCGGGCCGCAGAAGTGCGGGTGGCGCAAAGGATGGCTTGGCGTGGACGTTGAACGGATAAACGAGGCTCGCCGACTGCGCGATGCGATGGGCATCGGGGGCATCACCGAAGAGGATGTGGCCATGCGGGTACTGCGGGTGCATGTGTCGGTAGAAACCGCTTCCGGCACGGTGGAGGTGTCGTTGCTGAACCCGGGTTTGGATCTGCGGGATGCTTTCGACGCCATGTGCTGCCGAGCCGTGTCGATGATCGCCGAACATATGGTGTCCTGATGCCCATCCTTCGAACCTACCAGTGCCCGGATTGCGAAGGGCTATTCGAACACCTGCACATGCACCGCGAGGAAGACCCGCCGTCGTTTTGTCCTTTGTGCGGCTCTTCAACTAGCGCGGAGCCCCAGTTGTCGGCGCCGCATATAGGCCGGCCGATCGGGCAAGCCGCCGATGGCGTCTACCGGGCGATGGAGCAAGCCTCGGAGCAGCACGCGGCGCAGGCCGCCGAGATGCTTGGCGTCAGCGCCTCGGAAACCAGCGGCATGAAGATGACGGACCTGCGGGACAACGCGCGTGTTGGCGAGGCCTCGGTGCCCGTAAGCGTGAACGGGCTGTCCGGCAACCATCGGCCGCAGGCAGAGGTAATGGAGTTCGCCCGTTCCGCTCACAACGGCCCGGATGCGCGGGCGGGCATTCGCGCGATCGACACGGTGCGCTCGCTGCACCACCGGTTAGGGGCGGCCTCCGTGGCCCGTTCCACGATGGGCAAAGCGGAGTAGTTGACGAGAGGGGGGCCTCGCCCCTACCGTATGCAGGGATGCCTCGGGGCGTAGTTGGCCCGAGGAGCCGCTTGCCGGGCGCGCGCACGTCTGGTTGTGCCCTCTTTCAACGCGGGATGCCCCTGTGATCCTCCCCGGCTCGAAAAAAGAACTCCTGAAGAAAGTCCTCGACGTAAAGGACGCTTGCCGCGTTTCCGCTGCCAACCGGTCGGCGTTGGCGCGGGTATTCAACTCGTGGGTTCAGACGGGCCGGGCCGACGGCAACCGCGCGATCATCAACAAGCTGTTCAGCCATACCGACCGTCTCGCGGCGCATCTCTACAGCCCGACGGAACTGCGGTTCACGATGGACTTCGAGAACCATTACGAGAAGCCCACCCTGGCGGCGGGCGAAATGGCCGCCCGCGTGTTGACCCGCGAGTGGGAGCGCAAGGACATCGACATGCTGTTCGGCGCCGCCGTCAAAGTGGGCGTCGACTACGGGTCGGCGATCATCAAACAGATGTGGGGGCATTCGGGCATCAACGCGCGGATCGTCATGCCCTGGCAGTTCGGCGTCTACCGCGAAGACGTAAACGACATCGAAGAGCAGGAAGCCCTCGTCGAGAGCGGCATGATGACGATGGAAGAGGCTTGGCGGCGGGTCAGCCACCTGCCGGATGCCGAAGGCCTGTACCGTCGTATGCTCGCGCACGCGCGCCGCGAACCTTCCGACAGCGTGCAGACAAGCTTTTTCCACAACGTGTTGTCCACCGCTGTCTTGAACACGAACCTCGAAAGCGCGCGGCAGCAGCCCGGGGGAATTGTGCAGTTGGCGAGCGACCCTTCCACGTCGCAGATCGGACCCGAGATCGCCACCGATATGATCGCTTTCCACGAGATGTGGGTGAAGGACGACGATCGGGAGGACTACACGACCATCTTGTTGATCGAGCCGGACATCATCGTGTCCCCGTACTACAAACGGGAAAATATGTTCGCGCCGCAAGTGCAGCCGTTCTCGTTGATCCAGCCAAACTACCAGCCGGGCTATTTTTGGGGCCGGTCGGAAGTGGTCGACCTGACCGAATTGCAGGACGCGCTGGGCACCAGCATGGACGACCTCAAACGGTTGATGGGGCTGCAGGTCGACAAGCTGCTGGCGTTTACCGGCTCCGAGGGGATCACCGACGAAAAGTATCAGGCGTTTCGAACCGCGGGGTATGTGGACTTGGGCCCCGGCGGCAACGTGAACGACCTGACGCCGAAGATCCCGACGGAGATTTTCGCCTATCTGCAGCTCATCGGCAAATACATGGAGGAGATCTCGGGCTTCGGGAATATCCTCTCGGGGCAAGGGGAACCCGGTGTGCGGGCGGCCAGCCACGCGGAGATGATGCTCAAAACCGCGTCGCCTCGTCTGCGGGATCGGGCGCTGCTCGTCGAGCGCCAGGCCGCGGCGGCCGCGGACAAGTCCATGGATCTGCTGGCTGTGAAAGACGGGCGCATCTATCGCACGGACCCCGCGCATGGCCCGGTGCAAGAGTTCACTTTGCACGATTTGCCCGAAGACCGCCGCGTGACGGTTGACAGCCATTCTTCCAGCCCGATCTTCAGCGACGACCATCAACAGCTTGTGGCTTTCGGCCTCAAAGCGGGCATCGTGGACGGCGTGTCGGCGATCGAGATGCTGCCTTACCCGAACAAAGACATGCTCGCGCGGCGCTTCCAGGAAAAGCAAGCGGCTCAAGCCAAGATAGTTCAAGAACACCCCGAGCTGTTGACCAAAGGGAAAGGCAAACATTGATGGCTAAGACCCCCGCGTGGCAGCGCAAGGAAGGCAAAAATCCAAGCGGCGGCCTGAACAAAAAAGGCCGGGAGAGCTACAACCGCGAGACCGGCGGCAATTTGAAAGCGCCGCAGCCGGAAGGCGGATCCCGACGCGACTCGTTCTGCGCTCGGATGAAGGGCATGAAAGCCAAGCTCACGGGGTCTGAGACCGCGCGCGATCCGAACAGCCGGATCAACAAGTCTTTGCGGAAATGGAAATGTAAGTAGCGGACCAGGCGACCCGCTGAGATTTGATCCAGCCTTCTACTTCGGACGAGAGATACAAAATTTTGCGCGCGCCCCGCTTGTGGTAAGGCGGCGCGTCGGGCGTGCCACGGTGGACGGCCATGTACTGGCGCGAAACGCCGCATCGGTGCGCGACCTGTTTTTCGGTCAGCCACATAGGTTCCATGCTAACCTCAAAATACAACCGAGGGGCTTTAGCTACAACGCTCCCTCGTGGCCGTCAACGCTTGGAGTGTCTATCATGCCTCTGCTCAGGCTTTCCGTTTGAGCGTCCGAGGCAGTGGCCTCCTGTATCGCAAGATTATGGGTGGCGGCTGTTGGGAGAGGAGCCCCCTCGGGCTTGTGCAACCCCAGAGACAGGAGGCCTCCATGGCTCGCGCTCGTAAGATGCACCGTAAGGGCCGCAAGTAATCTCCATGCCTGACGGAATGATGCCCCCTGAGTCTCCCCCCGCCATGGCCGCACCAGCGACAGCGTCGCCGCCGGGTCAGCCGCCTTTTGGCTCCTCCCCGACGACGATGCCTACCGCTAACCGCGGACAAGAAGTGGCAGGGCTAAACCGGTTGGCGATCGCTGTTCGGGCATTGAGTGAAGCGGTTTCACTTCTCGGAGTGGGCTCGGAACCGGGACAGGCGGTTTTGAAGGCACTGCAAAGTCTTTCGAAACATGTGCCCCCCGGTTCCGTTTCCCCCGGCACCGAGATGTCCACCATGCAGAGGCTGATGCAGCAGCAACAGCAGACGGGCCAGCAGGTTTCCGCGATGCGCGCGATGGGTGCGCCGCCGCCTGGAATGCCCGGTCAATAACCCATTCCGAGGGTCAACATCATGGCAAACATTAACGTCTTCCAGAACACCACGAAGTCGATCCCCAAAGGGGCTGACTCCCAGATCGTTCGGGTGTCCATGGATCAGCTCGACATCGGCGGCCGCAAAGCGCACCTGCCGAACCAGACCAAGTCGGACAACCTGTCCATCTCGCACGTTCCGAACCGGGGCTAACATCCGATGGCGCTAGTTGAAATCGACGAGGCAGAACTTCGCAGCCATCGCGCGGTGACGGAAGCCATGCAAAAGATGCTGGCCAACCCGAAGACTCGGGGCCAGCTTCTGAGGCTGCAAAAGACCGTCAACCCGGATCTTGTGATTCCCGAGGTCGATGCGGTCGAACCGTTCCAAGCGGAAATGGGCGAAGTGAAGAGCGCCCTCGCGGGCATGCAGAAGATGCTCGCCGACGAGCGTGCCGAACGCGAAGCCGAGCGGAAGCAAGCGGAACTCCGTACGTCGTGGGAACAGGGCCGCTCCAAATTGCGCGCCGCTGGCTACACGGGCGAAGGCCTGGAGATGGTCGAGAAGTTCATGGAGGACAAAGGCATTGCCGACCATGAAGTCGCCGCGGCGGCTCATGAGCGCCTCCACCCGCCGCAGCAGCCTGTCCGGTCTGCCCCGTCGGGGTTCGATATCTTCAGCTCCAACAGCCGATCGGACGAGTCTCTGAAAGCGCTGTTCGAGAACCCGGACAACCCGATGGCTATTGATGCGCTCGTCAACGACGCGCTTCGCTCGGCAAGGGGCCGCTGACTCCATGCACGTCGTTTTCCTCTGGCATTAAGGATGCTGTAACATGGCCATTCCTGGCACCGGTGCCGTCCCAACCGGGGCGCTATACAACGAACTCTCCTCGGTCACGAGGCGCGCGTTCATCCCTCGGCTCACCGTACAGCTGTACTACGCGAGCCCGTCGTTCTTTTATATGTTCGGCAACGCGCAGAAGGTCGCCGGCGGTCTCTCGCAGATCACCGCCCCTGTGCAGGGCCAGTCGATGGTCCAGGGCCAGTTCACCGGGTACGGTGGCGGCTTCAACCAGCCGAACATCACGCCCGGCATCCAGAACGCTCAGTGGAACACCTGCTACTGGGTTGTCCCGGTTCCCCTGCCTTTCGGCGAAACTGTTATTCAGGCGACCGAGCGCGAAGTTTCGCTGCTCAAGGCGCGTATGAACGACGTTTACGCCGTCACCATTCAGAACCTCGCGCCGCTGATGTTCGCGGGCAACACTGGCGCGAACCCGCTCCAGCCGAACGGCTTCGCCGACGCCTTCGACAACGGCACGAACTACGCCACCTACGGCGGCATCAACCGCCTGGCGGCGGGCAACACGTCGTGGAAGGGGCAGTACTACAACGCTTCGTCGATCTCCACCGGGTTTACCCGTAAGACGATGTCGCAGTACCTAATCCAGATCACCGCGAACGCAGGTGGTGAAGCGCCGACCTTCGTGGTCATGAACCCCGGCGATTTCTCCACGCTGAACGCGGACTTCATCGGGATCGAACAGGCGTTCATCCGCCCCGGCACTTCCGCCTCCCCCGACATGAACGCGGGGCTGCGGTCGTCCTTCCCGAACCTGAACGTCGCCGGCGTGCCTGTGTTCGCCGATTACTTCTGCCCGAAGGGCACGTTCTACGCGGTCAACACCAAGTACACGGCCCTGTACCTGAGCGAAGACGCGGCGTTCGATTTCTCCGGCTTCTATTCGCTCGTGCCGCTCGGTCAGATCGGGCAGCAGGGTGTTGTCCTTCTGGGCTACAACATCGTGTCCGTGAAGCCGAGCGCCAATGCGATCGTGACCGGCTTCGGCGGCGCGGCTTTCTGATAGGGAGACAGACCCATGACTCAATCGTATCTCAGCGGTCCAGGCCTGGGTCTTCCCTCGCCGCAGCCTCTTTACCCCGCGAACCTGATCGGCGCGGCGACCCAGCCGGCGACCAACATCGTCACGCTTGGCTACGGCGAAGCTTTGACGATCCCGCCCGGTCGGTGGGCGGTTTCGGGCGCCCCGCTTCAGTTCCTGGATCCGGTAACCAACCAGTGGGCGTTCCTGGGCCCGTCCAGCAACACCTTCATCGGCGCGATGCAGAGCGACGGCCAGAACTTCCGCGTGATCAACCCGCAGGGCATCGTCACCACGGCGACCGTCACCGCCGCCGGTTCGAGCTACGTTCAGGCGACGACCACGATTACGGCTTCGGCGGGCGCCTCGACCTACCAGCCGATCGTGGGCGGTTCCGTTGCGCTGTCTTTGACTGCGGCGGGTTCCGGCTACACGATTGCGCCGCTGGTGCTCATCGCTACGCCTCCGGCTCCTGGCCTTCAGGCGACCGCGCAGGCCACGATCACGAACGGCACCGTTTCCGCGTTGTCCGTTACCCAGGCGGGCGCGGGCTACACCGTGGCGCCGGCTGTGACGATCCTGCCGAACCCCTACGACCCGAACTACGGTTCGGTCACCGCGGCGACGGCTACTTCGTCGTTGACCGGCGCGGGCGCGATCACCGCGGTGTTCGTGACTTGGGGCGGCACGCCTCAGGCGTCGGCTCCGACGTTGACCGTGACCGGTGCGGGTTCCGGTGCGACCGTCACCGCAGGGTATGTGGCCGAGTCCGCTGTCGACCAGGTGATCCTGCAGCCGCTCTAATCGGCGGCTCCTCTGGCGTCTGAGGGAGAGTCGTTTTGCTCAATTCGTATCTCGCTCAGACCGGCCAGCTTTTGCAGAACCCGGGAGCGTCCACGGCGCTGTACAGCACGAGCGACTTGACCGGCTACATCAACCGGGCTCGGTCCCAGCTTGCCGCTGAGACCGAGTGCATCCGTTTGATGAACACGCTGACCCTGACGTTTGGAACGCAGGTCTACTCGTTCTCGTCGATCTCGCCGGCAACGACAGGCACGGCGGGCGTATATAACGTCCGCGGCGCCACCTGCAGCGTGGCTTCCGGGTTCGTCTGGTTGTCGCCGCGCCCGTTCCCCTGGTTCCAGCTCTACTACCTGAACAACCCTGTGCCCCAAACGGGTTTCCCAACGACCTACGCGCAGTTTGGTCAGGGGGTAAACGGGTCGTTGTATTTCAACCCGGTGCCGGATTTCCCCTACACCGTGATGCTCGACTGCGTGTGCAATCCGACCGCGCTGGCTTCCGACGCGGACCCCGAAGACATCCCATACCCGTTTACCGAGGCGGTCCCGTATTACGCGGCGTATCTCGCGCTCTTGTCGGCGCAGCGTATGGCGGACGCGCAGGCGATGTGGCAAGAATACCAGAAGTTCGCCGCCCGTGGCCGACAATTGTCGAACGGGGCGGTGAACCCGGCGCAATATCCGCAGCAGCCCAATCTGGTTCGCGCCGGTCAGTTAGGAATGGCGCAGGGCGGCGCGGCAGGAGGGTAGTCATGGCGGCTAAGCCTGGTCTCTACGCGAACATCAACGCGAAGCGGAACCGGATCGAACAGGGTTCTGGCGAGAAAATGCGGAAGCCCGGCGAAAAGGGCGCTCCGACGGCGGAGTCGTTCCGCAAATCCGCCAAAACCGCCAAACGAAAATCGGCTTGAGGGGGTAGTGACGGCGCATGACCACCCTCTACGACTACCTAAAGCAGGTCCAACGTAGCGTTCGCGACGCGGACCAATCGCTGCTCAACCCGGAAGATTTGATCGACTACATCAACCGGGCTCGGCGCGAGATCGTCATGCGGGCCGAGTGCTTGCGCGCGCTGCCGCCGACGTCGGGAGGCATCGAGACGATCACCGTCACGAACCCCGGGTCGAACTATACGAACCCCGTGGTCACGATCACCGCGCCTGACAGCCCCGCCGGGAATGGTGCGCTGCCGAACGGCGCGCAAGCCACGGCGGTTGCCATCTTGGCGAACGGCACGATCAGCTCGATCGACGTGACCTACGGCGGGTCCGGGTATTTCCAACCGCAGGTCACGATCACCGACCCAACAGGCACCGGGGCAACCGCGACTGCAGTTACGTCGCCGATCATGACGGCCAACATGGGCCAGGAAGTCTACTCGTTCGCGGACATACCGCTGGACAATTTCCCCGGCTATGGGGAGGTTTACGCAGTCCGCAGCGTCTCCATCTTGTATGCCAACTACCGGTACTCCCTGCCGCAGTACGCATTCAGCGAATACCAGGCGATGATCCGGCAATTTGCCTACCAATACTCCTACGTCCCGACGCTGTGCTCGCAGTTCGGGCAGGGCGCGTCCGGCTCGCTGTATCTCTATCCGCTGCCGTCGCAGACGTTCCAGTTGGAACTGGACTGCATGTGTTGGCCGCAGGATCTTGCGACCGACCAGGACGCCGAAGCGATCCCGGAACCGTGGACGCAGACGGTGCCGTATCTCGCGACGCATTATGCGTATCTGGAACTTCAAAACCTGAACGCCGCGGAGTATTATCGGCGCATGGCGGATCGTCTCTTGCCGATCTACCGCAACGCGGTGACCCCTACGCGGCGGATCAATCCTTACGGCCGGTATTGAGCCATGAGCGGGTCTCTTCCCGGCGCGAAAGCTTGGGCGCCCAATCTACCCAACACCCCGGTCGAAATCAGGTTTGACGGGTTCGAGACGCTGAACACCAAGCCCACGCGGCCCGCGATCGAAGAAAACCAGATGTTTATCTGCGACGGCTTCATGCCGTTCGGGAAAAACAACTTGCGTTCACTGCCGGGTATTGGCGCCAGCCTCTACACGGCGCCGACCGGCCTGTCGATCATCATGCACTGGTTCGGCAACATTACAACCACGCCGTACTGCTTCGTTTTCTTGTCAGACGGCAGCGTCGTGGCGGTAAACACCAGCACGAGCGGGGTTTCTGCTGTGGCCCCCGCCGGCACGATCCAGAACCCTTCCCCTACGACAGTCGGGGTGACGCAGTGGGGCAACCAGTATATCATCATCGTCGCGTCGCAATCGAACGGGTATTTCGTTTGGGACGGGTCTTTGCTTTACCAAGCAGGCTCAATCGGCCCCTCTCCTTATCTGACCAACGGTGGCTACGGCTACACTTCGCCGCCGACGATCACCGCGATCGGGGGCGAAGGCAGCGGCGCGTCGTTCACCAGCACGCTTGAAGCCGGGTCTGTGCAGTCGATCACTGTGACCGGCGTAGGAGGCGGGTACCAGGCGTCGGATGCGCTATACCTCGCTTTCTCAGGCGGGGGCGGAAACACCTCGGCGATCGCCCAGGCGGTCGTGTCCGGCGGCGGTGTGACGGCGATCAACGTCGTGGACGGGGGTAGCGGGTATGTTTCTCCGACCCTGACCGTTTTGGGCGGGGGCGGATATGGCGCGGCGGCGAGCGCGACGGTGTCTGGCGGCGTCGTCACTTCGATCAGCGTAACTTCAGCGGGGGAAAGCTACACCAACCCCCCGACTGTCATCTTCGTTGATGCTCTGAACACCGTGGCCCAAGCGACCGCCGCGGTCATGCCGTTCGGGGTGCAGGGCAATTCGGTCGAGACTTTCACGCAGCACGTCTGGGTCGCTAACCAAGCCAAAGGCTTCTTTTCCGCGACGGGCAACGTGTCGGATTTTGGCACGCCAAACGGCGGCGGCGCGTTTCAATCGTCTGACTCTTTTTTGAAAATCGGCTACACGGCGCTGAAGCAGACCAACGGGTTTTTATACCTCATCGCTGACAGCTCCATGAATTATATTTCGCCACCGCAAACGACGGTTTCGAACGGGGCTGCGACGACTACGTTCTCCAATCAAAACGTGGACCCCCAGATCGGTTCGGCGTGGCCCGGCTCGGTGCAGGTTTTCAGCCGCAACATCGTGTTCGCCAACTCGTTTGGTATCCACGCGGCGTACGGCGGCGCGGTGACGAAAGTTTCGACGGCGCTTGACGGCATCTACTCCAGCGTCCCCAACATCGGGACCTTCAGTCCTTCGGCGGCGGTCGCTGTGATCTACGGCATCCATGTCTACATGCTGTTGCTGCCGATCATCGACCAGGTGACCGGCCAGCGGACGAACAAACTGTTGATGTGGGACGGTAAGCGGTTTTGGACTTCGAGCCAGGAGATCACTCCGATCTGGATCGCGACGCAGGAGATCAACTCCCAGATGACGGCGTGGGGGACAGACGGGCATTCCATCTACCCGCTGTTCCAGAACCCGTCGAGTTCATTGGCCAAGACGGTGCAGAGCCGGCTCTACGACGTCTACGGCTACCAGTTCGTGAAAATGACGAACCGCGTGTTCGCCGTGCTGAATTACAACGGCACTTCTTCCGCGCCGGTCACCATCACCGTCGACAACGGGGTAACCTCGACTTCGACGACGGTCACTTCCGCGGCGTTGACGCTTTCTTGGACCAACAACTCGGGCGGCCCAATCGCGTGGACGAACAGCACAGGGGGGACGATTACCTGGACCCGTTCCGGACTTGCCCTGCCGGTCTTCGCTGCTTCGCAGACAGGGGTGTACCTTGGGCTCACGCTGGCAACCACGGCTCCGGACGTGACCGTCGTGTCAATCGCGGCTATCCTCCAGAATTACCAATCCTTGCTGTGAGGCGTCATGACCCTTCCGACCATCTTCGCCACTCTATCGAATGCGACCGGCGCCGAGCTTGACGCGAACTTCGCCGCGCTCGGGGCGATCGCCCCGATCCCTGGCGCGGTGACTGGCACCAACGCGCTCGTCTTGACGCCGGCGGTCAACACGCCGTCCATCACTTCGTTGACCGGGGGCCAACTGTTTGTCGGCACGATCGTAGCGGCGAACACCGGGTCCGCGACCCTTGCGATCGGATCTTTGTCCGCTCTGACGATCTACAAAGACACCACAGCCGGCCCGGTCCTGCTGACCGGCGGCGAGATGGCGGCGGGGAACATCGGCATCTGGGTGTACGATGCTTCCCTGTCCAGCGGCGCGGGCGGGTTCCACTTCGCGTCTGTCCCGCCCTCCGTGGCTAAATCGGGGAGCGCTTCGAGCGGGCAGATCGCGCAGTGGACGGGCGCCAACACCGTGGCTGGCCTCGCGACCACTGGGACGGGCAACGCCGTGCTGGCGACCGGGCCGACCATAACGGGCGCGGCGATCACGGCCACCACGTTGCAAACGACGACGGCTTACACCGTCGCGACCTTGCCCGCGGCGGTGGCCGGCCTTCGCGGTTCGCGGGCGTATGTGACCGACGCGAGCCTTTCGACCGCTTCGGTCGGCGCCGCGCTGGCTGGTGGCGGTGCGAACGTCATGCCGGTGTTCTGCAACGGCGCGGCGTGGGTGTATGGCTGATGTTGGCGGCCCTGTTCAATGCGTTCACGGACGTGGAGGGCCTGAATAAACTGGCCTTCGCCAACGGGGACCTCCACTTCCGCATGAACCAAATCCTGAACGGGCGGTACAATTTGCAGATCCCGGACTACGTGCTTGACCCGATCCCTCTTTCCGATGGCCTCGCCGCGTGGCTGCAGCGCCACCAAGAGACGCACACCCGGGTAAACCAAGCTCTGGGGATTGCGGGGAGCGACCTGACTGACGTAGATTTCCAGAAGCCGGATCAGATCGCCTCCTGGGTTTGGCTGCACGCGCAAGAGCACGTCCAGGCGGCGAACAAATTGGGGATTTCGTAATGTCTCGTCTCGCCCGTGTTCCGTCCGCGCCCATGGAAGAGGTCGTGTTCGATACGACCCCGGTCAAACAAGATGTCCGCCGGGTCCTTGTGACCGATTTCGCGGAAATCGCGTGGGCCATCCGGATGCTCCAGGAAGATTACGGCATGCCGCCCATGGAGTGGGTCACGAGGCAGATGCGGATGTGGTCGAACGACTCCCAGTATTCGTTCATCCGCACCGATAACGCCGTCGGCCTTGCGTGCATCTTGCAAGAGCACATGCGGTTTTATCCGACGGTGCGCGAAGTGTTCAGTTACGCGCGCGCGGGGAGCGAAGGCGAAGTCTTCTCGCTGTACCGCCATTGGTATCGTTGGGCCAAAACGTCGCAGGCCGACCGTGTCGAGGTGCAGTTCATCGACAAGGCGCCCTTGCCCGAGCTGAAAAAGATCGTGTCGCAGATGCAGGGCCTCACAGAGGGCAAGCCCGCGATGGAACTTGTGCGTTACTGGTCTGTGGAGATCAAATGACGTTCATCGTATACGCGCTGCCCCGATCTCGGACGTATTGGCTGTCTCAGTTCCTGAGCTACGGCGGGTGGCACACGTATCACGATGCGGCGATGTATCTTTCCGTGCCGGCGGACCTGAAAGCGTGGGCGACGCAGCCCATGACTGGGTGCGTCGAAACGGCGGCCAGCCCCTTTTGGCGGGCCATTGGGCGGGTTGCGCCGACGATGAAAGTCGCCGTTATCCGCCGTCCGGTCGAGGAGGCCATCGAGAGCCTCAAAGCGTGCGGGGTTGCCCCCGACGTGGCTCTCCTGCACCGGCTAGACTGCAAGCTTCGGCAAATCAGCGCTCGGGTGCCAGGCGCGTTGACCCTGTGTTACGACGAACTGAACGAGGACGGATGTGCGCGGCTGTTCGAACATTGTCTCGGCTTGCCTCATGACCCGCAGTGGTATGCGGGTCTGGCCAAACAGAACCTGCAGGTGGATCTGCCCGCGCAATTTCGGTTCGCCCAAGCGTTTTCGGCACGTTTTGCCAAGCTTGAACAACAACTGAAACAGGCGGAATTTGCCGCCTTGAGCGATCGGCGGCGCCCGGTATCCGGCGAAATAACATATTCGGTCGAGCCTTTTCGGGCGGCGTTCGAAGAGGCCGAGCCTTTGATGCGGGGGCACATGCTGGTCACGGAGCAGAGCATCGGGGGGTATCGGGAAAAAGATCACCGTCTGATGGAAGCGCTGGACCGGCTTGGCTTTTTACAAACTTCAGTCGCCCGGTGTAATGGGCGGATGGTTGGATACCTCTTGACGCTTTTCGGCCCCAACATCGACGAGGCGGGTTCGTATGGCGCGCAGCATAGCGCCATGTATGCCGACCCCGCGTTCGCCGGAGCGGGCCTGAAAATGCTTCGGTTCGCAGACGAGCAATTGAAGGCCAAGAATGTCGGGCAGGTCATAGGCCGCGCGGGCCATCGTGGCTCTGGGCCTCGCATGGGCGTTTTGTGGCGGCGCCTCGGGTATGCGGATTTTGGCCAAATGTACCACCGCGATTTGAGGGAAGCCGTGTAATGGGGGCAGTCGCCGCAATCGGGGGAGCAATCGGGGCCATTGGATCGGCGGCCTTGGGAGTGGTCGGTATTGACGCCGCGGCGACTTCGGTTGGGGCCTTGGCAGCCGGCGGCGCGCTCACGGGCGGCGCGGTCGGGGGCGTTGAGGCGGCGATCGAAGGCAAGAATATCCTCACGGGGATCGCGGGCGGCGCGGCGGGCGGTTTGATCACTGGCGGTTTGGGCGCCGAATTAGGCGGCGCGTTGGGCGGGACTGCCGCGGGAGCACTATCGGGCGCTCTGGGCGGCGTGGTCAACGCGGGGATTACGGGGAGCAATCCTCTGACTGGCGCTTTGCTCGGCGGCGGGGTAGGC
>Ga0214198_1000224_pt1 | contig 14108 bp, 8 predicted proteins | sample TroBogEpilimnion_20_FD_153036 | JGI IMG/M metagenome (GOLD analysis project Ga0214198, IMG submission 153036) | Freshwater microbial communities from Trout Bog Lake, WI - 20SEP2008 epilimnion | ecosystem: Environmental > Aquatic > Freshwater > Lake > Epilimnion/Euphotic zone | place: Trout Bog... | reverse complement strand
TTCTGAAGAGATCATTTCTAATAAATCAGTTATATTAGTTGAATCTGTAGGCGATTGTTTAAAACTGATGGAATGTGGTATAGGAAACGTACTCGTATTATTCGGGGTAAGCATAAGCTCCAAAATTATTCAATTTCTTATAAAATTGGATGTTAATAAAATAGTTATATCGCTGAATAATGACTCAGGCAATAATTTCGTAGGAAATAAGGCGGCAGAAGAATGTAAGATAGAATTATCCAACTATTTTGATGAAAATCAACTTTTAGTTGCTCTACCGACAGCGAAAGATTTCGGTGAGATGTCTTGCGAAGAAATTTTAACATGGAAGAATCAATACCTAAATTAGATATAACTCCTATATCAGCATCCAGAATCAAAACATTTGAGTCTTGTTCTTGGCTTTATTATGCTAAATATACCTTAAAAGTCCCCGATTCTACTAATGAAGGGGCTTTGAAAGGTAGTGTCGTACATGATATTTTTGAAATATTAATCCTTCCAAAGCATAAGAAAAAATACAAATTAATAATTAAAAAAAATCATATTTCTGGATGTCCTAGCGTTAATAGACTTGTTAAGCTATATATTAAAAAATATAAACTACCAGATAAACAAGAAATCTACGATCATATTAATCAAATGATTTTAGTTGGATTAAAAACTGACTTTTACGTTAAAGGGGCAAAATTAATTAAACCCGAATATGAATTTAATATTTTAAACCAGTCTCCCAAATATTTAATTAGGGGTTTTATAGATCGTCCTTCCAAGAAGGGAAACGAAGTAATTATTGATGATTATAAATCTTCAAAAAAGAAATTCGAGGGAGAAGATATCGAATCTAATATGCAGGCAATTATTTATTCAATTGCATGCAAGAAAATTTGGCCAGAATTAACGCCAAAAGTACGCTTTATTTTCCTACAATTCCCAGAAGACCCACTAATGGAAATATCTTTTTCTGAAGAGCAATTAAGGGGAGCAGAACATTATTTAGAATCAATTCAAACAAAATTAGATAATTTCTCAAAAAAACAGGCCTATTCTAATCTAGCTGCTGAAAAGGGCATGCCTGCTGATGGCACATTTTCTGGTAAACTAATGTGCGGTTTTGCGAAAGAACCTGGGCAACTAAAGAAAGACGGAAATCCAATGTGGCATTGTAGCTACAAATTTCCTTTTAAATATTACGTTGTTAAAAAAAATGGGCAGACAGTTAAATCTTACAAAAAGAAAGAGGAAATCGTTCTAAATGAAGGCGAAACTATAGAAGAAATGCTATATCAAGGCTGCCCAAAATTTAACAATGCCCTTAATGAATTCCCAACTGTTGAAGTTAGAAAAAAAAATCCAGATCCTTTTGATGATTTTTGACTTGACAAGCTTGCAAATATATTATTGATTTTTGATGGTTATGCGTAAGAATCCGTCATTTCTCTCAACAGGATCAATTCTTTAAAAGATTATATGGTTGATAATTTCCAATGGATTTACAAAAACGTTAACACTATAAAAATAAATCTATTTTAAGATTAATTTATTAATTATTACCGACTTATTGCAGTGTGCAGTAAAGTTAGCTGATATATTTTTTCCATCCTTGGCAAGTTTTTCCAATTCCTCTGTGAAGATTTCCCATTGTTTTATAGCATAAATTATTTTCTAAACAAAATTTTCTTAATCCACAAATATTAATTTTTTCGCCCTCTGGATTTATAAAAACAAAATTTTTTTTAACCAAATTTTTTCTATCAATATCTTTCTTCCATCCTTGATGGCTAATTAAATCGCCCTGATGAACTTTAAACATCTTGGGATAGTCTAGGTTATTTTCTCGGCAAAATTCACATAAATTATATATTTCTTGCTTGTCTCCTTTGGGCGAAAAAAATACAAAAGACTTTGGGATAAATTTTCCGCCGTAGGTATTTGGATTTATTTTTAAAGCCTCAGCAATTATTTTAGATAATCTTCTTCGCTCTAAAATATTATCCATTCTTTTGGATACTATTTGAGATAAATTAGATTTTTGCTCTTCAGTAAATTTGTAACCGAAAGTCCCGATTTTTTCCACCATTTTTACTAAATTAAAACCTTTTTGTGGATTTATGCTATCATAGAAATCAATCCAGTATTGTTCTCTTGTTTTTAAAGAGTCATTATCATAACAAATTTCCAATTGCTCTATTTTTAAATTTTCTAGTCCATATTTATTAACTGCATGTTGAAGATATTGATTATGGTGCTTTTGAATCGTAAGTTTATAGATATGTTCTCTTTTACGATAAGGCCATCTTGCAGATGAACCAATGTAGATTTTGGGATTATTTATAAAACTAATTTTATAAACACACTTAATAAATTTATCTTTTGAACGAGGCATATATTTATATACAAGTTATTATTGGTATTGGGAAAGATTATTGTTGACTTTTCTGTAAATATATTATAATATCTAATATATGAATAAACTAGGACTTTTCAAAACGCACTATTCGGTTGGCCGCTCTATTTTAACAGCAGAAAAACCTTGTGGCGATCCTGAAAAGCGTCCAACTTCGATATTTGATTTGGCTTTAGAAGCTAAATTAGACCATATTTGCGTCGTTGAAGATAATATGTCAGGCTTTCTTGAAGCAACAAAAAACGCTACTGATAACAAATTAAAATTAGTTTTTGGATTGAGACTCAGTATTACTAATGATATAAAAAAACAAGACGCCGATTCGCTAAAAAATAGAGCTAAATATATTATTTTCGCTAAAAATAATGATGGATATCAAGCCTTAATAAAAATTTGGTCTTTCGCGGCATCTGAAGGTTTTTATTACAATGCATGTATTGACTTTTCTAATTTGAAAAGATTTTGGAACGAAAATTTGACTTTAGCTGTTCCATTTTATGATTCATTTTTACATTCCAATTCTTTATTGGGATATTTCCATGTGCCAGAATTCGATACAATTAAGCCAGTTTTCTTCTTGGAAGATAACGGTATTCCATTCGATAGCCTTTTAAGGGCCAAGGTAAATGAATATTGTAAAAAGCACAATTTCGATCAAGTAGAAACTCAGACCATTTATTATAAATCAAAATTAGATTTTATCGCCTATCTAACTTTTAGGTGCATCTCTGAAAGGACAAGTATAGAAAAGCCCGAATTCAATGATATGTGTAGCGATTCTTTTAATTTCGATAGATGGTTCAGTAATTTAAATAAATAATTTTATGGAAGAAAATTGGCTTAGATTCAATAAAAATATCAAACTTGCGCTTATTGATTGTGAAACTTTTAATTTGGCTTTAAACTTCCAAATAAATCGTCCTTGGCAAATTGCCGTTCTTAAAGTGGAGGGAGAAAAAGTTCTTCAAGAACTTGATCTAATGATAAAATGGGACGATTGTAAATTTAAGATCGGCAAGGGAGCGGCTGAAATAACAAAATTCAACCAACAGGCCTTCGATAAATTAGCTATTAACCCAGACGATGCATTCCATCAGTTTTGGGATATACTGAAGTGGGCAGATAAAATCATAATGCATAATGGATTAAGATTTGACATTTATCTATTAAAAGGTTATGCTGAGTATATGGGCGAAGATTGGTCTTTCCTTTTGGAAAAAGTGATCGACACTAAATCTATTGCTCAAGGTATAAAGTTAAATTGTCCTTATAAACCAAATGATGATATTTGGTTAGATTATCAATATCGCATGGCAAATGACAGGACAAGAGGTATTAAAACAAGATTAGAAATTTTAGGAAAAGAATACGGAATAAAGCACGATTATGATAATTTACATAATGCTATAGTTGATCTACGCCTTAACCTTAAAGTATGGAATAAATTGAAGTATCAAATTGAATTATGAACCCACAAGAATTTTTAAATAATTTCTTTGTAATCGACTCCCCTATTAAAGGGGTGAGACTTCCTGAAATTAAAATTGAAGAACGCCATAGGAAAGACCTTGGCCTAAAAGAGGATTGTGGTAATTATGATTTTCTTCGCGCTTTGTGCCGCAAAGGTTTTTCAGCTTTGGGCCACAAAAAGGGCACAAAAGAATACGAAGAGTATGCGGCTAGAGTAAAGTATGAACTTGATATTTTAAATGATCTTGGATTTGTAGATTATATACTTCTAGTATGGGATGTCGTTAATTTTTGTAAAGAAAATAATATCCCTACTGGTCCAGGTCGCGGTTCAGCCGCTGGTAGTTTAGTCCTTTATTTAATTGGGGTTACTAAGATCGATTCTTTGAAATATGGTCTTTTTTTTGAACGTTTCGTCTCTAAAACTCGTGCGAAAAAGACTATCATCGACGGTATTACCTATTTGGATGGATCTTTAATGCCAGATATTGATATCGATTTCGATTATTATCAACGTGGCAAAGTAATTGATTACGTAGATAAAAAATATAAAGGTAAGACTTCTAAAATTCTAACACTAAATACTCTTTCTTCTAAACTCTGTATTAAGGAAGTCGGTAAAATTCTAGGAATGAAGCCCGAAGAAGAAATGACGCGCGTCACCGGACTTATTCCGAAACTTCATGGTCAGGTCGAAGATATCGATACGGCTTATGAAAAAGTTAAGGAATTCCGTGAATGGTGCGTCGAAAATGATTTAGTTTACTCTACCGCCCTTAAATTAAGAAATTTAATTAAAAATAAAGGAGTCCATCCTTCTGGGTTATTGATCTCTTTTGACAAACTCGAAGATTCATGTCCAACAGAACTTTCTTCTGACAAGGATTCGGTTTCTGGATATGATATGAATTGGGTGTCTTTATTTACTGTTAAATTGGATGCTCTTGGACTTAGAAGCGTATCTGTAGTAGATGATTGTTGTTCTTCCTTGGGAATTAAATCTCAAGATATCGACCCTAATGATTTGTCTATTTATCGCGGCCTCCAAGATTTGAAACACCCACATGGGCTTTTTCAGATTGAAGCCGATATGAATTTCAGAGTTACTCAGAAGGTAAAACCTAAAAATTTAGAAGAATTATCCGCAGTATTGAGCTTGGGAAGACCTGGAGCCATGCAATTTATTGACCAATATGCCAATTTCACTAATACTGGCACAATAGATATTAATACAGGCTCAGAAGTATTAGATAATATTCTAAAAGAAACGGGTGGATGCTGTCTTTTTCAAGAGACTTTGATGAGGGCTTGCAAAGAAGTATTCGGACTTTCACTTGATGAAGCCGAATTAATTAGAAGGGCTTGCGGCAAGAAGAAGAAGGAGGAGATGATGAAATTCGAGAAAATCATCAAAGAAAGGGCTGTCGAAAAAAATATAGGTTCTGCTGGCGAATTCTTTTGGAATTTACTATTAGATTCTGCTGATTATTCTTTTAATAAATGCATATTTGAAGAAGAAAAAGTTATCAAACAAGACCAAGGAGAAATAATGCTAAAAGATCTTCAAATCGGAGATAAAATTTTAGCCTTTGACACCAAAAATGAATGCAATATATTCGTAGAAGTAATAGATAAGATGAAGAATGAAAAGGTTCTATATGAAATAGAACTAGAAAGTGGACACAAAATACGCGCTTCTATGGATCACAAATTCCTTTGTGAAGATAAACAGATGCATCCACTTAAAGATATTATTTTGAACGACCTTAAAATTGCTCACTCTATATCAGAATAAATGTGTTTATTTTTTATTGAATGAACGCTTGAATATATTAAATCATATTTTTTTGCTATTTCAAATGTTTTTAGACCATTTTTAAAATCATTTTTAATTTTTAATACTAATTCTTTAGGAAATTTTCTCTTATCTCTGTCTGATAATTCATTTAATTTTATTTCAATCTCGTTATCCATTTTTATATGAGTCCAAGTTAATCCTCTTTTTATATTGCTAATAACAGTTGTCGAAACAGAAAAATCATTTGACAATGTTTTTAACTTCTCTCCCATAGATAATCTAATTTTTATTTTTTTTACTTTTTCATCTGAAAGCTTCGCCATTTCAGAGTTTTCTCCTGTATGCCTCTTGCTTATTATAGACCTGCCCCTTTTTGAAATCTTACAATTTAATGGCCTCCATGCTGATTTTGATATATTATATCCATTTTTATCAAATGGCTGTATTTCATCTAATAAATCTTGCTCTTGTTGTTTAAGAAGTTTTTTATCATTATTTAATATTTGAATTATTCCAAATTTAAAATTATTCAATCCATGTTTATTTATTGAATTAAATAATTTTTTATTATTTTTTCTTATTGATCCATGAAATGAATTCCAATAACTATAAAATCTTTTCAATAAACATACAGAGCTTCCTATATATATTTTATTATCTAATAAATTTATCCAAAAATAAATTCCTGATTTATTTTTTAAAAATTTTTTAAATTCTTTGTTATTATTTGGAGAAAAATTAATAACATTAACAATTTTTCCATTTTTAACTATAAAAAAATCCTCGCGGAAAACCGCTTGACAAAAATTAAAATTACTCATATAATAATAATACACATAATCATATTAAATGAGTATTAAATATTCTAGCATAAAATCTGTTAAATCAATAGGCGTCAAACCTACTATAGATTTGGAAGTTAATCATCCAGATCATAATTTTTACGCAGAAGGAATCGTTACTAGTAATAGTCATGCCGTATCATATGCAGTTCTTTCTGCCCAGACAATCTTTTTAAAGTTCAATCATCCTACTCAATTCTATCTTTCTCTTCTTAAGATGACAAAGCATGAACCTGATCCTATTGGTGAAATTTCTAAGATTAGCAAGGAGATGCAATCTCTTGGAGTAAGACTACTCCCTCCTAGTCTGACTGAATCAGATATAGATTTTACTATTCAGGGCAAAGACATTCGATTTGGACTTTCGTCTATTAAAGGAATTAGTGAGAAGACGATAGAAAAAATTAATAATTTCAAAAAACAGCATACTAATAAGTTCGAATTATTTGAATCAGCTAAAGAAGCCGATCTGGGTATTGGAGTCCTATCTGCGCTTATTCAAGCTGGAACTCTTGATTCTATTTGTAATAATAGAGTCCTAATGGTATATGAAGCTCAACTTTGGAATATTTTAACTGAAAAAGAAAAGAAATACGTGATTAATTACGCGAAGGACTATGAAAATAGTATTCCTAAAACTGTAATTGCTCTTTCCGAAACAATTAAAAATGAGAAGAGTCAGCCTATAATTAAGCCTTCTCGTTTTCAAACAATTAAAACTCATTCAGAGAAATATAAGTTAATTTATAACCAAAATAAAATTTGTAAGGATTTCGCTAATTGGTGGTATGAAAATAAATTATTGGGCTATACAAGTAACGTGAGACTTATAAATTTGTTCTTATCTAAGAAAAGTTCTTTGGAGCCTATTGAAGAAATTAAGGAGATGGGAGCTAAGACTCGTTGCGAATTTATTGGAAAAGTCGATGAAACTCCAAAAGTTGGTAAATCTAAGAACGGTAATGCTTACGGTTCATTCCAAATAAGCGATGAAGGAGGTACTTTAAAAGTAATGATCTTTAAGGATAAATTAGAGCAATGCAAACTACTAAATAATGGCTTACCTAAAGAAGGGGATATCGTCATTGTCTCTGGCACCAAATTAGAAGACAACACCGTCTTCGCCGATCAAATTGCTACGCAGCAAAACAAAATCTTCACTAAATTATCTGATCTAAAAGATACTTAGAGATGTTGTCCTGTATTGAAATTAAGGTTCATTGTCAACGATGATCCTTGTTGCGCCAATATTCCAGATAAATTTCCGCTATTAATTATAGTGTTTGCAAGCGTAGAAATACATTTTCCCGTATTATAGGAAGCATTAGTAGCTGTACTATTTAATATAAAATATCCAGGATTTGCTAAATACGTGACATTTTCAACGGGATTAAAACCTGTTCCAATATTTTGCCCTTGTGATGCGCTAAAAGTTAAATGACTTTCAGGAAAGACACTACCATCATCTGGTGGAATTGCTTCATAAACAACTTCTGGATTTAAGATAGCTAAATCACTTAAAGCTGGCCACAAAAATTTATTATAATTTAAATCAATAGAGCCTGGGGTATTTATATAAGTGTCATTTCCAGTTATTTGCAAATAATTTTTCCTTTGCTTCATATAAGAAGGAGCTGGTAAAATTGGAGAAACTGATGTCCCAGAAGGGAAAGTTTGTATTCCCACGGGTATTGTGCTTAAAATATCTGATATATATATTGGATTATATATTCCGCTTAGAGCGCTCGCTATTGAAGTGCCAGACAATACAAAGCCTTGAGATACTACTGCACTTTCAGCTTGTCCACTATAAGCGAAAACTCCACTAAGTGAACATTGTCCTGATGGAACTAAAGTTTTAAAATTTTGATAAGGGATAGCTCCGAACTCTGGGGTCATTTGATTAATACCTATATAAAGTCTAGAAATTTCTCTAAATCCAGTAAAAAGAGCTGTTGGAGTTTTTTTAGACCAATAAACTAAAGTAGGATTATTTGGATAAGTTTTATTACCAAGAGAATCTATTGTCGGTTTTACAAAATTATCAAAATCAACTGGATCGGTTGGTTTAGGATATAATATTTGTATTCTCTGGGTAGTTTGTGATGATAAAGTTTTACCTTGCAATCCTTCGAAACCATTAGAAGCAAAAGAAAACACTTTTTCTGTTCCATTATCAATATAATTAAAATTATCCATTATAGAAGTATCTCCAGTTATGTATGGAGAATTAGATCCAATTACTGTATAATCAACTGGACCTAATATTGTTCTAGGTCTTATAGTTATAATCGAAGCTCCAGTTAATCCTATATTTCCATTACCTGATATATTTATTACTGAAGTAGATCCGGCAGGGATTAAATTAAACGTTGTTAAATTAACATTTCTAGCATAATTAGCGGCTGGTTTTGAAGGGTCTATGCCGCTATTCATTTGGAATCTTTCTATATAGTTGGTTGGGCAACCTTGATAATCCATATCTTGCACCGCCATAACTTCGTCATTAACCAATAAAGACCCATAAGGATAAATAGAATTTCCAGCCATGACGCATAACTCAACATCCCTATCAAATGGTCCAATTGTCAATCCACTAGGCAGATATCTTAAATTAATATCGCCACTTTTTAATGGATAAAAATTATTTTTTAAATCATATTTAAAATAATATTCATTGCCTACTTTCAAAGGAGCAACTGAACTTAATCCACTAAAAAACATAGAAGAGGAAGTAAAAGGCTTATAAGTACCACTAAAATAATATGGATTATAATAAAGCCCTTTAGCATAAATATTTAAACCAGTCGAAGTTAATGAATTTAAAAATACATGAGCATCTCTTTTCGGATATCTATAATCAGTATAAATTACTCCACCACCTATTGGATAACAAGTAGCAGTATTTCCACCCCATCCAGGTTGACTTCCTCCAGAACCGATAAATAAATCATACCAAGCATCACCAATTATTCCTTTATTATTAGTCCCACCGTCTAAATTCGAATTAGCTCCGCTTCTACCACCTACATACTGATAAAAGAATGGGTCTTTGCCGTTATAATTACCGTATTGATCTATTAAATTCCCATATCTTATTGATCCATTATTAGAAAAAGTATTTATAGTGTTGCCATATATATTGGCAATCGGATAATAAAATGCTCCAGACAAATTTGGGCTAGGAGATATAGAATATGTTCCTAAATCGAATATCGGAGGGCAATATAAAAATTCTCCTGTCATTACCGTATTTTTATATCCCCAATACAAATTAAAGCTACTATTAGAAAAAGGCTCTGTATTTAAAATAGTTTTATATAGACTATTTCCAGTATAAATTTTCCTAGTTTGTAATTGCCCAGTATATCTTACTCCGTTTACAAAAGCTGGAGAAGTTTGATTACTGCAAGGATATACCGTATTATTTAAATTTAATTGTGTACAATAATCTGTACTTGGGAGATAATTAGAATCCACTAATCCGTCATCGCTTAAACTAGCAGTATAAAAAAATTCTGAATTATCTGGATATAAAACGGGATTTTTTGTAAAATCATAAGTATTTGTATAAAAGCGATTATTAGCTACAAAAGGCGTTGCCATTAAAGTCCCAAGATTTTGTATCTGATTGCCCGATCCGGCGCGAATAATTTGGATATTTTGAGTAACGTAGTTGGCGCCAGAAAGATAAAACGCTTCCCTTACAGCTTCTTCTTTAATAGTAATAGAATATTTAACTTTGGAAGGAAAGCCCTGATGAGAGAAATTATAAATATTGCCGCAGGCTTGAGCATTTGGATAAAGAATCTGAGAATTATAACTTAAATAAGGCCCACTATAATATCTAGGATTATAATTTTCCACGGGTTGACTTGTATATAATTCTTGGAAATTAGATGGATTATTCTGGACATCCGGAGGAACCGGCGCGAATACGTTATTGAAATTATTTGGATCATCTTGATAATTCCATTGATAGTTAGTCGAGCCTAAAACTCCAGTATTAAAATATTGATAGATAATTTCTTGTCCAGTATAATTTATTCCTGATGAAGTATCTCCAGTTATAATTTGAGCAGCTAAATTATTTATACTTTTCACCCCCGTAGATACTGGAGGTAAAGTACCGTATGGATCTATTTTTAAAAGATTATATCCAGTAACATATTGGACAGTAGAATATGTTGATCCGACTGTGGATGAAGAAAGAGTTAATGCTTGAGATAATCCAATTGGAACGCCGCTAATAAAATACGCATATCCAGTATAAATAAATCCTGCATTTGCTTGTAATCCAGTCGTAAATGTGATTTGATTTTGGAAATTATCTCCAATTGACAAACATTTTTTAAAAATATCATCATAATTAACTAGACCCGTAGAACTAATCGTTACAAAGAATGGTATTTTTGGTTTGGAAGAAGAACTGACACTATAAGACGCAGTGGTGTCTATTCCAGTAAAAATATTAAAATTAGAAATTTGATAATTATTCGATTCGTCACAAAAAGCTGGTCTTACGCAAATTCTTCCGGAACTAGGAAAATTTTGATTATAAAAATCCTGATAAAAAGCAAATCCTGGAAATAATGCAGTGGAATTTAATTGTGGCGGCCCTACATATAAATAATTTCCAAAAGAATCTTGTCTAGGACAGATAAGTGTTCCATTACCTCCATCTATGACGCTAGAATAAGGGCTTACGACCGTTCCCGCTAGATTTTCATTATTTAAATTTAAAGCTCTTTTTAAATATCTAGAGACTGGAGTCTGAGGATTGGTGAGAATATTGGAAAAACTTCCTGTCCAAGAATTTTTTAATTCTAATAAGGCGAATTTCCATCCAGTCCAATTTCCAGTTTGGACATTAACTATACATGTCGAATCAGGATTTCCTGGTGTTGAATCATATTTAGTAACATATAATTTAGGAGAATTATTCCCCTGATGCATGTTCATTAGGGGAATATTATCTATAGCATAATTAAATTGGCACCTTGGGCCAGCAACCATGTAATTTGTATGCCCATATCCATATTCTGCCCCAGAATTATAATACCCTTGGATATCTAATTGAGCCCCAGAATATAAATATAAATAATTTCCATTCGCGTCAGGTATATAAGAATAAAGATTATTTACATTTGAAGAATAATCATATGGAGAAAGAACTCCTTTATCGAAATTTATATATGCGTTCGTAGTAGCAGCATCAAAATAACCAGAAGTAGTTGGTCCGTCACTAAATACCCTGAGAAATTTAACTCCAGTTTTGGGGCCTATATAAGAAGATGCATCAACACATGGATAATTTTTTAAAACAGTTATTGGGAATGAACCAGTTGGAGAACTTATCTGGACAGTTGTTTTAATACATGGAGGATAAACGGTTCCTGCATTTGCGTATATCAACTCCCCAGAAAGATAATAATATTGACTTTCGATATCCCTTATTAGATTTGACCTAGTAACATTTCTAGTAAAATCAAAAAATGCAGAAGAATCATACCAATTATAATTTACATTGGTTTGAGCTGAATTAGCTGAAGAAGGGGAAGAAAGAACATCTGAATTTATACCGGCGATAGAAAAACTCGATAAAATATTATCAATATTATCATTAGTAATATTTACTGAATTAGATAATCCTTGAAAATTTTTAATTGTGGTATTATAAGAATTTATGTAAGAATTTATCTTGGATTCATCTATATTCGGATAAGTTGCGTATCCATAAATAATAGCAGAAATTCCTACTTTTGCTAATACATTTGATTCATAAGCTCCAACTGAATTTTCTAAATTCATATAGTTCGAATTAGAACTTGCAAATCCTTTAGTATATGCTAGTCCAGTATCAGCACTAAACAAATTATAAAGATAAGTTCCATTGCCGCTATTAGCATAAAATGCATAACTTAAAGCCTGTAAGACTTCCTGTCCGTTATAGCTGGCGTTAGAAGACCTAATGTAAGATACAACTGACGCTAAACCGAAAATTTGATTATCTACCTTCATATTTTATTTTAACCACTTGGAGACAAATTCGCAGCCAAAGTAGCTCCATTCATCATATTTAAATATTGAGATTGAGTGAACATGGAATCTCCTATATTCATTGTTGGAGTAATATAATTACAATGGTCTGCGCCTCCATCAAAACAAGGAGAAAAGCCGTTTAACTCATAATTACCTATATTATATCCCCCGCTTGTCAATTTATTTTTTAAATATTGAATATGCGGCGTACCAAAAGCTCCTCTAAATAGAGTGCCACTTAAATTTGGAGCAGTATAATTTGCTACTGATCCATTTATTACTGGGCTATTTGGCGATATATGATAGGAACTAGTAGCAGTAGTTAAGTTCTGTTGCTTACCCCCAGGAAGAAATCCATTTTGATATCTAATACTTATACATGGATCGAAACAATTGCCAGCTTTTAAATCAGCATCAGAGCATCCATAAAGACCAAAATCAGGGTATTCAGAATATGGAATTCCGCTGTTTAAATAATCCCTTTGTGGAATAGTTCTTCCATCTCCTCCAGTGATATTGAATAAAAATACATCTCCGTAAGATAAATAACTACCATTTCCCCTTGTAAACCCAAATCTCGTAGATCTAACATTTATTTGTGAATCTCCCATAGCATCCGCTCTAGCAGAGTTTATAGCAGATAATTGGGTAGGATCATAGCTCCCATATTTTAAAAATAATCCATAAATAGCAGGAGTATCGTACATTAAACTATAATTTCCATTCCATCCATAAGAATAGAATCCTTGAGACATACCATTACCATTTCTGTCTCTATTATGGCGGTATGTTGCCCATTGATAAGCGTATGGGCCGAACATAGGATATCTTTCCAAATATCCATTATTCGGTTTGCCTAGCCAAAAATATTGAATTGAACTATTAGTTTGTCTCAAACCTGGATTCATATAATTGGGATTGGGCACATTTTTCTTTTTAATTGGATCGCAAATAGTATAAAAAGAATTAAAACCTTCTACCCAATAAGACATATTTCTACCTAAACCATATGGATGCCAACCACAATTATCTCCAGCCAAAACCCCATTGGATAATAATTTTTGCTTTAATTTTTGAAAATCAGAAGCATTTAATTGATAAGGAGTTTGTGTTAGATCAGATTGAGGAGAATTCCACCCGAAAGAATGAATTGTACCTAAATTATTACCCCATTGCCATTGTCCGTATCCAATACCAGCGTTAGAATATGATCCATTATATGAAGAATTCGATGGATTATAAAGTTCTCCTGCATTACCCAACTTACTCCAAAGTACACCGGCATTTCCTATGGTATCGACGGCTGCTTTTTGAATATTAGACCAAGGAACCATATTATCGGCGATAACCCTTATTCCATCTTGCATTGTGGACATTTGATGTTGATTATTACAAACTGGTAAATGATTCCTGCCGTATAGATAATCTCCATCGGCTTGAGAAAGATTAGCTTGGTATTGTATTAAAGATCCGTAATCAATAAATCTACCCCATCTTTCTTTTAATCCCCTTGTATCCTGTAAAGTTCCAGGAGTATATGATTGTGCGG
>Ga0214198_1000216_pt1 | contig 14432 bp, 19 predicted proteins | sample TroBogEpilimnion_20_FD_153036 | JGI IMG/M metagenome (GOLD analysis project Ga0214198, IMG submission 153036) | Freshwater microbial communities from Trout Bog Lake, WI - 20SEP2008 epilimnion | ecosystem: Environmental > Aquatic > Freshwater > Lake > Epilimnion/Euphotic zone | place: Trout Bog... | reverse complement strand
TGGGGTTTTGTACCGTGGGGCGAGTATAATACACGATGACGGAAACACAAAAACTGTTGGTGGTCAAAGTATTAGAGGTAGTGGGGACATAGGTATTGGTGTGCCCCTTGATGCCGCGAATAGTGGAATACAAATTGGTTGTTTCTGGGCCACATGGGTTGGGACTGTTTACACCTCAGGAACCACTTACGCGCTAAATGGGACGAGTCGCTGTATATCCTCAGTAGCCATATACACTGCACAATTTTCTTTATTCCAGAGGATAGCATAATGAATGTACTTTCCGCGAAAAATCCAAAATACACAAAAGATGGCGGGATCGAATTAGAAGTTGAGTTTGCGGAGGTTGGTTTTCTCCCCTTCTTAGCATCCCCAAATGATATAGAGACTCATGGACGTGACCTATACAATAGAGCCATGGTTGGGGAGTTCGGTACGGTTGCATCATGTGTTGAATCTCCTGAAGAAATTAGAGCCGGCGCCAAAGCAAACCGGGCCGCAGCTGTCGAGGCCATTAAAGTAACCACTTCAACCGGAAAAACCTTTGATGGTGATGAGGTGGCCCAAACTCGCATGGCCCGAGCCATCATCGGCATGGAGGCCGCTGGAGTGGAATTTATCACTTGGGTACTGGCAGACAACACCGTCACGCAAGCAACTCAAGCCGAGCTTACTGAAGCAATGGTGAAGGCTGGTCAAGCGCAAGCATCAGTGTGGGTGATACCGGAATGAAGCGACCGTACTGGAAGAATGTTCTTGTGGGGCTTGATTGCCTGATTGGGGCCATCGGTGGAATCAACGCTACTGACGGCTTGTTCGGTGTTCGTAACTGTGAGACAATTTCTTCCTACGTAGGGCGAAATTATATGGGTAAATGGCCACAAAAACTGATAGACTTAATCATGGGAAAAGATCACTGCTTGAACAACATTGAACAGGATTATGCATCATGACCGAACATGAAAAGTTGGTGGCCGCTGTGAAAGATGCTTTCGACCAATGTCAGAAAGAATTTTACGTCCCTAACCCCCAACACTTCATGGATCATGAACAATTGAAAGAATGCCGGGAGCGTCAAGACCTTTGGCGACAAAACCATGAGTGGGTTGCGGCCATGCGAACCGGAGAGGCCACGGCGAAGAAGACGGGTATCAAAATCATAGTTGGGGCGTTCGTCACCTTTGTGATCGCTTCCGTAGTCATGAGGTTTATAAAATGAGCATTGACTTAACCGGGCTTGGTTCGGTTGCTGATCTAGCAACCACAGTGATTGGTAAAATTTGGCCAGATAAAAGCGCTCAGGAGCAACAGCAACTTGCGGCGGCTGTCGCCATGGTTCAGGGTCAACTGGATATCAACAAAGTTGAGGCCGCTAATCCGAGCATCTTCACATCAGGTTGGCGACCGGCCGTTGGTTGGGTGTGCGCGTTGGCCTTACTCTATCAATACCTCCTCAAGCCGCTCATCGCCTTTGGCTTTTTCGCATCGGGCCACCCCATCCCTCCAATGCCTGGAATAGATGATAACCTCTGGCAATTAATGCTCGGCATGCTTGGTATGGGTGGATTGCGAACCTTTGAGAAGGTTAAAGGCGCCGCATGAGCCTAACCATTGAGCAACTTCAAGCAATAATGCCGCACGCTGGTTCACGAGCCTTTCTATTCTACCAGTATCTCAGTGACGCTATAGATACTTGGGGTATCAAAAATGTTCCAGCATTCTTGGCCACAATCTGCGTTGAGTCAGGAAGCTTGCTTTATACTTCCGAGATTGCTTCCGGCATGGACTACAACGACCGGGAGGACCTTGGTAATACCAGCACTGCTGCAATAGAAGCGGCGGCCCGTGGCGGCAAGGCTCCTGGAGCGTTCTACAAAGGGCATGGCCTCATCCAGATCACCGGCTATTACAACCACAAGGCTTGCGGCGATGGTATCGGTGTGGATGCGGTCAACAATCCCACAATGCTTACCCAACCAGAGCATGCTTGCACCTCGGCGGCTTGGTTCTGGACAAAGAATAGGATCGATGATGTTGTGGAACCTGAAGCCATTCGACGCAAAGTGAACGGCGGATTAAATGGTTATAAAGACTTCCTGGATTGCTTGGCCAGGGCAACAGTAATTTTAGGGTGATGTAATGGATATTTTTAAGATGTGTGACGGAGTTGACCCGAGTGTGATGGCAGGACTCATGCCGACAGGTCATCAGAAAGTTATGGATGATCCACATCAGATATTCTTTGACTCCTTCAATGTCACTCTCGATACGGTTGACAACTGGAATACCCCGGTAAATGGCGGTGGTGGCACAGCCGCAGCAAACAGCCCGCCCCTGGTTGTATGGCCGCTGGGAGGTGTCGGCAACGGCACGGACAAAGATATCACCATACCCGCCGGTGTAGCCAACGGATTGGCCATTGATGACTCTGGTGCAGCGGGTGCAGCGGGATTCTCCATTGCCATGGAAGTTACCGAGGAATGATAAGCACTTTCTCCATCTGCCCAACCTGTTACAAGCGCATTCCTGCGTCGATCATCATTAGAGATGGCGAGGCATGGATGATCAAGACTTGTGAGGCCCACGGGAAAGTTGAAGCCTTGGTTGATCCTGATGGGGCAATGGTGCTTCGTCAATACAACCAAGGGACGCAAGGGTTGAATAAGGCGCTCCTTCTTCCGGTAACAGATAAATGTAACATGACTTGTTCATGGTGCTTTACCAAAGGGGTGGCCACAAGGGAGCGTGACGCTGAGTATTATACGCTCCAATATTTTGACTTAAAGCAAGCAGGCTTCACCATCCTCTTGTCAGGAGGGGAGCCAACGGTTAGGGAGGACTTCCCCACCCTTGTGGCTGACTTGCAGAGATTTGGATGGCCGGTTGTCACCATGAGCAACATGATCAAATTTGCCGATCTCGGTTTCATGGAGAATAGCGGTTTAATCTATGAACCCGGCAAACTCCTCTTGGCTGACTTCTCTATGCAGCACCCCAAGAATTACTCCGGTGAAATTGGCGCAGCAAAAACATCAGCTTTATGCAATCTTGAACGATTAGGATTGAAGGCCAACTGTATCCAATTCAGCGTTTCCTCTCTCGACGAGTTGCCTTGGATACGCTCATTCTACAATGATACCAAGCAGCTTTACCGAAACATTCGCATACGAACACTACACGGGTTTTGGAAAGATGATTCGGAGAAAATTTACTTGAGTCAGTTGCATGAGGCGTTCATGGTCAGCTTTGGTGATCTGATGCCGATGCCAGCCAACAATTTGGAAAGCACAAACATTTACTCAATCTATATGAACGATGGCCAATGTGGAATTTCTCTCAGTTCAGCGCCAACGGTTCACAATATAGATGTAATGTCATGCCGCAGGCCAACTTTCGGAGCGGCGTTGGATGGTAAATATTACGGGTTTCCGATAGCCCAAATTATCTCAGAAGGCATCCAGAAGGGTTGGTATAATGGGTACAAAATATGCGAAGAATAATTGATCTTTCCAAGTACCGAACTTCTTACTTCATGGGGGCCGCTGAGATAAGTGCCGCCGCAGCAGTAGCCGGAGCCGGAGCCGCCATATACGGGGCAAGCCAGTCGGGCAAGGGCGGAAGCACAGGTAGTCCAACCACGGCCTTCTCCGGGCAGAATATTGACGCCGCCGACACTGGATGGCTCCAGGACTTCAATTCCATTGGAGCCAACAATCAAGCTGTGGGTGCTGTTGCTCCGCAAGCATACCAGCAGTCTTACAATCAAGCTCAGAACATCAATTACGACCCCTACCAGCAAGCCGCCAACCAGGCTGGTCAGCAGTATGGGTATTTGGCCGACACTGCTGGTCAGCAGATGGTCCAGTATCAACAGGGGGCGCAAGCGGCGCAAGGACAGCAGGCCAATTTGTATGGAGCGGGCAATCAGTTGATGCAGACAGCCCTTGACCCACGTAATGCTCTTTACGACCGAACGCAACAGCAGTTGACCGATCAGGTTCGGGCAGGGCAGGCGGCAAGAGGTATTGGTGTGTCGGGTGAAGGTGCCAGCGAAGAAAATCAGGCCATGTCCAATTTTAACATTGATTGGCAGAACCAGCAGCTCACCCGACAACTTCAAGGTGTCCAAGGCATGAGCCAGGCCAGCAATGCGGGTGGGCAACAGGGACAGCTTATGGGCGCCGACATGGCCGGGGCGCTCTCTGCCGGGCAGACAGGGGCCGGATATACTCAGCAAGCGGCGCAAGTCCCGCTCACCGCCCAGCAGACCGTGGCCGGGATGCCTGCCAGCAACGCCAATGCCTACGGGGCAAACATGGGCAATCTCTCGTCCATGTACGCAGGGCAGGCTGGTGTGGCCTTACCCTACCTTCAGGGTGGTCAGGGTGCACAACAGTACAATAATAATTATAACACCGCTCAGAATGCCGCGATGGCCAAAGCTCTGACAAGTATTGGCGGCGGTGTAGCCAACTCGGCAACCACACCGGGCGGTTGGCTCAACAATATGTTTGGATCCAGCAACTCCAGTAGCGGCTCACAAAACTATTATGATCCATCATCAGCGGCCAGCGGTAACGGCTACGACTACACCGGCAACTCGAATGGAGTAAATCTCAACGCTGGTGGGGCGCTTAACGACTACAGTTGGATGGGGAACAACTCAGCAACCACACCGTAACGACTACATTTGGATGGGGAACAACTAATATGTTTCTAGGTGGAATAGCGCAAGGATTTAACGAGGGTGTTGACTCGAACCGAGATTGGCAAGAGCGTCAACAGTTGATGCAGGTCCGTAAACTCGCCATGGCCAAGGCTCAACGGGAAGAGGATGACGAGAGCGCCCTCAGAAGTGCCGACAACATGCTGTACGCGCCAGCCCCTGAGCCTGGAGCATCGTCGGCCCCGCCACAACCTCCTGGTGGCCAGATGCAACCTCCTGGTGGCCAGATGCAACCTCCTGGTGGCCAGATGCAACCTCCTGGTGGCCAGATGCAACCTCCTGGTGGCCAACCCCAGGGGCCTCCGCAGCCATACCAGCAAGCAGGAGCGCAAGCATTTAAGATACCATCTTACAACACTGTGGCCGGAATGGCGCAAGAACAGACTCAACCTGCTGCACAGCCCCGTGTGGCTACCCCGCAACAAGTTGGAGGACAGCAAACCCAGCAGGGCGTTGACCCGTACATGGCTTCAACAGTTGATGAGTATGTTAAGGCTGTTCGAGCAAAAGGCGTCACTGACAATCACACCATTGCAATGCTCGTCAAACGCGACCTTCCTCAAATCCATGCTGTCGCCAAACAAAAAGCTGATACGGCAAAAGAAGAAATGTCCGGACGCAAGCAAGATGAGGTTGAAAATTGGCACCGTAAGGAATTACAGATGCAAGGGCATAGGGCCGATATAAGTGAGGCAAACAGCATAAGGATGGGGGAGCAGTTTAATAAGAGTTTGGCCCGCAGGGACAGGGGTCTTGATCAAAATGATAAAAAAATTGGTCTGAGCGAAAAAGGGTTGATTGATAAAATACGTCACGAAGGTGTGAATGAAGCGCAGCACGGGGAGGCTTTAAAAATTCAGGCACAACGAGCTTCCGGTGGAGCGAAAGCATTATCTGACATGGGGCCGGAGCAATTAAGTGCCTTGGGAGCTTTGGCTAGGACAGGTATGCCCATGGCGCAAGTATTCCCCGGATACGGTAATCAAGCCGGGGATGTTCGTAAAGCAATCCAATGGGAAGCTATAAAACAAATGGTTTCTGAGGAAGGAATTTCGTATGAGGAGGCCGGTGTAAAGTTTGCTGATCAAGCAATATCTTATGCTGCAAACAAACGAAGTGCTTCGCAGTTGACCACAATGCAAAATGCTAGTGATCAAGCCGTTAAGCAACTAGATTTTAATATTGGAAAAACTAAGGCTGAAATCAAAAAACTTGGTTCCTCTGATTTGTCGCCAGTAATTAACGCCATTGCCCGAGGGGAGCAGAAGTGGACCGGCGAACCAGCCTACTCAAGCCTTTATTTCTATATGCATGCCACAGCTATGGAATCGGCGCGCATCTTGGCAGGTGGAGCAGCATCCATTGCCCAGTTACAAGCAGGTGCAGCAGAAGAGGCAAAGAACTGGGCCAATGTGGGCATGACTCCGGCATCCTTTGACGCTGTGGCAGAAGCAATGCACGACGAGGGCGTTGGGCGGCAAGAAACATTTAAATCGGCTCTAGAAAAAACAAAATTCTCCAAGGGTAAAAATTTGGGAGTTGGTGGAAAGAGCGAATTTCCTGATCCGAGGACTGACAAGAATCCACCGAAAACCGTTGTGAAAACTGGAACCAAGGATGGACGCAAGGTGAATATGTATTCTGACGGGACGATAGACTATGCCGATTGATCCTTCCACCGTCACTTGGGATTCTGGTCCATTGGAAAAAGGAACCCTCGACCACACCAAACCTGTGGCCATGGTCAAAAATCCGGATGGTTCAACAAGCACCGTTCGCACCATGTCCTTCGGTGAAGATGGCCGGGAGATTCTCATTCCCACCGTTCATCCAGAGGGACGGATTATGGAACCGAAAGAAGCCATTGATTATTATCATAAGACGGGCGGCCATTTTGGAAAGTTTGACACCGTTGAGGATGCTGACAAATACGCGCAGTCCTTGCATGAAGACCACGCAAAAAAGTTTGTCGATAAAATAAATCCCGCCGATGTTAAGTGGGACGTACCCGCCCCTGTCGGTTCATTTGCCGACAACGTCCGTCCTGAGGCCTTTCCTGAGAGCAAGCCGCAAAGTACAATGGCTCTAAGCCAAGGGCAACCAACCCCACAACCTCGCAAATTTGGTGTGACTGACAATATTGCTGGCGCTGTTGCTGAACCTTTGATGCAAATGGGTTCTGGTGCAATAGCGGCCCCTCTATCTAACCTTGCCGGGTTGGGGGCCATTGCTGTTCCAGACGTCAATCCTCAACAGGTGAAGCAGTCTGTTCAGACCGCCCTAACCTACGAGCCGCAAACCCCTGCCGGAAAAGCTGTTTCACAATACAATCCTGTGTCACTCATTGGGCAAGGAGTGAGTGAGGGTGTTGCCGCTCCAGCAAGGAAATATATTCAGGGTGATGCCGATACGACTTCATTGCGAGGAATGGCCGGGAGGGGGGTGGAGGAGGCAATCAACCAAGCCCCCGCAGTATTGGGCGCATCAATTTCTAAAGCTCCAATCTCTTCAGCAAATGAGGCTCTTCTCGCCAAACAAGCAAAATTGAATGCTCCCAAAGATGCCATCAGGGACGCTTCTCAATCCGCAGGGATAATCACACCTATTGAGGGCGACAGCTTGCTTGCCGGAATAGCCGGATTAAATAAATCCAACAAAGCTATAGCCGCAGGGAACGCCGCCGACTTCAGAAGAATAACTGCCGACTCATTGCCTGGTTGGGAAAAGAATGTGCCACTCACCCCGGATGAGTTGGGAAGCTACATAAGCGCTCAGGGCAAAGCGTATCGCGCTGTAGCCGAAGCTGGTGATGACCTATCGCATCAAATCAGCGTTCCTCAAGGCGACAGTAAAATTCTAGCCCCCAACGGGAGGCCAATCCCCTTGCCGCCAAAACTAACGACCAAATCGGGGTTCGCTCTGGATGATGCGTTCAAAGGCTCGATAAAAGAGATGGGCCACGAAATAAGTTCGCAGCTTGAGGAATTGCCACAAACCTTTAAAGCCCTCGGGCCATCCTTGGAGTTGGTTGGTGAATACGCTGGAAAAGATGTAATCAATTCTCGAACCACTATCCAAGCCATCAAAAAACTTAGAAGTGATGCCAATCTTGATTTCAAATCAGATGACACGGTTAGAATAAGCACAGGCTTTACCAGAAAAGCGATAGCTGAACAATTGGACGATCTGGTGGAACGCAATCTTGAGAAGGCCGGTAACAAAGAGTTGCTGGATCAATACAAACAAGCCCGTGTGAATATCAAGAAGGCATACGACATAAAGTCGGCTGTTGATCCTGTTGGTAACGTCGACATACGAAAATTCTATTTGATTTCCAAGAAAAATCCAGGTCTGTTAAAAGACAATTTAAAACTCCTTGCTGACTACGCCGGCACATTCCCGGAAGGCGCTCAGAAAGTTGGGAGCGGTTCGCAACTTATCGGCCCATGGGATTGGTTAATTGCAGGTGGCGCGGTTGCCTCCAAGCATCCTTTGGTTGGTGCAGCTGAGTTGATTGGCCGGGCGGGTGTTCCGCTTGCCGCACAGAAAGGCATGCTGCAAAAGAAAACCCCAAGTTACGCTCCACCGGGAGCAAGAATAATGCCGCCCTTCGTGGGTGAGTCAACCACTGAGGAAGCGACGCGACGATGACCAAAAGACTCCTCATACTCGATGATGGCTCCAACTGCCTCGATATGGTTCTCAGAGCCAGGGCCGCAGGGTGGACTGTCAAATGGTGGGATCGCCCACGCAAAGATGGCTCAGTCAAATTATCCGGCCATGGGCTGGTTGATAAGCTGACGGACTTTGGCGAGGTTCGGGCCAAGTGGTTGGATTGGGCTGATCTGATTTACCTGCCGGACAATATTTATTACGTGCCGATGCTCGAGCCGTATCGTAAACAAGGCTACCCGATCCTAGCCCCCTGTGTGGCTGCCGCTCAGATGGAGATAAATCGGGGAACCGGCCAGAAGTCCATGAGTGACGTTGGTATCAAGGTGATCGATAGTAAAGCGTTCTTTGACTACGACAGCGCCGCGGCATTCGTTAAGAAGAACCCACTCTATTTGGTGAGCAAGCCCTCCGGAGATGCCAGCAAGGCGTTATCCTACGTTGCCTCTGATCCCGCTGATCTGATCTACATGCTCCAGCGGTGGAAGAAAGACCCGATGCTGGTCAAGGCGGCTCGGAAGGACGGCTTCATTCTCCAGGAGCGCAAGTACGGCATTGAGATGGCTGTCGGCGGATGGTTCGGGCCGGGAGGCTGGTCAAAGTATTTTTATGAGAACTGGGAATACAAAAAGCTGATGGCTGATGATCTCGGAGTGAACACCGGGGAAATGGGAACGCTCAGCCGGATCGTCACCAAGAGCAAATTGGCTGAGAAGGTTCTCCTGCCGATCACCCCCACCCTGGAGAAACTTGGTTATTGCGGATACGTTGACAACAATTGCATCATTGACCCTCAGGGCCAGCCGTGGCCCATGGAGTGGACTATGCGCGATGGTTGGCCCACCAGGCACAACATCATGGCCCACGTCAAGAATGACGATCCTATTCAATGGATGCTAGACTTGCTCAATGGTGATGACACCATGGAGTGCATCCCCGGTGAAATATGCGTGTCGGTGGTTGTGGCTCTGCCGGACTTCCCCTATTCCAAGATGACCAACAAAGAGTTATGCGGTATGCCCGTTCGTGGTGCCGAGGGTGATCAGGTGCATTTGTGCGAGGTGATGCTCGGTGAGGCACCCACAATGGTTGGCGACAAGGTTGTAGACCTGCCCGGCATTGTCACTGCTGGAGACTACCCCTGTGTGATCACCGGCACCGGAACCACCATTGCCGCGGCTCGCCGGAATGCTTATGCCGCCGTAAAGAAAGTTAAGATACCCAACTCCCCTTTCTATCGGCCAGACATTGGAGCGGGGCGCATGAAGAGGCAATTGCCTGAGCTGCATAAAATGGGGTATGCCAAGGGGATGGAGTTTTGATACCTGGCAAGGCACTCAAACAAGGGCTTATTTCTGAGGATCGCATTTGTTCGGCCTTGGTTACGTCCAGGGGAGATTTGTTCCTTACAGCCTCATATTTGGACGTATCGCCACGGGAACTTGACTCGTTCTTGAGAACTAATGAACATCTTCAGGCTTTTGCAGCCACCATTGAAGTGGTCAAGAGCAACGCCGAGTATGACAAAATGTCGGCCCAGCAGTTTGAGGACCGCATTGACCTGCTCAACCGCACGTATCGGATCGATGCGGTCAATGCTATTCATGAGCTTGCAACCATGAGTTATGACTCAGCGGCTTTGGCCGAAGTGAAGCTCAAGGCCGCTATCGCCCTACGTGGAAAAGGCGATGACGGCCCTAAGGGTGGTAATCAATCAGAACTTCTCACCGAACTCAACCAACTGTATCATCAGTCCGCCCAGCGCATTCGGACAATACGGGTGGCTCAGATTGAGTATGAGCAGGATTAAAACTTCTTACCGCCATGCTTATACGGACGTGATTTATTAAATTCATGTTTTGCAATAATCGCTTGACCAATTCTATAACCCCTTCTTTGAGAATGATCCAATATGCGAATAATGCAATCTGCAAGTTCGATTTCAACCTGCGAAAACTCAGGGCATTGTTTGTCTTGAGGATTTCCATGACGAAACGCTTCCAATGCTTCAGAAAGCTCAGAATGTTCTAAAGCAATCAGTTCTCCATCGGACCTGTCTTCTTCCCACCAACCATGATCTTGAGCATTTTGATGAACCGCGTGCTGCATGGTTCTAATCATTTCAGTAAAAGTTTTTTCAAATTGACTCATAACTCCTTCCTCACCTGGATTAAATTCATCTGAAACAACAACGAAGGCATTACGGAGAAATAAAAAATCCGTACTTTTTAACTTACTGTAATGATCTTTGTGGCAAATATACATTGGGTAGCGCAATAATCGAGCATCTTTTATCCTATTAAGTATCTCTCTAAGGTCCCCGACTGTCAATTGTTCACACTGAATATTTTCAATATGCTCGTTCCAAGCATCCTGTAATGTATTCATAACTCCTCCAATCGTTTATTTAAGTCTAGGTTTATAGCTTCTATCTATTCTAGCTTCAATTGGCCCTTTCCAAGGCTTCGCGTACCACCTAACAATAAGCACAGGATACACGCTCCGACCATAATGAATAAGTAAAACTCTCATCTCATTATCAGGATCACTTTTGTCAGCATTGTTTAAATATTTAAATCTTGGAAAAATTCTTCTAAAAATGATCCAAGCGTCCCGTAATGTGCTCATAACTCCTCCAAATAGTCCGGCGCATTATCCACCAGATTTTTCATTTTGTACCAATCCCCACGATGGGCGTTGGCGATAGCATTGACCACATGGGGCTTCCGCGCCTTGAGGTCACATTTAACCACATAAATTACTGGTAGGGTTGTGATGTATCGGCCCTTGATGAGCGGCAACAAATTTCCCTCGATCTTGTTGAAGTACAGCAGGCCGTTAGCCGCCTCAACCTCCCGGTACGCCGAAAGAATTGCCGGATCGTCAGGAGGATGATTGAGCCGATATGGGTGCTGGCGCGCATGCTTACGCCTGAAATACTTGTTGAGTATTACTTGCAAGTGCGCTTCAGATATGCCGGTGACGGCTCTAATTTCAGCCCCTGTGAAGCATTTGGCCTCCCAGGTAGATGAGGACAAGGCCGCTTGCTCCAATTCATTTGCGCCCTTGGAACGCCCCATGAGACCCATAACCAAAATGAGCGTATCCACCACACTGTGATCGGGGTGAATGGTTGTGACGCGCTCTTCCTGCATTTCCCAGGTTGGTGGCCGGTAGACTATGACCTCTCGGTTGGCTCCAGCAATGAACCTTTCAAATTGCTCATGCTGCAACGGACATTCCACGAACAGCAGCGCATCGGACGGAGGAAGCATGTAGTGCTCTCGAACGTGATGATAATAGAGCAAGCCACCCTTCTCATCCCAACGATCAACTGAATATCCAGTGTAGTTCTTTGACGGATAGCAAAGCGTTGCCGGTAGATCAGCAACCAACGCCTCACGCAGCTTGATACGCCTCTTGCACCAATGCTTCATGAAGACAACACTCTTGTAATTTATGGAAGCCATCTTGCGTATGGACTCCTCCATATTGCTGGTTCTATAAATCTGCAAGCGTCATCCCCTTGGGAAGTTCCCCAGGCTTACACAATGAACAGTTATGGTGATAGCACATCTTCAACATGCATCTGTATGCGATACGAGTTTGCAAACCATTGGTGATTGGACATTGCTTGTTCTTAACCATTCCAGCAGCTTTAAATTTGACGTGGTCAATGTAGCTATTTGGTTTTGCCATCATACGTCCTCGACCACTGAAAATATTTATCAATTATGCCCGTGTGGCTTTCACCCTCAAGAGGATAGAAGCGAGCGCCGTACTTAATGGTCAGATCGTCATTTAAAATATTTATAAGTAGTGTTCCTCTACTCAATCTCGGTACTGGATGCAGATACTCAACAACGGCCTTAATATCAGGGTGCCATTTCTTGCAATACTCGTTCAGGTTCATATCGCCCCTATGTTCTTTAATATTTGGTTGGCCTCATTAATATACCACTGATGATCCAAGTCCAGTGGCATGGAGTGAGGCAGTTCCATGCAGGGTTGCGCTCCATCGCTTCGAGCCACCTTGTTGCCATTGGTGGCGTATCTCAATGGCTCCATTGCGCCCAATTTGTAGTACCATCGGACAACTTTTCCGAGATAATTTCCTTGATAGGATGCCCCACCTTTGACTTGGCGAACGGTGAGAAATTGTCGGATATCTGAGCATGCTCGGATTGTTTCAGATACTCCAACGCCTCCCGTAAGGTACGCAATCGCCGCCTCGACACATATTCTATTCGTTGGATTTTTTGAAAGCGTGGTCTTGGCATACAACCCCTTTTGTTTGAGTTTTCCATCCTCAGTGATGGCAATATAATTGTTCACATCCTTGGCGTAAAGCGCCCGCCATTTGGACTCCTCAAGGTTACAGCCAGTGGCCGCACTCCATTCCTCAACGATAGCATCATACTCAGCTCTTCGTGACGGCGGAAGTTTTACCACCAGCCCGTCAGTATTTGCAGACACAACAGCTATACCCACGCACTCCAATTGCTCGATCAGCATGAGGATGGCAAGCTGCCCGGTGAGAGTCACCTGGATCATGAGGTTGGGGCTGTAGAGAGTCGACCAACGGTTGCCGAACTTGCCAAAGGATGCATTGACAACCACTTTAAGGTCTTCGGCGGTGTCCTTGTCCCCGGCCTGCTTGGCCGCAATACGTGTGTCAACAATACCGCCATAGACCGTAAGAAACACCTCGCCCATGGCTGGCGGATAGAGCCCCTGGTTGCGGATAACTGCCGGGTAATAACTGGTCACGTCCGGGCTTATCAGATCACCCACATAGCTGACGCATTTTTCGGTGCTGTGCAGGCCACCAATGCCAAAGGTGTATACTGCTGCCCCGATCTGCAAACTAAGCTCTTCAGGACCGACAACATGCCCGTTGTGATCGAGGCCAAACTCAACTTTCCGGACCCATTCCAGGAAACGTTGCATTCCAGGTGTCTGAAACCGAACAAAGGCGGGGACAATGTATTTGAACCGGTACGCCGGGTGAAACTCGGTTCGCTGAATTTTATATCCGAGAATTTTTTCAACCTCGGAGCGAATGACCGCTTCAGCAATTTGAGCGTTGCTTTTGGATCGTAAATCCATTCCATATTTGTCGGACATACGTTGCCGCAGGGCTAAACTTTGCTCAAGGCTGTTGAACAGATCAATGGTCGTGTCCAGATCATTGGCGCAATAGGTCCGCACGACCTCACGCTCTTCAGGAGCAATAAGGTGTTCTGGATCATAGGGCAAGTCCTGGAGCCGCTTGGAGTGCATGCGGCCACCATACGCCTTGAGGCCAACTTGCCCGACAGCCACAGGCATAATGTCAATGTGATTGATATCCTGTCGCACGCCACCGTACTTGTCCCGGATATCCCACGGCTTCATATCGTGCTGGATAATATCATTGGTCGCTCGCTTGAGCGTAACATTGTCGGCCCCGGCCAGCGCCAGGGACATTATGGGTAGATCATAGCCCAGGCCGTTGAATGAGATAAAGAGCCCTACCGGCCACCCTTCCATAGTGAAAGGACGGCCGGGGTACATTTCAGCACCGTATATGGCCCCAGAATCAATATCCTTCAGCATAATGCAGAAGTAATTCCAGAAGCATTCACAGTCAAAAACATACCTTGGGCTTGTCGTCACAGCATCATCCCATTTGCTCTAAGGGTTTCGTCAGTCCAGCCGACAGCGATGCATTGCTCGTAGGTGGCTCCACCGGCCAACGGTGTCATCTGATGCGCCGGAGGAGGTGGAGGCATCTGCAAGATGGCAGGGTTGGGTGGAGGTGGCGGGGCCATTGCCTCCAGGGGCGACATCTGCTGCCCGAACCCTGCTTGTGTGGCCGGATCAACCGGAAGTGCCGTTGCCCCTGGAGGTAATGCGCCGCCACCAAAGCCGACCGCCGTTGCATCCGGTCCTTGGTGAATCTCAACCCCTGTGCCTTGGATGGCTAACATGATCGGGTTCATGAATACTCCGGGTTTGGCGGTCCTGAACTCAGCCACACAGGTGATGTTGG
>Ga0214198_1000208_pt1 | contig 14887 bp, 12 predicted proteins | sample TroBogEpilimnion_20_FD_153036 | JGI IMG/M metagenome (GOLD analysis project Ga0214198, IMG submission 153036) | Freshwater microbial communities from Trout Bog Lake, WI - 20SEP2008 epilimnion | ecosystem: Environmental > Aquatic > Freshwater > Lake > Epilimnion/Euphotic zone | place: Trout Bog... | reverse complement strand
TCTCCCGCCGTTGGTATTGAAAGTGGTGGGATTGGGGGTGGAACCTGATTGCTTTTATCATCTATGTTGTTGACATAGGGTGTTTCAATATGGGATTGTGGCATAACATTTGGAGATGCTGTTGAGTTATGAGAAGCTAATCCACCCGTTATAAAGCCCATAAGGGGGTATAGAAGGCCTGCAACTGTCTTTTGAAAGCCTGTTGCTGCCCACATTCCATATGAGCTAATAAGGGCTATTCCAAGCTGTTTTGCTTCTCCAACATTAAACTTAAAATGATGCTTTAAACTCATAGTGATCCTTTCAAATTATCATAAACAATTTGTGGAACCGCTCCACCTTTTACAATTATTCCAAGTTTTTTATCAAATTGAACTAGAGCTTTTTGTGTTTGAATATTCATGGTTCCTGTTGCATATTTTGCTAAAAGCAGTTTCTTTTTAACTAATGCTGATTGTATTGTTAATACTGCATCATTTGCTTGACCAAGTTTAAATGAATTTTGTGATGATGGAAATGGAGGAGCAATAAATGTTGTTTGTGTTTTATTTGTAGATGTATTCTGAGTATTAGGTGCTGTATGCATCATTCCAGTAATCCCCGTCACTGCTGCACCTGTTGCTGCAACTCCAGCTGTTGCTTTTTTACTTGTTGCAATACCAGTTGTTGGTTTTACTGGCAATGGATATCTTGGTCTTACAATTGCCATAACATAAAGATATGGGCGATGTTCCCTATAACATCCTCCACCATTTGCTGCTGCTCTTGTATTTTGATCGCCAGTATTAAATCCAATTGTTGTTAGTCCATCAGCAGATGCTGCTTCTACAATCTCTACATGCTCTGCAACGCCAGTTCCCCACGAAAAGAAAACTATATCTCCAGGTTGTGCTTGATATTTATTAACAACTAATCCTTGACGTTGAAACCAAGTTAATCCCGCTGGGCAATATGCAAAACCTTTTGGAGTTTGTGCCGCAACTAAATGTGATAACCCAACTTGTGCAAAACACCAACTGATTCCCATTGCACAATAAGACGCATTTGGAATGCCATACCAAATTCCATATGGGTTTTCATTCATAGGTCCTTCAACAAAACCTAGTTGGCTTCTGGCAACATTTAAAACATCAAGTGCTGTTGCCATTTACTATGCCTGAGTTCTTCCGTCCCCTTTAGGGTTACGTCCTGTTCCCATTTTATCTGGGGCATTTAATACACGATCTTGACTTCTTGATTTATTTCCACTTGCATCAGATGCAGCATCTTGTGCAACTTTAGGATTAATAATAAGAACATCATCTCCACCTTCAAGTGGGGCCATGCCACGACGTGCACGAACTTCATTTGGAGTAATAACTTGATCTTTAAGATAACGATCATCAATTCTTGATTGTGTTTCTTCATCTGTAAGCGCAAGTTCATTAAATCTTAAAACAAATGCATCAGTGAATTCTCTAATAATAAGATTAATTTTAAACTCAAGCTCTTCTTGACGTGGACGACAGACCTGCTCTTTAAATGTTTTGTCAGCATCTTTAGCATTAGCTAGTGAAACGTTTGCAGGCATTCCAAGTTTTGAAACTGGTACACGATGAGAAAGAAGAATACGATCTCTATTTTCTACTGCATAATTTCTAAATGATGAGTCTTGTATTCCCGCCTCAATTGGCTCCATATTAAATTCAACACGACCCTGTTCACCGTCTGATGGAAGTGGAATGTAAAGCGTTCTATGATTTCTTCCTTTAAGTCCTGTTTGAAAAAATTCAAGCAACTTACGCTCTGAATCAGCAGTAAGCTTTGCGCCTTTAACAGTAATAATATAACGTGGAACAGCTTTATTTTCAAAATAATCTAGATTAAAACGTTGAGCAAATTCATCTCCAGCAACTGCGTTTTTTGCAGACAATACATCTGGAACACCATAATAAGTATTTGAAGGTGTAAATACTTTAAAGTGAATTACTTCGTTTGGCTGTGGATCTGTACCAATTTGATCTGGAGTTTCTATGTCTCCAAAATTTCTAAAAAATGTATAGCGGTTATAAACAACTTGAACAAAGCCGTCACGGTGACGACGTATTCTCATGGTAGTTGTAGGAATATGTCCAAGATAACCAATCTTTCCATTTGTTGTACGACCAACTTCCATATAAGCATTTCCTGTTGATTCAAGATCAATAAAAATCTTTTTCATTGTCTCTGTAAATGAATCATCTGAATTAAGAGATTCTAAATAATTTCTAAGGTCCTCTTTCATGCCTTCAATCTTTGAACGCAATTTATCAAGCTTTTTTGGATTATCCATAGACTCTTCAATTTTTAATGTTGTAGCCCATGTATTTTCAAACTTATATCCAAGCCCGACCACGTTTGCAGCCTTAGCATTTACTGCAGAGTGATGATATGGAGATACGTCATAAAGTTGTGCTAAATATAAAACGTTATAGGGTGGCTGAACAATTTGAAATAATGAATATCCAGTTAAATCAAGTGGGTCAAGTTTCTTTGATTTTGCATCACCAACACCAGTAAATGATTTTTCTAATCTTGTTGCACTACGACGAAAATTAGGACTTAGTCCTTCTGCTTTTCTAATATCTGACCATGTTGCATTAAATGGGTCATCAAAATCATGTTCTACTGTATGAGATGGGTTGTCAAGTTTTACTACAACCCCGCCCTCGTCTTCGTCAATGCTGTCATCAATCCTTAAATTAACCAAGTTTCATGTCCCTCATTTCTTTAACGTATTCCATCATTGCGGGCATATCCTGCACATCTGGAACCAATCCTAAATCTAATCTTTGTTTTTGCTCTTCCAGCTCTTCGTCTGTTACTGGGCGGTGACCTGCAAAAAATATTGGCTTTCCTTCATTCAATCCGTAATGTTGAGCAAGAGTTTTAAGTTTTTTAATCTGACGAACATCGCCTTTCATAGACTGAATGCTTAAATAAGCTCCGTCTTCATTCATAACAATGGATCCATCTTCCATTTGCCACATATACATACCCCAATTAACTTCGTCAACTGGCGTAATCTTCATCGGACTTACAGGTTTCATATAAGCATCATACCATTATTTTGCACAAAAGACCAACTTTTGAACAGTTGACTGCCATTTTATTGTATATGAGTATAGTAAATTAATGATTGACCATTATTTAATTGAGTGTTTGTTCCAGAATATTCAGAAAGTGTTCCCATGATTGTTGAAGAATCTTTTAAAACCCCCGTTTTAACAGAAATAAAGGATAAATATCTGGATTTTACTTCAGATAAAGTTAAGGCTTCTGGATAAATTGTAAGATAACCATATGATGCCTCTGAAGGGGTTTTAGATATATCATATGACCCATTTAAAAGAATGTCTGATGTTTTTGTATTTGGATACACCAAAACAACATGGTAGAACTCTCCATTTGACAATGTAATTGGGGACAAAGATCTGTTTATTCCATTTACATAAAGTGTTGATCCAACTATAGTATTTTGTAATATATTTGATGAATCTATATATAAATCTGTTGTTCCAGTTCCTGTATCTAGCACAGCTGATCCCGCCCCATCGTACTCTATCCAAAATTCTATTGATTCATATGAAGAACTTGACGGTGAAAAAATAATTGCATGCCCTGGATTAGATAGTGGATCTTGTGCAGAAAATTTAATACCTAAATTTTTAGATCTTGCAAGAATATTAGTATTGTCATTTCTTATAAAATATGAAGTCCCTGTAGCAGGTTGAATTTGAAATAAACCTGAATCTGAAACTTGAGATATAGATGAATAAACTTTAATACTTAAATTGTCAATTCTTGGCTGTTTTCCTGTTGAAGTATCTGTAGAATATAAAGTAACTTTAATTAAACATTGTGCTGAATTGCTTGTTGAAAAATTTGACAAAAAGTATGGAATTCTTTTTCCATTACTTAATAAATTGTATGTTGTTCCATTATCATATGAAACTTCAACAATAGCATAATTATTTAAAGATAATTCATCATATGATGAAGAGTCCCAAGTTATTTCTGCACTATTAAAAGGTAAATATGAAAAAATTGCTAAAGGGTAAACCCATGTTCCTGTTGCCGCAGAAGGCAATGCAGTTTGTTGAAGAGTTAACCCAACGCCATCGGCAATAATATTAGATAGGGTTCCTAGCCCGTATAAGGCACTATTAACAAATTGTTTTGAAAATATAGTTTGTCCAGACGTGTTGTTAAATGAAAAATGAGAAACATTTGTTTGATTTGACACAATTGTTGGGTTTGAGTCTCTTTGTGCCCAAAACATATGATTTAAAATTTCAGAATTAGACAAGTATTTATCATAAAACGCTAATCCATTAATAATAAAATATTGATTAGAATTGGCGGGACCTAAGCTAAATTTACTATATGAATCAGAGTAATATTTATAGTTAGTTGGAATTGACACAGACTCATCTGTAACACCATTAACAAATATGTTTATGGATCCATCTTTTATTGATGCAAACACGTGTATTGGTTGAGTCCACGAATAAACTTGTTTTTTTGTTGTTATGCTTAATCCATTAGAAAAGAAAACAGTAAAATAAATAAAATCTTGTTGTACATAAATTTCAATTCTTTTATCTGATGTTGTTTCTTTATTATGAAGATTAAAAATATTAAATTTTGTTTGTGATGATTCTGGAATTAATAACCAAAATTCTATGCCAAATGTTTTATTCTCATATCCTTTTTGAAAAACATCATAAGCATTAAAAATATCAATTTTAATGTTTTCAGTAATTTTGCAACCATTTAAATTAGTATCATAGTTTGCATGAGTAACAAGAGTTGTTACATCATTAAAATTTGGAGAACCAATAACAAATGCTCCATGATTACCAAAATTTGATTCATCTGTAACAGTACTAGATCCAATTTCTGCACTATATTCAGGTTCATTGTTTATATAATCTTGATATGCTGGGTATTGTAAAAGTAATGTTCCATAAGTTCTTAATGTAGCTGAACCATCTAGTGGCCAAAAAGATACTGGGTCATCTCTTAATATTGCTTGTTTATATGACATTATTTGTTCCTTATTGTTTCCATCTTAAAATAACAGTTCCTAAAGCTCCGTACCCGCCTTGACTAAAACCGTCTGAAGCCATTGCCCAAGCGCCTCCACCACCGTTTCCTCCATTTGGGTAAGAGTTTGTTTCAGTTGGAACTGGTTGACCTGAATTATAAGAATATGAAGCATTTGGAGAACCGCCTCCTCTTGCATAAACTAAACCATTTACGCTCCAGTATGTTCCAGCGCCTCCGCTATATCCAACATATTGTCCGCCCGATGATGCGGCAGTTCCTGCACCCTGAGATCCTCCACCACCACCAGAATAAGTACTAGACCCTCCTGCATATGGACTGCTTCCTTGTGGATAATTTATTCCACTTGAACCACCTGTATTGCTAAATGAAAATGCTGCCCCACCATTACCGCCAGTAACTGTTATTCCGTTAAAAGAAGAACTTTGTCCATTTCCAGACGGCGTTTGACCACCGTAATACCAAACTCCTCCTGACCCACCAAAACCTACAATTAATGGATATGTTCCAGGTCCTAACAAAACATTACTTGCTGCGTAAACTCCGCCTGCTCCGCCACCTGCTCCTGCATAAACTCCCCAACCAAGTCCTGTTGGGTTTGAGCCAGACCAATATCTTCCTGCTCCGCCTCCACCACCGCCGCCTACCACTAAAATATCAAAATATCTTTTTCCAGAATTTATTATAAAATTTGCGGTAGTTCCACCATTGTATCCAAATGTTAATGTATTATATCCATTTGATTGTGAAAGTGTTGATGCAGAATTATTTCCTAATGAATATGAAAAACCTGGAGCATTAAATTCTCCGTAGCCTCTTACTGAATCTCCGCCAAATGTTTCTATCAATGGCATTTTAGAACCCTGTCTGTGTCGCTAAAACCGTGTAGGTTGCAGATGCAGTTTTTATAATTGTAAATGAATATGCGTCTATTCCCGATGCTATGCCAGAGCTTGGAGTTGATGCCCCTAGCCAGGTTGGAGTTACTGTAGTTCCATCAATTTGAAATGTACTTAAATAATATGGTGTTGAACCATTTGTATTTAAAAACACTACTGTAATTGATTGATTATTTGTCAATAAAGAATTAAGCGTTGCAGTTGAACTTGCTGCAATATTTAAGGTAAAATTTTGAGTAGCTGCAGAAGTGTAATATAAAACAGATCCAGAGTTTGTATAAAGATTAATTGTTGAAGATCCCGCTGCGTTATTTGAAACGTTAACATTTTCAATTAAAGATGTTACTTGTACTCCAGTAAATACGCTTGGTATAGCTCCCTGAATTCCCTGAATTCCTTGCAAACCCTGTATTCCCTGTGCACCAGTGTTTCCAGTAAATCCTTGCAGCTGTGAATAACCAAAACCTTGTAATCCTTGTAAACCCTGAACACCTTGTGTTCCTTGAACGCCTTGTAATCCTTGATTTCCTTGTATTCCTTGAATGCCTTGAATGCCTTGTAATTGTGAATAACCAAAACCTTGTAAACCTTGAGCTCCTTGTGTGCCTTGAGTTCCTTGGGTACCTTGTAATCCTTGAATGCCTTGAATTCCTTGAGTGCCTTGTGCTTGGTTATATCCTCCACCTTGTAAACCTTGCAAACCTTGAACACCTTGTGTTCCTTGAACGCCTTGTAATCCTTGATTTCCTTGAATGCCTTGAATTCCTTGTAAAGCTGCACCATTTGTTCTAACCCAGTTTATATTATCTGATCCAATTCTTATTCCTTCATTTGGAGCAGTTCCTGTAGAATTCATCATCCATGTTGAATTAATATTTAATGAACCATCATATACTGTTGTAAATACGCCAAGCTGTACCTCGGTTCCGTTTCCATAATTATCAAAATCTGTTGCACGAGTTAAAACCCAATAATGTGTTGAGTCACCTTGTGTAAGAGTATAAATACCATTTTGTTTTGCATCTGCTTGATCTTTAACAAGAATTCTATCTCCAAAATCTAAAAATGTTGCTGTATAACCATCAACTGTTAATGCGCCGTATGTTGTTGCAGTAAGTGTTGCATTTAATCCATATCCACCATCTGCACCTAAAGATCCCGCTGTATATGTTGGTGAGTTAGGAAGTATTGTTGTTGTTGCAGCCTCAACACCAATGATTGCAATTGATGGACCTGCTGGTCCCGTTATTCCTTGAAAACCTTGTAAGCCTTGTAGTCCTTGAACACCCTGTATGCCTTGTGTACCTTGAAAACCTTGAATGCCTTGTTGTCCTTGTAAACCTTGAACACCCTGTGTGCCTTGAACACCTTGTAATTGTTGATATCCGTAACCTTGAATACCTTGCAAACCTTGTGTGCCCTGTAATCCAAGTAAACCTTGAATGCCTTGTATGCCTTGTGGGCCTTTATTGGTTGTTAAATAACTATCAATCTCGGTAGCTAGATTATAAATGTCTCTAGGTACGTCGGGAGTGTCAGTGTATTGTGGGTAATTGAAACCCTTGGTGGTTTGTAGGCTCATATGCTATAAGTATACCAAATTAACTAAAAAATGCGTTATTTTTTTTAAACTTCAACCTTTGGAAATATTAAGTTTGGATCAATTTTCTTTAAATTATATTCAACTGATTCACGATAGTTATCTGGCATATCTTCCTTTAAAAGGTCTTTAAATATAGATATAGATTCGTCTAATCTTCCTATCCACCACCCCGCCACAGCTTTTTCAAACAATAAAACAAATTCACCAAGATATTGGGTATCTGTTGGTAATGGCTCGTTGCCTTTTGCATGTGCTAGGCCAACCTCTGCAAAAGTATATGCTGCTTGCCATTCACCTTTTTGTTCATGGTCTCTAGAAACCATGAAATATGCCTCTGGTCTTTTTGGCAAATATTGCATTGCTTGCAAATAACAATTTTTTACAGAAGTTTCTCTTCCTATTTGATCACTCAAGCATTCTGCTATTTTTAACAAAGATGCATAAACATAAAGAGGATTAGTATCATGACCATATTCTGCTGTTCTTAAATAAAAAGATACTGCTGATGCAGTTTGTCCTATTTCATGATATTTTTTTGCAATTTCAAAATTAATTATTGGATTAAGCATATCATGAGAAGCAGATTCAATTAGCTCTTCAATTGTTTGCACTTAGAGCCTCCTCTATCATTTCATTTATAATGTTTCCTGGTGTTTTTAATATAAAAGCTGCATTATCTTGAAATCCAAAAGATATTAAAAGATCATCATTATAAACGGCTGCTCCTGCCACAAATTCAATTTTAGCATCTAAAAATGAAAAATGTTCTTTACTGATTCCTATTAACTTAAAGTTTTTGTCCCAAACACATAGGCGATGACGATAGACTCCATCTTTTTGATTTAAATAATTTTTATAAAGATTTACCTCATGAGTAATTGCAATATAGTGTTCTCCCCAATTAACTACATGTGAACCGCCTCTTTGATCTGGAGTTAAGGGTAAATCTGATCCTTGCCAAGAAACAACATCTGTTCTTGGTGGAAGATCTGGATAAGTTTTAACTATTTCTGTTGGAGATGTCCATTTAACATAATGATATGGTTTATCAAGAATAGGCATCCAATTTTTTTCACAATATGAATTATCTTGACCTGGTGCTGGTATTCTAAGTCTTGAGATTTCTTTGGCAGACCAATTATCCCAATCAATTTCAATTTCAGATAATTCCATTCTACCCTGACCATTATCTGTAGTATCTCTTCTTACACCGCTTATATAGTATTTGTTTTCCCATTTAACTAATCTGGCATCTTCTAAGCCATAAAACTCCCATTTGGGTGTTACATCTAGTTTGCTGGTATCAATAAGGCAACAGTCCCTAACTGAAAGATCTTCATTTAAACGCATAAGATAGTTTGTTGTCTTTAGCTTCATATCTTTTTCTGGGTGCAAATATGCTAAAGGACCCCACGGGCTGAGGAACTTTTGATTGTGTTCAGAGTGATATAAGGTATAGTTTACATGCCTTAAATTTACTAATATTTCATTATTGTCATCTACAAAAACGGCGGGATTCATTAATCCCGTCCCATTAGTTAATCCATTAGAAATAGTTAATGGTAATAATTTACCGCCATTTTTAACAGCCTTTTGAACTAAATTCATATACTGAGTATACCCTATTATCTAAATCTTTGTAAAATAATTTATGTTTATTCAATTAAATAATATTATTTTAAAGAATTGTATAGCGAACAATTACAATACCAGATCCGCCTGAGCCACCCGTGCCTCCGCCTCCAGCACCGCCTCCGCCTCCGCCAGTATTAGCAGTACCAGTTACACCATTAAAATTACCATTAGCACCACTACCACCTCCGCCGTAACCTCCAGCAACACCGCCATTAACATTAGCTCCATTATTGCCGCCAGCGCCTCCACCAGCGTAATAAACAGTGCCGCTTACATTTTGTCCAGTATTTGTTGCAAGTCCCCAAGAAGAATAAGTAGATATTCCAACTCCGCCAGTTCCACCATTACCTACTGAAGAACTTCCATTTCCTCCAGCAGCACCTGCGCCACCGCCACCACCACCTGCATAATAAGTTGAAGCAGAAGAACCAGTACCACCATTATTACCTTGACCTGATGTTGCAGAACCTCCATAGCGTACAGAACCATATCCGCCACCGCCACCGCCAGAACCTCCGCTATTGCCGCCGCCCTCTTGTCCACCAAAACCGCCACCAATAGCAGTTGAACTATTAAACGAAGTATTTGCACCATTAGATGTTGCAGTGCCACCAGATCCAATTGTTATTGTGTAACCAGTACCAGAAGAAAATGAACTACTAGTTGCTATAAAACCGCCAGCACCTCCACCGCCAGCAGAGGAACCAAGGGCAGTACCACCGCCACCGCCACCAGCTATAATAATATAATTAGCTGTTAAACTTTGAGAAGGTGTAAATGTTCCACTTGAAAGAAATGAATGATACCAATAAGTATTATCTGAAGTAATTGTTCCTCCAGTTGCTTTAGGTACTGGAGCAGCAGGTATAACAGAATTACTTGCACTAGAAGCCAAACTTGTTCCATTTCCATTAGTTGCTGTAATTGTAAATGTATATGTTGTTCCATTATTTAAACCAGTTATAGATATTGGAGAAGATAAACCTGTTGCTGTAATTCCCCCTGGATTTGAAGTTACTGTATATCCAGTAATTGTTGAACCGCCTGTTGCACCCGATGTAAATGTTATTGATGCTTGTGAATTTCCTGAGGTTGCAGTACCCATTGTTGGTGCTTGTGGAACTGTTGTTGCGGTAATACTAGATGTTGGTGAAGAGGCACTACTTGAACCATAACCATTATTAGCTGTAACTGTATATGTATATTGTATAGATGATTGTAAGCCTGTTATTGTAATTGGACTTGTTGATCCCATTGCCGTATATGATCCAGGGTTTGAAGTAATTGTATAGTTTCCTGCTACACCGCCATTTGTTGCAGGAGTAAAAGTAATTGATGCTTGACCATTATTATAAGCACGACCTGAAGGTTGATCTGTTGCAGTTCCAATAGTTGGGGCGGATGGTGAAAGTGTAGAGTCATACCAATTTCCTGCATAATATACCTCTAAATACATTTTATCTAAATTATAATATAATTGTCCATTACTTGGAGATGAAGGCCTTGATGAAGTTATTCCAGATAATACGAATCCAGATAGTGATGAAATATCTGCAGGAGCATAATTATTTCCTGATTGACTATAAAGTATTTGATTTGCGGCGGGAGATGTAGAAGTTCCTAGTCCGCCAAAAGAATTTGCTAATATAGAAGCAGAATCAACATTTCCATTTGCATCAATAACTAATGGACCAGGTGTTGTTAGACTTGCAACAATTAGTTTATTCTTTACTTTAAAGTCTTTATTTGACATTTTTTTCCTTTAAAGCACTATTTTAAAAGTGCAGCAATTTCTTCTGCTGTTAAACCAAGTTTTGTTAATTTTAATATTGCCGTGTTTTTAGCTGTTTCAATTGTTGCTTGTTCTGCTTCACGAGCTTTTTGCTCTTGTGCAAATGCAGCAGCTTGTTGATCACGTTCTGCAATTTCGGCGGGAGTCAAGTCAATATATTCTTGAGTTCCTTTTTCAATATTTACTACTAATTTCTTAGGTGTATCTGTCATTTTATTTCTCCTTTTGTTTTTTAAATTTATGCTAAGTATCTAATAATTGTAAGACCTGAACCGCCTGTGCCGTTATTTGTAGCCCCACCGCTACCAGTATTGACTACTCCATTTATTGCGCCTGAAGTTCCACCACCACCGCCGCCTGCGCCACCAGTTCCGTTACCATTTGGATAACCTGAACCTGCGCCACCACCAGCAATGTAACCGCCTACACCTAAACCTGTAGCAGATAACCAAGATGACCAAGTGTTTAATCCTGCACCACCATTACCGCCAGTTCCTGAACCGTTAGTTCCACTAGAACCTGCTGAACCTGCACCACCGCCGCCGCCTGATATTTGAGCATAAAGCGCAGGTGCGCCAGCATTACCATAACCAGTTCCACCAGTTCCAGTTTGCGTTGAAGAACCGCCTGAACCACCAGCACCGCTAGGTTGATGATTACCACCGCTACCCGAACCACCGCTAGCACCATTAGCACTAGGAGTATTGGATACTGCACCACCACCACCAACGGCGGTAGTTAATGAACCAAAAGTTGAATTAACGCCATTAGAAGCAGCCGCGCCACCTGCACCAATAATTACAGTTTGCGCAGTATTGGATGCAAGTGCTTGTGCAGTTGCTGCAAAAACACCACCTGCACCGCCACCCGCGTAATAACCACTACCACCCCCACCCGCAACAACCAACACATCACAACTCAAAGACTTAGCAGGTGTGAATGTTCCTGATGATAGGAAAGCGTGGTACCAGTAAGTACCGTCTGTTTGGATAATATCTCCACCTGCGGCAAATGGGGCTTTAGTTGGAGTTGTGCCAACTGCGGCTATGCCGTAAAGGTAAAAAGTTGAGTATTGCATAAAGTTTCCATCTAATCCTCCAAGAAGGATGGATGTAATTGCAGAAGTGCTTGAATATAAATATGCTCCAAACAAATCAACAACAGTATTTGCAGAATTATCTTCGCCAACTAATTCTCCTGAAACAGATTTATAGTTAGATGAAGTATAATTAGGTATATATATTTCACCATTTCCAAATGTATTTGCTGTTGTTGTATTTCCCGCAGTCCATCCAAGCGCAAAATAACTGGTTGAATCTGAAGCAGAAGAAGCGCTTCCAGAATACCCGAACAGTCTTTTTCCTGTATAAATACTAGATGAATCTCCATTAAATCTTGCATAAACTTGAGATATTGTTCCAGAATTTGCTTCCCTAGTAGAATAAACCAATTTCAAATCCGTATAACCAGTCTGAGGAATGTTGTTGAAGGTTACTGAGGATGCACCTAAAGCTCCTACGGTTACTTTTTCTAAGAGGACATAGTTAGCACTCAATTTGGATACCTCACAATTACTAGACCTGAACCGCCATTGCCGCCATATACGCCGCCAACACCATCTTGACCAGCGCCACCTCCACCGCCGCCAGTATTTGCGGTACCTGAAGTTCCATTGCCAATACCTTGACCAGCGCCACCACCGCCTAAACCACCAGCACCAGCAGCACCGCCTTCACCACCGCCACCACCGCCACCACCGTAATAAGCTAAAGTTCCGTTTATTGCAGTTTGCACTCCATTACCGCCTGCTTGTGTAGCACCACTAATGCTAGAACCATCTCCGCCAACTGCACCAGCACCACCGCCACCTGAACCAGCGTATCCATTTACTCCACCTGAATAACCTTGTCCTGATGTTCCAGCGCCATAGGTACCACCATAACCACCTGTACCACCACCTGAACCTCCACTAAGTCCTGAAGGATTGTTGCCATCATCGGCACTACCACCAGCACCGCCACCGATTGAAGTTATGGTTGCAAAAACAGAATTAGAACCGCTACTACCGCGACCTTTTACACCAGTTCCACCAGCACCAATAGTAACTGTGTAACCAGTACCCGATGAAAGAGATAATGGTGACTCAAGAGAACCGCCTCCACCAGTTGCGGTTACGGTGCACCGCAATCCACCTGCTCCACCACCGCCACCTCTATAACGGCTACTAGGTTCTCCACCACCTGAACCACCACCAGCTACAACTAGATAATCAACTGTTAAACTTTGTAACGTAGTAAATGTTCCTGATGAAGTAAATGTATGATAAGTATAGTTAGCATCTTGTGAAATTACTCCGCCAGTTGCTTTAGCCGCAGGGTTAGTTCCAGCAGCGGCAACGCCGTAGAGGGAGAAGGTTGAGCCAGCCTGAAAATTCTCAGTAAAAGAATTTAATGTAATTGAACTAATGGCAGAAGTATTGCGCCATAAATTAACATAAGAGCCAACTTGTCCTTGATTTGAGTAACGAGTGATTACTGTTTTGTAAGTTGTAGCATTTGAGTAATTCATAATTTGAGTAGTGTTAGTACTAAAATTATATGTAGCAGCACCCGAATTGTAATAAACAAAACCACTGCTATCGTTTGCGGCTCTTCCTGTGCTTGCCACTCCACTAATACCTTCCAACCAAGTTGTTGAATAATTAGTGCCAGTATCGCTATTAAATTGAAATTTTCCGTATGCGCCATTTATTGTATTTTTTACATTACTTACAATAACCAAATCCGTATATCCCTGCGGAATAGAGTTAAAGGTTACAGAAGAAGCGGCTGAGGCTAGGGTCTGTGTTTGTAGCGCAACATAAGTATTAGTAGCCATTTATTTAACTCCGTAAAGAGCAAAGGATGAGTATTGTGCAAAAGAACCGCTTTGTGCAGTTAAAACCATTGAAGTAATTGCTGAAGTAGATTGCCATAAATTAGAACGAAGCAAAATATAACCAGCACCATTAGTATCATTACCACTTAAAGTTCTAAATGTTTTATATTTATTATTATTTGCATAATCTAAAATGTCGCAAACAAATCCAACAGGGGCGGTTGAGGAACCATCTCCATAAGATAATTGACCAAAAGTACTAGTTGTTGAAGCATTAGAAACAGCACTAGAACCAGTTCCATATAATTGATGGAAAGGCCAAGTATTTGTTGTATCTCCATTTAGGTTAATTAAAGCGCTTCCTGCTGAAGAATTTAGATAAGTTCCTCTAATCTGCAAATGGCTATACCCCGTAGGAATACCCGCAAAGGTAACTGAACTTACCCCACCGCTAGGAACTGTTACTGATGCTAGAGCATCATATGAACCAACAATAGGAATTCCAGCAGTAACTGTATTACTTACAGATGATGCTGCACTATCTCCATTTGCATTTACTGCTTTTAAATAAACTGAATATGAATTATTATTTGTTAACCCAGATATAGTTAATGGACTTGTATTTTGTGCTGGTGAAAATGCTGTATATGTAGTACCATCTAAAGAGTATTTGTAATTAGATATTGTAGATCCACCTGTAGCTCCCGCCGTAAATGTTACAAGTACAGAAGAATCTGCACCAGTTGCAGTACCCATTGTTGGTGCTTGTGGAACTGTTGTTGCAGTAAGATTAGAGGTAGATGATGATGCACTAGATGTTCCATAATTATTTGTTGCAGTTACAGAATAAGTATATTGTGTTGATGATTGAAGTCCTGTTACTAATATTGGAGATGATGATCCTGTTCCAGTATATGAACCTGGTGATGAAGTAATTGTATAACTTGCTGCTGCACCGCCATTTGTTGCAGGAGTAAAAGTAATTGATGCTTG
>Ga0214198_1000202_pt1 | contig 15201 bp, 21 predicted proteins | sample TroBogEpilimnion_20_FD_153036 | JGI IMG/M metagenome (GOLD analysis project Ga0214198, IMG submission 153036) | Freshwater microbial communities from Trout Bog Lake, WI - 20SEP2008 epilimnion | ecosystem: Environmental > Aquatic > Freshwater > Lake > Epilimnion/Euphotic zone | place: Trout Bog... | reverse complement strand
GGGAGCGTTCTCGACCACGCTGACGGCGACGGCAGCGACCTCGCTGACGCTCCCGACCAGCGGCACCGTGACGGCGCTGGGCAACGCTACGACCGGCTCCGGCAACATCGTCCTGGCTACGTCGCCGACGCTGACCACGCCTGCGCTCAGCGCCCCGACATTCTCGACCTCCGCGACTGTGACGGCGGGCACGAACGCGCAGGGTCAGGGGGCGCTGACCAGCGACTACAACGTCGTCACCACGACCGCCGCCAATCCGTCCGGCGTGACGCTTCCCGCGGCGACCGTGGGCCGCGTCGTGTGGGTCTTCAACCGAGGCACGAACCCTGTGAACTTGTATCCGGCGTCGGGTGCGACGATTGACGCGCTCGCCGCGAACGCGGCGATCTCGATCCCGGTGAATGCGTGGCTGGAGTTGAAGGCGAGCAGCACGACGCAGTGGTATTCCTCGACGCTGCATAGTCCGACGGTGTATGGCACCATTACCTTCCTGGCAGGACCGTAAGATATGGCGAACGTCTTCAACGCGACCACGACGACCGGGCTTCAGCTTACGCCCGACAACTCCGGCGCGGTGCAATTTCAGACCAACAACGGCACGACGGCGCTGACGATCAGCACGGCGCAGCAGGCCGCGTTTGCACAGAGCGTGTCGGCCACGCAGGGCCTGTCCTCCGCGTCGTATCTGTCCCCGTTCGCATCTGGGTATCGCAACCGGATCATCAACGGGAACATGGGGATTGCCCAGAGGGGCACGAGTTTTTCGAATTCAAACGGATACACCGTGGACAGGTGGGCCGTTTACTCTGCTGGAACCGGGCCGAGCGTCGCGCAGGTTGCTGGTCCTACTGGATATCGCTATGCTGTGCAGATAACGGGCGCTACGGGTAATACTGTAACAACCCTAAACCAGAGGATTGAGAGCTACAATTGCTCAGACCTCAGCGGCCAGACCGTCACTATCCAGGCCAATATCTCGGTGTCTTCGGCGCAGACGGTTTACTGGAGCTTGTCCTACCCAACTGCTCAGGACAATTATGCTTCCTTCACCTCTATTACCACTGGAACCTGGTCCGCCACGACAACCGCCACCACCTTCACCGCCACAGTCACGGGGCTTCCTTCAGGGGTTACGAACGGCCTTCAACTCATCATTGCTCCTCAAAATGACGGCGCCTTCACGTCCGGCACCATTACGATAACCGGCGTCCAGCTAGAACTCGGCTCGGTCGCCACGCCGTTCGAGGTTCGGTCGCTTGGCGTCGAGGTGTTGCTGTGCCAGAGATATTACTCTACCCTTTATCACTCTGTATTCGCTTCAGCGGCGAGTTATACAACTGTAATGATGATCGCGTACCCTGCCACTATGCGGGTTGCTCCGACTGCAAGCTGGAGCGCTAACTTTCTAACCAATGTTTCATCTTTTAGTGTTAATTCCCAAGGCACGAACGGGGCTCGATCTACTCTAACCGCTACTTCTGGCGGTGCTGCTGAATGGACGGGGGCAGTGACCCTCGGCGCGGAGCTATAACCCATGAGCAACTATACCTACGCCCTCATCTACAACAGCACGTCGGTCCTGCGCTCCGATGGCGCCACGATCCCCGACGCTGCCGGGAATACCGACTGGCAGGCGTATCAGACGTGGCTTGCCGCCGGGAATACCCCGACCCCCGTGCCGTTGTCGGTCTACCAGTTCAATCAGCGGAGCAAAGTCTCGGCGGGTTGCGCGGCGACCATCGTCGGCGGCTTCCAGTCATCGGCTCTCGGCTCGCCCTACACCTACCCGTCGGACAACAACACGCAGGCCAACGTCAGTTCGTTGGTCGCGGCGGGCAACGGCGGCTCGATCTGGTGCGGTAATGCCAGCAACGTGTGGACGTTCATGGCGCACACCGAAGCGCAAGCGACGCAAGTGCAGAAGGACATGAGCGCCTTTATCCAGGCGCAGCAGACGCGCTATGCTGGCCTCGTGACGCAGATCAACGCTGCGACCACGCCGGCAGAAGTCGAAGCCATCAACTGGTAAGGAACGCCATGCTCTCTCGTGAAGAACTCGAAGCGGTCTTCAACATCCTGATCGAACGGCCCTTCAAGGAAGTGGCGCCGCTGATCGGGCGCATCCAGCAGGAATACGCGGCGCTGCCCGTGCCCGCGCCTGACCCGGAGCCGGCTCCCGTCCCAACAGCCGAGGCCGCACCCGTCGTCAACATCAACACCGGCAATATGGCGGCCTGATCATGGATATGCAGACGGCGATCAATTTAATCGGGGGCGCCACCCTGGCGGTCATCGGATGGTTTGCTCGCCGTCTGTATGAGGCGACCGAGGCCCTTCGTCGCGACATCCACCAGATCGAGGTAGACCTGCCGAAGCACTACGTGTCGAAGGAAGACTGGCACGACAGCCTTCGGAAAATCGAGTCGATGCTGGAAAAGATATTCGACCGCCTCGAAGGGAAAGCTGACAAGTAGGCCCCCGCCCCGATCAAAAAAAACACCCCGGCAATGCCGGGGTAAGTTAGAACGGGAGGAAACGCGACGTTGACTTGCAACGTCGAAACGGCGTATGCCCGAAGCGTTTCCAGATGTAAAGGACGATGTGATGTCTTTCCTGTCCGCTCGCCTCGGCGAGGCAACAACCGGCGCCGCTATCGCTTCGATCTGCGGAACGGTCACCGCCATGGCCAACGGCTCGATGACTTGGCAGACCGCTCTGCCCGTGCTCGTCGGCGCCGTCATCGCCATCTTTTACCCGGAGACGAAGCCCAATGCGTAACGCTTCTCTGGCGTTGTTCGCGCTGCTGACCGCGTGCAGCTCGAACCCGCAGAACGTCGCCGCCGAACTGGCCGCGGGCTACACCGCCGAAGCGGCGGCAGTCTCCGCCTACGCTTCGTTGCCGAACGCGGACCTCGCCGTTCTGGCCGAACTGCGCGCGTGCGATCAAGCCGCCTACAATGTCGTATCCCCCGTGACGAAGGCGCTGACGGCGGGCACCTCCGTGTCTGACGCGATGATCGCCAACGCGCAGGCCAGCCTCACCGCCGCCACCGCGTGCCTTGCGAAGTTTGGAGTGAAAATCTGATGGACGCCGTCGCGATCCTGACCCTCGTCGTGCAAGGGCTGCCGCAGGTCGAGGCCGCCGCCGAAGCGATCATCAAGCTGGCCCAAGGGCAATCGCTCTCGCCCGACGATGTCGGCAAGCTGCTCGCCGCCATGGACGCGGCGCATAGGCGCGCTCAAGGCCAACCGGCGGCGGACGTGCCGGCGGCGTCGTAACATGCCTTGGACGTATTCGATTTCCGACGGCACGCTGACGGACCCGTTGGGTAAAGTCGCCGGCACGGGCTATTCGGGTAACAACGAGGGCTACAACAGCCCGGAGATGGCCGACGTGCCGAACGTCGGCCCGACCCCGCCTGGCACCTACGACATCGGGCCGCCGTTCACGCACCCGCTCGCTGGCCCTGTGACGATGCGGCTGTCGCCGCACCCCGGCACCGAAGAGTTCGGTCGCGCCGGGTTCATGATCCATGGGGACACGGCGGCTCACGCCGCCGATCCTCGGCCCGACAACAGCGCATCCGAAGGGTGCATCGTGTTGCCGCGCCAGATCCGGCAGACTGTGGCCACAAGCGCCGTCCGGGTGTTGCTCGTCACGCCCTGACCGGCGTCAGTCTTTCCGGTAGCGCTTGCCGCGCCAGCCGCCGGCGGCGCGCACCGGCCAACCCGCCGCCCAGTCGGGCATCGTGGCCATCAGGCGCTCGAACTCCTCGACCGACCCCCAGCCTTCCGGCACTTCGGCCACGTTCTCATCGTAGATGTGCAGCACGACGGGGTAGCCGGCGCGTTCCTGCGCGACGAGCGAATGTCGTTGAATGTCGCGCGCCGTCGCCTGCGTGACGTTTTCGACCAAGCGACCGCCCCAGGTTCGCATTTCGATCCAGCCGACGCCGCCGTTCTTCGGGTTGGTGTTCCAGCCCTGGTAGCTGATCGCCATCTCGTTCTCGCGGCGATCGCTGCGCTCAAGACGCGGCTTGTGGTAGGTGAGATGCCGACCCGACAACAGGCGGATATACACGACGTCGCCCCGGCGCAGCACTTTCATGCCGCGCACGTCGAACTCCTTGCCGGGGTTCTGGATCGCGTCGACGAACGCCCCCTCCAGTCCGTATCGTTCTTCTCGCCATTTCCGTCGTTGGCCGCCCCAGAGATCAACGATGGCGGGCGACGCTCCCCGCCATTTAAGGATCGCGTCCTTCATTTCGTCGGGGGTCATGAACTCGTCGGCGCCGAACGCCTGCATCGCGCCGATCCAACCCTGGTATCCCAGAGCCAACTCCGCGACTTTGCCGACCTTCTTCCGCAACGGGTGGTGCTGGCCCGTGCGCCGTCGGTGCTCCATAATATCCTCGAACGGCACCCCTGTGATCTTCGAGGCGCTCATCTCGTAAATTTTACCGTGCATGCGGAACACATCCCGCCGCCAGTCCTCGCCGGCGAGCTCCGCCAGCACGACCGCCTCGATGGCGCTGAAGTCGCTGGCGATCAGATCGTGCCCCGGCGCAGCGATCAACAGCCCGCGCAGGCACCCGCTGATGGCGGCCAGTGCCGGCCCGAAGAACCACTCGACCAGCGGCAACGACCGGCTGCGCGCCACGTAGAGCACGTCCTCGACCGCCGCCGCGTTCCACTCCACGACTTCGCCGGGCGGCCCGCCGCACCACGCGCAGGATAAGTGATGCTTGCCGCAGTGCCGCGCGCAGATGCCGCACCGCCGCATCTCCGGTCCGTGGTTCGGCAGGTTCGTCGGTTGCAACGCGCCGCCGGTCGCTCGGCCCGTGCGCGCCCCGTGGTAGGTGTAGAGGTCACGGGCGCGGCCATCGGCGCACACGGTCATCGTCATGGCGTTCAGTTTCTTGACGCTGGCCGAGCTGGTCAGCGCGCGTATCTCCAACGCCCGCCGTGCTCCCGCCGGCAGGTCTGTGCGAGCGAGGGCGCCGCTCACCGCTTCGTCATCCAGCGCGGTCAGGTAGACGCCGGTCGTGCCCAGCCACGCCAGCAGCGCGGCGACTTCGGACGCCGCGGATACCGCGCCGCCGGTCAGAACCGCCAACTCGCCGTGGTATTGCGACAGCGCCGTATCCACGACCGCGAGGCAGTTCTCGACGCCCGCCGTGTCGATCTGCACGCCCCGGCAATTTATCTCCTGGTCGGTCTGCCACCACGCCAGTTCCTCGGGCTGAAGGTCGGGCAGCAGCGACGAAACTTCCGCCTCGGTGGCGATATCCTGCGTGTTGTAGGCGTAGAGCGCCGGCCCCTCGTCGTCCGTCGCGGGATCCAGCCGTAGCCGATCGTCGTCCTTGGTGGGGTTGCGCGGCACGCTGAAGCGTTTCAGCAGGCGGCGCCCTTCTTCGTTTTTGCGTGCCTGCGTGCCGAGCACGTCGGCGGCTTTGGCTAGGCCGCCGGGCAGAGCGAAGGCGCGTGCCTTCGCCATGGCGCACCGCCACTGCTGGCGCGGGACAGGCGGCCAGCCCATGCGGGGCACGCACACACGTTCCCAGATGTGCCGCTCGAATGACACGTTCCAGGCTTCGATCAGACCGCCAACGGCGATGTGCTCGAACAGATCGAGCGGCGGCGGGTGTCCGGGCAGCCACTGGCGTTTGCCGCGCCCGTCTTTCAGGTCGTAGGCCAAGCACAGCACGATGGTCGACGGGTGTTCGGCGTATCGTGCGGACCCAACGACTTCGATGCCGCGCTTGATGCCGGCGGCGCGGGGAGGGCTGACCCATCGCCGCCGGCTTGCGTCCCAAGCGTAACCCGCCTCCGAGTAGGTCTCGAAATCCAGGTCCGCGAGGACCGTTGACCGCCCTAAACCGGCCAGGAGCGAGGTGCCGGCGGGGAGGTCTTCGAGGCGTGAAGGCGGGGGGATGATCACGACATGACCATCATGCCGTGTTGGATAAGCAGCGCGTCGGTCCATCCGGCACCGACCATCTGCTCATACGTCGCGCCACCCGCCTGCGCCGTCATGACGCGCGCCGGAGCCGGCGGGGCCACTGGTGCGGTAGGGGGCGGCGGGGGCATCAAAATGCCGGGGTTCGGCTGCACGTACGTCGCGCCAGCGAGATGCGCCGCATCCGACGCCAGCGTGCCGGTGTACGTTGGCGACTGCTGCGGAGGCGACGGCGCAGCAGGCGGGACCGCCGGAGCGCCACCCATGGCGCTGAGCGGCACGGCGGAAGCGCCGGGCGGCAGCGGAGCCTTGCCGAACCCAACCGAAGATGCATCCGGGCCGCCGACGATCTCGTCGCCATACGCCGTGAACGCGATCATGCCGGGGTTCAGGAACATTCCCGGCTGATTGCCGCTCCCGTTCCCCGCAACCGTCCCGTTGATCTCCACGAAGTAGCCGGTCTTGATCATGCCCGGCTCTTGCAGCGGCTTCTCGCCAAAGCGGTCGTAGAGCTGCGGAGCGTAGCTGCTGTCGAACGCCAGCACCCAGCAGCCTCGGTAGCCCTCTCGGTCGCACGGCTTCTTGCCGGCTTTGTTCGGCACCGTGCTGTCGCCATCCGTGACCTTCCACGCGAAGGAAGGCGCCTGGAACTGACCGTTCGGCCACGCGCGCGCCGCCGTGTTGTAGATGTCCGAGCCCCACTTGGTTTGGTTCCAGTGAGCTTCGCTGCCCTTGGCGATCGCCACGCCAAACGACCAGCGTTTCGTCGGCTGCCCAGCGTTCGGGCCGGTCTTGATCAACAGCGGTTTGCCTTCCGCGTCTTTCTCGCGAGGGTTGTAAACCGACCCCCACACCAGACGACCGGGAGGGAAAAGAACAGGTGTCCTGTCTGCCACGTTACGCTCCTTGTTTGCCGAACACGCGCTGCGCGTCGGTGGTTGAAATCGAGGTTAGCTTCAGGGTGCCGGGTTTCCGAGCCGACATCGCCGCGACCATTTCCGGCGGAATGCCGGCCTTGCGTGCTTGGTTGGGTGTGACCGCCGCCGCTTCTTTCGCCAACGCCACGCCGAACAGATCCCCCAGCGCCATGACTTCCGACGCCGGCTTCGTCCATTCCTCGCGGCCCGGCGGGCGTTCGACGCGCCACCCAGAAACCACAGCGCCCGCGTCGATCCGGGCAATCGCGTCCGCTTCCAGCCCGTCAAGACGCGCGGAAAGCGCCCCCTGCGCCCGGCGCAGCAACGCGATCTCTTGACCCAGAGCGTCGTTCGGCATCGCCACGGGGGTGGCGGTGCCTGCTTGCTCGGCGGCATCGAGCGACGCGCTGCGTAGCGCTCCGCAGATCGACCGCGCTTCGCAGTGCCGGCACCAAGCGCCGACGTGCGACGATGGGTCGTTGGCCATGGCCTCTTCCGCCATCGAGCGCAGATGCCGCACGTGGTTCCGCAGTTCCGCAGCGGACAGCCGCCACGTCCGAACCGGCCCGGACGGGTGCCATACGCGGGGCTGCACGATGGTCAGTTCAAACGACCAGTCAATTGCCTCCGGCCCAACCACATCCATCAGCCCCGCCGCGTAACAGAGAAGCTGCGGATTGCGGTAAACCTCCACCAACCCGAAACCGTATTTCAGGTCCGCGATGCGCGCAACATTGATCTTGTAGTCGAGCGTGCAGGCATCGGGGGTGCCCCACACCATCGAATGGATCGACGGCGCCCGAACTGCGGTCTCGACCATCGGCTGAGTAGGCCACGACCTGACGAAATCGACGTATGGCTTCACCGCGGCGATCATGTCCGGCGTGACGACCACGCCGTTCGGTGCGACCTGAGGCGCCGGCTGACCGAGCAGCAGCGCCGACGCAACTGCGTGCGCGGCGGTGCCTTCCGCCCCATCGTCCTCGTCCTCTGTCAACGTGACCTGACGAGAGAGCGAGATCGAGGCCGCGCAATGCGACCACCGACCCGCGTCAGAGGGGGCGAGGGCGGCGTGGCCGCTCATAGGATGCCGACTTTCTGAAGCAGCGGCACGATCAGGTCGGGCCGGTCGCTCAGCTCCGCTAGCCCATGCGACAGCCCCACCTGACGGCAAGCTTCGATCAGCGCGATGGACGAGAGCAGGCCAGCCTTCATGTTCGCGGTGATGCGCGACATCGCCTCGGGCACCGTGATCTCGGTTGGCGCGGCAGGGAGGGGGGACGGGGCTGGAACCGGCGGCACGACGACCAGCGCGGGCGGCGCGGCGGCGACCAGCGCGGGCGGCGCGACGGCGACCAGCGGCGGGGGCGGGGGCACCACGACGGAAGCCGGCGTCGTCACACCCCGCAGTTCGGCTTCCACAGTGGTCAGTAGATCACGGTCCAGGTTCCGCCGCTGCCGCCATGTGCCGTCCTTATTCCGCGCGCGGCTCTCACTGTGGATGCGGCCATCCCACGGCAGGCCATCGGCGTCGCGCTCATGCGGGTCAACTTCGCCCACATACGTGGCGGCTTCGACGACTTCGTCCGGTACAGGGATCGTCGGGATCGTCGGGGCTGCGGGTGCTGCCGCCGGGGCTGCGGGTGCTGCCGCCGGGGCTGCGGGTGCTGCCGCCGGGGCCTCTGACGGCTCGCCTTTGCCTGTCATCAGCAAAAGCAGCGCGGCGACTGCTCCATATTCCTTCGGCCCGTCCACGTTCGTGTCTATTTCGATTTTCACGTCGGCTCCTTGTTGACACTCGACGGCGGAGACCATAGGGTGGCGTGACGGTCAGGTCAATAGGAAATATGCAGCTACGCCCCTACCAGCAGAAAATGAGCGACGACATCGACGCCGCCTGGCACGATGGCGCACGCAACGTGCTGGCCGTTCTGCCGACCGGAGCGGGCAAGACGGCGACCTTCGCGCATAAATTGTCGGTCCACAAGGGCGCTTCGATCGCCATTGCGCATCGAACGGAACTGGTCTCTCAGATGTCGTTGACGCTGGGGAAATATGGCGTCGCGCACCGGCTGATCGCGCCCAGCACAACGATCCGCGAGATCGTCACCCTCCATAAACAGGAACTGGGCCAGTCGTTTCACGACGCCGCCGCCCCCTGCGCGGTGGCGGGCGTCGACACGCTGGTGCGCCGCGACTTTGGCCCGTGGATCGAGCAAGTCACACTGTGGGTGCAGGACGAAGGGCACCACCTCCTGTCCGAAAATAAATGGGGCAAAGCGGTCCAGCGGTTCCCCAACGCGCGCGGGCTGGGCGTGACCGCCACGCCGCTGCGTGCCGATAATAAGGGGTTGGGCCGGAAAACGGACGGCGTGTTCGACGCGCTGATCGTCGGGCCGGACATGCGCGCGCTGATCGAGAGGGAATACCTGACCGATTACCGGGTGTTCGCGCCGAAATCCGACATCAATCTGGCCAATGTGCCGCTGTCCGCCGCGACCGGCGACTTCTCCGCGCCGGCGCTGCGCGAAGCTGCGCGGAAAAGCCGCATCGTCGGCGATGTCGTCGACAGCTACCTCAAGATCGCGCGGGGCAAGCTCGGCGTGACCTTCTGCGTGTCGGTCGAACTGGCGAAGGAGACGGCGGCTCGGTATCGCGAGGCCGGAGTGCCGGCGGAGTGTGTGAGCGCGCACACGCCGACGCTGTTGCGCGCCGAACTGCTGCGACGGTTTCGCGCGCGCAAACTGCTCCAGCTCGTCAACGTCGATCTTTTCGGCGAAGGCTTCGATCTGCCGGCGATCGAGGTCGTGTCAATGGCGCGACCCACGCAATCCTACGGCCTCTACGTGCAGCAATTCGGTCGGGCGTTGCGCCCGATGGAGGACAAGACCCACGCGCTGATCATCGACCACGTCGGCAACGTGCTGCGGCATGGCCTGCCTGACGCGCCACGGGTCTGGACGCTCGACCGGCGGGAACGTCGCGCACGGGGCAAATCCGATAGCGAGACGATCCGGGTTTGCGAAGCCTGCACCGGGGTTTACGAACGCATTCTGCGGGTCTGCCCCTACTGTGGCCACGCGCACGAACCCGAGAGCCGATCCGCGCCGGAGCATGTCGACGGCGACCTGCTGGAGCTTGACCCCGGCGTGCTGGCTCGGCTACGCGGTCAGGCTCGCTCTATCGACGACCCGCCGATGATCCCGTGGGGCGCGACTGCTGAAATCCGCGGCGCGATCCTGAAGCGCCACCGCGAACGCCGCGAGGCGCAGATGCACCTACGCGCGCAGATCGCGGTTTGGGCCGGGTGGCAACGCTCGCTTGGCCGGGACGATCATGAGACGTATCGTCGGTTCTACCGGGACTTCGGGGTCGACGTCGCAACCGCCCAGACCCTCCCCGCGCGAGAGGCACGGGAGGTCACGGCAAGGATCAATCAGGTTTTGGATGTTCGGAAGATAAAATCCTATGACATGGCTAGTTAGATACGACCTGAAGCCGACCGAACTGCGTGGCCGGCCCGCTGGTGCTCCTTACCCGTTCGAGGTCGAGGGCGGCATGCGCCCCGGCGGCGCGTTCGAGATCACTTCGCCGGCGATGCGCCGAAACGTGTTGCTCGCGGCGAAGCGATGGAGGGATGAGCAGGACCCGTCGTTCCGTTACAAAACCTGCCGTCAGTCGGACGGGTCGGTGTGGTTTTTCCGTTTGGAAGATCAGACCTGATGAGCGAAGCCGACGCGCAGACGGCGGTTCGCCTCCTCGCCTCCAAAGCTGGCTGCCGGCTCTGGCGGAACAACATTGGCGCCGGTCGCCTGGAAAACGGGTCTTTCGTCCGGTGGGGCCTGGCGAACGACAGCGAGGCGGTGAACCGCCGGATCAAGTCGGCGGACCTGATTGGGATACGCCCCGTGCTGATCGGGCCGGAGCATCTTGGGCAGACGCTCGGCGTGTTCCTGTCGCGCGAGGTGAAGGCGCCGGGCTGGCGCTACAATCCGCGCGAGGCGCGCCAGCATGCACAGATGGCGTGGTGCGAATTGATCCGATCGCTCGGCGGCGATGCGGAATTTACGACGGGAGAATTTCGATGAACGCCCACCGGCTCCCCGCCGTCGAGCGGAAGCAGTTGCTGATCGACGCGGCCATGCCGCTGGCGGAGCGATACGGCTACGACAGCGTCAGCCGGTCGATGGTGGCGGAGGCGGCGGGCATCTCCGAGTCGCTGGTGTCTCGGTATTGGACCGCGCCCGACTTTCACGCGGCACTGCTCGAAGCGGCGATCATGCGCGAGAACCTGACCGTGCTGGCGCAAGGGCTGGCTGCGCGGCATCCGGTGGCGACGTCGGCGCCGCTCGAACTGCGGCAGGCTGCCGCGGCGACGTTGGTTTAATGAGCAAGGAAACGCAACAATGACATTGGAACCGCACCAACTTCTGGACATCGGGATGCGCGGTCGAACGGGTCGTGACGTGCAGCGCCTGCGCGACGACATCGAGCTGCTGCTGGAGCACATTGAGGCGCAGGACAACGAAATATACACGCTTCGCGAGGAAGTATCGCGGCTGAAGGGGTGAACGACTGTGTTCATCCTCTGCCGCCTCGTGGCCCAGCCGGACGGCAGGGTCTCGAAATTTCCGCTTGTTCCGGCCACGATGCGCGGCGACGGCTGGCATCTGCCGGAAAACCACGTCGACCTGGAGACGGCGCGGGGCCTCGCGGCCGCATGCGGCGAAGGCTACGGCGTCGGGATGGTCATCCAACCCGGGCAGGTGTTCTTCGACCTCGATGATTGCCTGACCCCAACAGGCTGGTCGACGGATGCGAAGGCAATCGTCGCCACGCTGCCCGGCGCGTTCGTTGAAGTGTCGGCGAGCGGCCGTGGCCTTCATGTGATCTGTCGGTCAATGGAGCCGCCGAAGTCTCGGCAGATCAGCGGCTTCGGCGGGTTGTATTCGAGCGGTCGATGGGTGGCCCTCACCTGGACGCACGCCCGCGGCAACTGGGACACCGACCTCACGTCGGCTGTCGCGGCAATCAGCCAGCGATATTTTCCGCCGCGCGAAGATGACGCGGCCCCGCTTCCCGAATGGACCGAGGCTCCGTGCGAAGGCTACGGCGGCCCCGCGGACGATGACGTTTTGGTCAAGCGGATGCTTCGTTCGCGATCCCCGGCGGCGGTGTTCGGTGGCCGGGCGCCGCTGGCCGCGTTGTGGAACCGAGACGAAGACGTGCTTGGCCGGTTCTTCCCCGAGACCGGCGACAAGCCTCGTGCCTTTAACGAGAGCGACGCCGAGATGGCGCTCGCGACGCACTTGGCGTTTTGGACCGGGCGCAACTGCGAGCGGGTCCTGCGGCTAATGGAGCGCGCCGGCTGGCGTCGCGAAAAGTGGGACCAGCGCCGCTACATCGAAACCACGATCATGCGCGCGGCCGGGAACTGCCGATCGGTTTATACCGGGCGGCGGGAGCGGCAGCCGCTGGCCACGGACGGCTCGGCGGCCACGGACGGCTCGGCGGCCACGGACGGCTCGGCGGCCCCTGATGCCCCCGCCGGCGAGGCGCAGCCTGGCGCATACGTCGTGGCGGGCGATTATCCAACACTGTTCGATGACTGTGTCTACATCGAAGACCGATATCTTGTGGCGGTGCCCGACGGCACGCTGCTGAACGCGCAGCAGTTCCGCGCCAACGTCCGCTACGGTGGCCGGCGCTACGTCCTGGATGACGGCGAGGGATCGAAGGTCAGCCGGAACGCTTGGGAGGCGCTGCTGGAGGGGAGCCTTTACCGGCCACGGTCAGCACACTCGGTCTGTTTCCGGCCCGACCGGGAGCCGCGCGTTATCTTGGAAGAGGACGGGTGGCGGCTCTACAACGTATGGCAGCCGCCGACGATCCGCGCGGTGCCGGGCGATGTCAGTCCGTTCCTGCGGCATCTGGAGAAGATGCTGCCCGTCGAGGCCGATCGGCAATGGCTCATCTACTGGATGGCCGCGCATGTTCAGTATCCGGGCGTGAAGCTGCAATGGGCGCCGGTCATCATCGGCGTGCAGGGCAATGGCAAGACGCTCATCCTGGAGCTTCTGCGATACGTCTCCGGCGAGAAATTCAGCCACATGGTGAACGCCGCCGACATCGGCAATAAATTCAACGGGTGGGTGGAGTTCCGGCGCTTCATCGGTGTCGAAGAGATCCGTGTCAGCCACAGTCGGGGCGAGACGCTCGAAGCGGTGAAGGTTTTGCTGACCAACACGCGGGTCGAGATACAGCGCAAGGGCGCCGACCAGTACACCGGCGACAATCGGGCGAACTTCTGCCTGACCAGCAACCATGTCGACGCCGTCCTGAAGACCGACGATGACCGGCGCTACATGATGCTTGTGACGGCCCAGCGCGACCCCGCCGATCTGGTGCGAGATGGCATGTCGGGCCATTATTTCCCCGAGCTTTACGCTTGGGCACGCCAGGACGGGTTCGCGCACCTGGCGCACTGGCTTCAGACGCTGTCGATCCCCGACGAACAGAACCCCGCGATCATGGTCCACCGGGCACCCGTGACATCCACGACGGCGGAAGCAATCGAAGCCTCCCGCCCGCCGGCACAGCAGGCGATAGTGGAAGCGATCGAGATGGGCGACATCGGGTTCCGGGGCGGCTGGGTGTCATCGTTCTACCTAACGCAGCGGCTGCAGGACCGGGGCATCCGCGCCTACCCGAACACCTACGACCGGATCATGATGTCAATCGGCTACCACAAGCACCCGGCGTTGGCGGCGACCAAGGGCCGCGCGCCAGTCGACGTTCTGCCGGAAAAGAAGAAATCGGTGTTGTGGGTCAAGGCCGGGTCGATCCCGGCGCTTAATCTCCCCAACCTGTCAGATGCGCTGCGAGCCTATTCGGATGCGAACGACCCGAACGGCCCGGCGGCGGCTAGAGCGTCTTGATGAACAGCTTGAGCAAAACAGGCACCCACGGCGGCGGGTTCCCCTTGCGAAGCCAGCGGTAGGGTGTCGTGAAATGCACGCCGGTCAGGTCGCTGAACTGGTTCGGGCTCAACCCGGCTTCGTCAAGCAGGCGGCAAAACTCTGGGCCTGTCATCGCACCACCTCGATCTTCACCGCAACAACGCCCCGCCGCAGGTCCGCCAGCCGCTCGAACGCGGCGGGCGTCAGGTCCAATTTCCGGCACCGCGTGTTGCGCGGCATCCGGTCATTGATCCGGACCGTGACGCTGCGGTCGCCGGCAGTGACGCGCAACACCGTGCCCAGTGGCGTCGGCCACGTTGCCGCCGCCGTCAGGACATGAGGGTTGAACCGTTCCCCCGACGCGGTCCGCCGGGGCGCGTGATACGAATACCACGTCGCGGTTGGGTGACAGGCGAGAGCCTGCACGGGGAGCAACGTCGCCGCGAGGATGAGGCCGCGGATCAGGCTTCTCAGAGCAAAAGAATAGCCGTCTCGTTGCGCGGCCTCGACCCGCCTTTCGATGGCTGTTACAAAACACGTCATGGCCCCGGCCTCACCAACGCCGCCAGGACAAGCGCGATGCCGGCCATTGCCAGAGTTATATATGCCAGCGTGGTCTGACCGGTCGCGTGCAGCACCAGCGTGCCCCAGGAACACGCCGCGAACGCAGTCATGTGCTCAAGGACACGGAACGCTGCGCGCCACCACGCGCCCGCTGACACGCGGCGCGGTTCCGGCGGAGCCGGGGGCGCATCCGGTTGGTGAACGCGCCAGTAATCGTCATTGTAGCTCATGTCAGTGTCCTCCGCGGCTATGTCGTGGTTTGTGGAATAGAATGCCCAGTGCGAGCAGTAGCAAAGCGAGAGCGGCATAACCCGCCACTTTTAGCACATCTTTAAGCATATCGCGACCCCATCCAAGTTAAGTCGGTCCAAAGGCGCCCGAGCGCGTCGGAGCGCACAGTGGCCAGAGCGTAACCGCTGCCTGAGTCAAACAGGATTGTCTGAGGACATTTGTAGGTCCGGTGCCGTCGACGCGCGAATTTCTCCGCTTCGACGAACGTGCTGAACACGCGGGTGGAGCCTTTCACGGCGAAGTGGCCCGCCGGGGTCTGGGGTTTCATCGTTCCATCTCCTCTATCAAAGCTTCGAACATGCGAACGCAGCAGGCGGAGCGAGCCGCCGCCGCCCACGCCGCCGCCGCCTCCGCCGCTGCGTCCGCCCTCGCCGCCGCCGCCGCCCACGCCGCCGCCGCCTCCGCCGCTGCGTCCGCCCTCGCCGCCTCCGCCGCCCACGCCGCCGCCGCCTCCGCCGCCGCCTCCGCCGCCCACGCCGCCGCCTCCGCCGCCTCCGCCGCCGCCCGCGCC
>Ga0214198_1000191_pt1 | contig 15620 bp, 20 predicted proteins | sample TroBogEpilimnion_20_FD_153036 | JGI IMG/M metagenome (GOLD analysis project Ga0214198, IMG submission 153036) | Freshwater microbial communities from Trout Bog Lake, WI - 20SEP2008 epilimnion | ecosystem: Environmental > Aquatic > Freshwater > Lake > Epilimnion/Euphotic zone | place: Trout Bog... | reverse complement strand
AGGAATTTACCGCAAAACGAGTTGACAAGGTGGGAGGGTCAATTTACATTCCCCAAAACAGCAAAGGACATCATATGGAAATCATCCAAAAAAAAATAGATCAATTAATCCCGTACGCAAGAAACGCTCGGACTCATTCTGATGAGCAAGTGGCTCAAATTGCCGCCAGTATTCGAGAATTTGGCTGGACAAACCCCATATTGATTGATGGCAAAAACGGAATTATTGCTGGTCATGGTCGATTGGCTGCGGCGCGAAAATTAGGATTAGATGAAATTCCCGTAATTGAACTCCAGCATTTATCTGAAACGCAAAAAAAAGCATTGATTCTGGCTGACAACAAATTAGCATTAAATTCCGGTTGGGATAATGAAATGTTGGCTTTGGAATTAAAGGAATTGGATTTTGATGGGTTTGATTTAGACCTTATCGGTTTTGATGCTGTCGAATTAGGTAAATTGTTTGATGAACAAGAAAAGGAAGATGAATTAAAAAGCGAAACATATAACGAGATTTTCAACATCATTATTGAATGTGAAAATGAAGAAGAACAAGAAAAAATCTTTAATCGTTTGGATTTGGAGGGCTACAAATGCCGAGTTCAAAGTTTGTAATTAAATCAAAAACTTCGGATTCTTTTAAAGCCAACAAAGTAAAATCCATGTTTGATTGCGACATGGAAGTGGTCAAAAAAGAATTTAACGTAAATATACCAATTGAAAATACAAAATGGAATGTTGGTTTAATTGTTGGCGCTTCAGGCACTGGTAAAACAACAATCGCAAAAAATGTTTTTAAAGATTTTAGATTCTTTGATGGTTTTGAATGGGTAGGAAAATCAATTATTGATGATTTTGGAAATGAACATTCAGCAAAAGAAATAACTGAAATATTATCCAAAGTTGGATTTGCTTCTCCTCCTGATTGGTTGAAACCTTTTAATGTTTTATCCAATGGTCAAAAAATGAGAGCTGAATTGGCACGATTGATCTTAGATTCAAACGAGCCTTTTATTTATGATGAATTTACATCTGTTGTTGATCGACAAGTTGCTTGCATTGGTTCTGCGGCAATTCAAAAATTTATTCGCAAACAAGATAAACAATTTATTGCTTTAAGTTGTCACTATGACATTGAAGAATGGCTTGAGCCTGATTGGGTGTTTGATTGCAACACAATGCAATTTCGCAGGGGGTTACTTCGGCGACCAGAAATCAAATGTCAAATCAGAAAAGCAGATCAATCCGAATGGCGGCAATTTATGGACTTTCATTATTTGAGTCATGACCACAACAATGCGGCGCATAAATATGTTTGCCAAATTGGAAACGAATCGGTTGCTTGGTGTTCAGTTTTACATTTCCCGCATCCGCATGTAAAAAACATGAAACGGATTCATCGGATAGTTGTCAAGCCTGATTATCAAGGAATCGGTCTTGGAACAAAATTAATGTCCGAGATTGCTAAAAAATACAAAAAAGAAAAAATGAGGGTTTCGCTGGTTACAAGTTCACCCGCTTTTATTCATGGGTTACAACAATCCAAAAATTGGATTATGACTAGGAAACCATCGCGTTTATCCAATACAGCAAAAACAGGCGCGTTGGCTGGAACAACATCGGACGCAAGATTAACCGCTACTTTTGAATTTTCCAATGGCTAACAATAAATTGCCGCCTGAAATACATTTGATTCATGGTTCTAAAGGCATGAATCCTGGTGTTTTGCTGCCTGAAAATGTAAAAGCAAGAATTCCATTTGCTGAATGGGCAGACAAACCTGAATTGTTTAGCAAAGAAAAATTCGTAAAAGAAACAGCGGATTATTTGTTTGATGTATACGGAATTGGCTCAGATCAAGATCGACATGCTTTGATGATGTTGGCAGATCAATTACAAATTTACATTGATGCCAGGACGCAACAAGCAAAACATCCGTTGGTTGTCAAAATCAATGCCGGCAAAACATTTGCCCCAAATCCTTATATTGCATTGGCTAACAAAGCAATGGAAAACACTATTAAATTGATGAACGAGATGGGGTTAACCCCTAAGAGTAGATTAAGTTCTGGAAAATCCGATGAAGATGGATTTATCAATGAATTGTTTAAAGGTCCTAAATCCGCATGATTTGGCAAGATGGTGTCCTGTACGCAATACAAGTTGCTAAAGGCGAAATAAACGTCTGTAATGATGTTAGGTTAACCTGTCAGCGTTTCATCAATCAATATGAAAACCGCGAATGGGAATGGATATTTGACGAAGACTACCCGCAACACGTTCTCAAATTTGCATCGGTCTTAAAGCACACCAAAGGCCCTGATGCTGGCAAACCCATCTTGCTGGAACCATTCCAGATATTTTTAATTTGTGCCACCTATGGGTTTAGGCATAAGAAAAACCGCGACCGCAGGATGGTGACGGATGTTATTTTGTACATTCCTCGCAAGGCCGGTAAATCAACTTTAACCGCTATTATTGCCTTGTACGAGTTGCAATTTGGAGAAGCTGGCGCTGAAGTATTTACTTTGGCCACAAATAGAGAGCAGGCAACAATTGTGTTTGATGCGGCCAAAGGCTTTATTGAAAGTATGCCAGGCCAATTGTCTAGCACCTTCTTTTGCTCAAAATACGAAGTAAAAAAGGCGGGTGACACACAATCAATGTTTAAGGCATTGTCTAGGGATACGAAAAAGACAGGTGACGGTAAAAACCCAAGCTGTGTGATTGTGGATGAGGCAGCGCAAATCGTAGATCGAAACTCAATTGAGGTTCTTCACTCAGGTATGGTGGCCCGTCAAAATCCACTTAGGATTTATATTACGACAGCCAGTTTTACCAAGGACACGAAATTCTATGAAGATTTTTTGATGTACCAATCTATGCTTTACGGAGAGGCCCAAGACAACCCTAGATGGTTTGGCCTTTTATACAGCCTAGATATTAAAGACGATTGGCGCGACCCCTCGGTCTGGGCTAAAGCAAACCCTATGCATGGAATTTCTGTGTTTGAGGAAGCAATCTCACAAAGGGCAGAGGAAGCCAAACACAAACCCGCTGCATTAAATGAGTTCCTTTGTAAAACCCTGAATATCTTTGTAAGTGCCAATTCCGCTTGGTTGGATAGAAATTATTGGGATGAGGCAAAAGACGAAAATGATGAACGTGAGCCAGAGGCCGTGTTTATTGGTTTCGACTTGGCGGCAACCCGTGACTTGAATGCTGTCTGTACTTTGAAGCGATATGGTGAACTGGATTACAGGGCAGAATTTAAGTTTTTCTTGCCGGAAGAAGGCTATAAGCTGATTCCAAAACATTACGCGGATATTTTCCGAATGGCTGTAAAAAGCAAAATTTTGAAGATTACTGAAGGCAATGTAATGGATGACAGGGAAGTATCGGACTACATTAAAGCCCAATGCGAGCGTTATGATGTCAAGGAAGTTGGATACGATGCCTACAATGCCGCAAGCCTTGTAGCCAGGCTACATGAGGCGGGAATCCCCGTCAAAAAGGTTGGTCAGGGCATGGGGGTTTTGTCAAATCCGTCTAAATATGTTGAAAAATTGATTCTCAACAAGCAAATCAAACACGATGGCAACCCATTCGTTGGATGGCAATTGGGTAACTGCGAAATCTATGAAGATGTAAATGGCAACATTAAAGTCCGAAAAAACGAAGCAGACAAAGCGGCCAAGGTTGACGGTATTATTGCCATGATTATTGCCTCGCATTGCAGCCTAGACAATCCCTATGCATCAAGTTCGTTTGGTTTTAGATCGTTTTAGTGGTAATATGTAGCGAAACCGGAGCAAAACATGGGTATTCTGGATATTTTCAAAGGCAAGAAAGACTCTAAAAAAGAGTCGAATACGCTGTTCGGCCAGACTCAGTTGGGCAACCAAATCGTTCGCCAATCACAAGGTGGACAACAAGGCTCGGCTTTTCAACTTTTATATGTCACAACGTCCAGCGTCACAAACGCAGGGCGCATTGTGGACATGTCGGTGCTTTCACGAAACAGCACCATCATGTCATGTGTTGGTGTTAAGGCTCGTGCCTTGGCGCAGTGTTCTCTGTCCATTATGTACAAGACAGATGACGGGACATTTGAGGATGTTTTAAAATCTGATAAGGCGGGAACACGGGACAAAACAAAGGCAAAGCAGGTTCTTAACCTTCTACAAGAGCCTAATAATTTCCAAAATCAGTACGAATTTTGGTATCAATGGGTGATGTGGCACGAATTGGCGGGTGAAACCTTCACCTTGTTATTGCGTAAAGATAACAAAGACGCAATGCAAACGCCAATTGAGATGTACAACTTGGACGCTACGCTCATCACCGTCCAAATGACACCTTTAAGGTATCCAACTTATCGGATGTCTACCCCAACCTACGGGTTTAACAAAGACGAGCCACTGGCAGCGCATCAGGTTATCCATATCACCGAAGCCCCATGGCAAGGTTCAGCAGGTTTTAACAAAGGTATCTTGGCGACTGAGCTGGTAGCCTTGGACACCGACATTGACCTGTATGCAAACTACGTCATGCAAAACGGCGCTAAACCTTCTGGGTTGTTTAAAACCGATCAAGTCATCCCAGACGCTAAATATAAAGAAATCGCTGCACGATTAAAAGAAGCGTGGGCAAGCATGACGGGTTCTAAACCGACTGACCAGAGTAAGCCTGGACAAGGGATGCTCTTAGATCAGGGCATGACGTTTGAGACTGTCAAAATGCTGACGCTCCAAGACGCTGATGCTGCCAAGCTGAAAGAACAAACCACCAACCGGATTTGTGCTTTATTCGGTGTACCGCCTCAGATGCTAGGTTTAGCCTCGGGCAAGTTTAATAATACTCAGACGCTTTTGGATGAGTTTTATAAAACCAGTATGTACCCGATGATTATTAACATCGAGCAGAAGTTTAAACAGCAACTCCTTAAGGGTTATCCTAACCTTTCAATCCGGTTTGACACTAAGGATTTTCTCAAAGGCGCAGCATTAGACCAGATGAATTTTGTCACCGCAGGTGTAGCGGCGGGTATTTTTACGCCAAACGAGGCGCGTGAATATTTAAATGTGCCTAAAATTGATGGCGCAGATAAACTCTTAAACACCGACCCAAGCGCGATTTCCTCGGATAATATCCCTGTTGGCACAAAAACCGCCAAGATTATCCCAGGCACATCCCCGCAAGACACGGGTGGCGGCGGTGGTAATCAGACCCGCAAAATGAATATCGGCAAATGAACTTGTACAGAAAAATTGCGGCATTGCAATTGATTAAAAGCAATGTTAAAGTGCCGGTGGTGGACGATATGCTTACAATACAAGATAATAACCAAGCAATCCACAATGGGGTAATCCATGAAACAAGTGCAAGTGATTTGCGAAGCCAAACTGAGCCTCAACGAAAAGGTCGGAAAAAATCCAAGCGGCAAAATTAGCGCAAGAGTTACCACTTGGGGCGCACGAGAAGGCGCTGATGGGCGCAAATTCAATTACCAGCCTGAAGGTTTCCAGGACTGGGCACAAGAATTCTCTAAAAGCGGCACACCACTGCCGATGTTCCTGAATCACAACGACATGGGTATGCCAGTCGGTGAGTGGACAGAGTTTAATTTTGACGCATCGGGCATGACCGCAGAAGGAAAACTTTTCCTTAACACTGTTGGCGGCTCCGATCTCTATAACGTCCTCAAAGAATCCCCTAATCTGTTTGGCGGTGTCTCTGTTGGCGCATACGCTGACGAAGCCCGTTATGTTGACGCTAATGGCGACCCAATGGTTAGCGGCGATGATGATGATGATGAATCCTATTTCCAAATCACAAAAGGCGGTTTGCGTGAAGTGTCGGTGGTGATGTACCCCAACAACCCCGCCGCAGAGGTGATGAATTTGGAATGTTTTACAGCCGAGGGACAACCTAACCCTCGCAAGATCGAGAAGGTTCTGCGTGAGGCAGGTCTTTCGCGTAAAGATGCGACCACCGCATCTTCAATACTCAAAAAGCTGATTGAACAACGAGATGTTGCCAAGCCAGTAATTGAGGAAACCCCAAAGCCGAGCGACTCTGGTGCGGTGGTCGAAGCCGAAGCAATCTTGAAAGCCCTAGAGGAACGAGAGTTGCTAAAAGCATTATCTAAACGTGTTAAAGGATAAACAAATGTCTATCGAAAAAATCATTGAAAAAGTTGATGCGATTGAATCGCAAAACATGGCTAAGATCGAAGAAATCAAAGCCGAAGCAGTAGCTAAAGTGGAAGAAGCAAAAGCCGAATTCGCTGAAAAAGTTGTTGGTTTGGAAACTAAGATTTCCGAACTCAATAGCGTGGCTTTCATCAAACCCGCCAAGACTGTGCGCCAAGACGTTAACAAAAACGTTAAAGAGCAATTGTCTAAGTTCATCAAAAAAGGCAAGTTCGAAAAAGAACTGCAAATCTTTGCTGATGATTCCCAATATGCCGCATACCTGAACGAAGCCTCTGCTTTGACCGGCGGCGGTGCAGGTGTTGGTGGTCGTACCGCTTATGACCCTGTGTTCCACAAGCTGCGTTTGGTTAACCCAATGCGCGGTCTGTCTCGCAACGTGACCACTGAAGGTTCTACCTACCAGTTCCGCGCCAAGACGGGCAACGCTGGCGCAACTTGGGGCTATGCAATCCAAAACAACGGCTCGGCAACAACTGAAGCGACTAACATCTGGCAATTGACTTTGCAAGATTTGAACGTTCAGTTCCCAATCCGTACCGCTGCGCTGGATGACATCGATGGCTTGGAAGCCAACGTGGTTGACGATATGTTGCTGGAATTCAGCCAAGTTGAGGGTCAATCTATGATCTCCAACAACGACCAGACCGACACACCTAACACATACGGTGGTACAAACGGTTTGCGTGGTTTGAATCAGTACGCTGGCGCTAACGGTTCATATACCGGCGGCACTATCTCCACCGCAGCGTTTGGCACTTCTGGCACTGGCAGCACTAGCGGCTTGGCATCCCTTGCTACCTATGACCAGTTGACCACCAACGCCGCTTCTGTTGGCGCTGCTAACGTCACTTATTCCGACATCATTGAGTTCATCCACTTGCTGCCACAGGAATACTGGACACCCACAACCAAGTTCATGGTTAGCCCATTGTTCTTGGCTCAAATCCGTGGACTGAAAGACAGCAACGGCACTCCAGTGTTTGAGCGTATGTCTCCTCTGGTGTATGACGGTATTGTCGGACAGTTGCTTGGTTTTGATGTGGTGGTTAACAAGTACGTTGACAGCCCTAACAGCTCGACCAGCACCCCTGGCACTACCAGCCTGTATCCGATGTACTTCGGCGACTGGCAGCGTGGTCACACTATCGTAGATCGTTTGAATATGGTTCTGCGCCGCTATGACCAGACATTGCCAGGTTACATCACCTTCTTCGGTGAGAAACGTCTGTGCACCAGCGTGGTTGATCCATTCTCGATCATCCGCTACCGTTCTACGGCTACTGCGACCTGATAAAGCGGGGGGGAGCAATCCCCCCTTCTTTTAACTTTTATTTAGGACAAATATGACCGACCTCATCCTCGAAGCCATTAAAAAATCATTTACCAAAAACAAAAAAGTTACGGTGAACTTGCGCGAAGCCTCGGCACTGACTGGCTCGGGTTCTGGCGTGGGTGGTCGTGTTATTTATGATGATGCGTTTGCAGCTCTGCGTTATGCAAACCCACTACGCACTGCGGGTGCACGAATTATTCCCACAATCGGTTCGGATGAAGCGTTTGTGGTCAAAACGGGTAACGTAACCAACCCGACAAACCCTTGGGGTTATGCTTTCACGGGCAACGTGGGCACACCCAACACGGCTACACAGTTTTGGCAATTGCCAGTGCAGTCTATTGCGGCGACTTTGCCAGTTCGTACAGCAATTTTGAGCGATGTAAATAACCTTGAGCCTACCATCGTCACGGACGTTGGAATGGAATTTGGTGTGATCGAAGCTCAGAGTATGATGTTTAACAACGATCAATCTGGCTCGTCCACCACTTCTTACGGAGCAACGTATGGCTTGCGTGGTCTGAACAGCTACCCAAGCGGCTCTACTGCCTCTTTTGGTTCTAACGGCTCGGCTATTACTAACGGCATCCACACTGTGCTGACCCAAGCCAGCATTACCGGCGCGGCGATCTCTTACAACGACTTGGACAACTTGGTTGCTAAGTTGCCTCCACAGTACTACCTCAATCCAACAACCGCTTGGATGATGCACCCACAGACAATCACATACATCCGCGAATTAAAGGACAGCAGCGGCTTGCCATTATTCTTGGATGTGGGCGAAAAAGAAGGGCCATTCTTGGGTACTTTGTTTGGCATTAAGGTTGTGCCTAACCCGTTCATGGACACTATCGCCGCCGGTAAATTGCCAATTTACTTGGCTGCTTGGTCGCAATTTATGACCATTGCCGATAACGAAGAAATGAGTTTCCAATGGTTTGAACAAACAGCCCCAGGTTTCCTGACCCTTTTTGCTGAAAAGCGGGTTTGCTCGACCATTCGTGATGTGTTCGCGGGTGTGCGTATCTCCACTTAAGGGTAAAAAATGCCATTAGATAGTTACGTCAACGGCCCGTATTTAGGGACTACGCGCAACCCTTACTCGTATGAGAAGGTGGAGCAATTTGACCGTGACGTATCGACCCCTTGGTTGACCTTGGAAGAAATCACCGATCAATTAAACCTGTTCGGTGACACGAGCCAAGACACCTATTTGTCCTCGATTGAATTAGCCACACGGATGGCGATTGAGGATTATTTAGGCATGAGCATTTTTCCGGTGACGTATCAGGTTTACTACGGTGCGACAAACGGAATGAGTGGTAGCCAAGTCTGCCTAGACTTACCGGAAATCACACCTGGGTTTGGTGGGGTCACTATAAACTTTGTTGGTTATTACGACACAAGTAATCCACCTGTGTTTAATAAGCTCGCCGCAACTAATTACTTCTACGACCCAACGGGTAATAAAGTAATTTGCAGTGGAATGCCTAACGAGGTCAACCAGACGATCACCAACCCGATCATTGTTAACTACACAACGAGCTTTAACAATTACGCCACTTATCCTGTGATTAAACAGGCAGGGCTTTTGTTGTTAACTCACCTGTATAACAATCGTTCGAATACCTTTCAAGGTACGTTGAATGAGATTCCTTACGGTGTTGCTGCGCTTTTACGTCCCTATAAACCCTTGGTGCTTTGATGGCAATCGCAAGATACGAACAATTGACCGTAAGAAACGTCACCAACTCGGTGGACTCTTATGGCCAGCAAACCACAACCACAACGCCTTGGTTTCAAACAGTGGCGCGGGTGATGGATGTTCGTAACTCGACCCAAATCACCAAGGACGACCGGATTTATACCGACCTTGTGAAGTTCGTCTTGAACTACACCCCGAATATGAAACAGATTGTGGATTATCAAAATCTGTACTCTATATTTTGGAGAGGCAACGATTATCGGATTACTGATGTGATGGAGTCTAACGACCGGATGAACGTCACGCTGCTTTGCTATCGCAACGACCCGAACACATCAGTATGACCACACAACAGAATATTTCCACCTATGCCAAGGCTATCCAGTACCAACTGGCGGCTACGGTGTCATGCCCTGTTTATGCAAACTTCAACCGGAATTTTGCAACAGAGCCAACCTTTGTAACTTGGCAATTACGGAATGTTCACCAACCCGTTTATACCGGCACAACCCAATCGGTTAAGGGTATAGACACCCCGATATTTCAAACGACTGTTTTCTCGCAAGATATGCAGACAGCGTTTAATACAACAAACACCATCATTCAAACCTTGCATGGATATTCGGGGCAGTTTGGTGATGTAAGTGGTTTGTATGTCGCCAAAATCGACATATCGATGCTATACAACACATATGACGATCAAGTAAAATTGCACCAAATAGTGCTTGATTGCCGCATGGACGTTCCGTCCTGACAAGATAATATCTCTAACTTCAAAGGATTATCATGGCTTTACCAAACAAAGTTCTCCCAGGTTTTACGGCGGCGCTATACCAGCAAAGCGGTGCAACTCCAACGGCGCTCACGTTGTCCCAATTGTCTACTTTGGGCAGTGTTTCAGCTATCGCAGTCTCGGGTAACCTGATTCCCGTGGAGGCTATCCCTGCATTTGGTCAAGACGATGCCTCGGCTAACTTCATGGTGGCTGGCTCGCGTCAAAGCGACATCATCCCCACACAGTCTAAGCCCACCAGCATGACCATCACGGCGGCTTGGAATCCCTCGGACTCTAACCTGCTTCAAGTTCGCGCTGACGCTTACTCTGGCGTGATTGATCGCACTTACGTTATCTCCGCTACTGACGGAACTAACATTGTGTATTACGCGTTTAATGGTCGCGTGGGTCAATTCCACATCGACAGCGCACCTGGTGCTGAAGCAAAGTGTGTTTTCACAATTCACCCCCGTGGAAACCAATATGGTTGGTCTAACAACGCTTAAGAGGTAATCATGACAGCACCAAATAAAGTTCTAGCCGGTTTTCAGGCATCGCTTTGGATGCAAACAACCGCAACCCCAACGCCTTTGACCACTGCTAATTTAGCAGTCTGGTCGGGTCAAGTGGCAACCATTGTGGGCACTGCCGCTAACGGTACTGGAGCCTCCGGAATGTTAGTGCCTGTGGAAGCCATCCCTGCCTTTGGTCAGGATGACGCAAGCGCAAACTTCATGGTTGCGGGTTCTCGTCAATCGGACATCATCCCTACGCAATCTAAGCCCACAAGCCTAACGATTACTGCGGCATGGAATCCTAGTGATACAGCGCTGCTTCAGATTCGTGCGGACGCGTACTCTGGCGTTACAGATCGCACTTATGTGGTGGCGGCTGCTGATGGCTCAAACACCATCGCTTATGCGTTTAATGGTCGGGTTGGTCAGTTCCACATTGACTCTGCCCCAGGCGCTGAAGCTAAATGTGTATTTACCATCCATCCTCGGGGCAACCAATATGGTTGGTCGAACACATGACAGTAGATGAAGCCATCACCATTATCGTGGAGACATACGGCGACATTGATCTTGTCGCTCGTGGTCTTGTTGTTGATGCTGCCGAAGTCGCTGAAGCAACCGCAGAACCAGACACGGCGCAAGCGGTGGCTCTAGCCCTACTTAAAAAATACAACCCTTAAATGACCAATACAATACAAAACACTACTGACTTGCTAAGTTACTTAACCAAACAAGCAGAATCGCGTAAAGACTGGTTTGGATTTATGCAACAAAAAATGACATCAATCACTCTGGCTCATCAGATCGCGGCTAATCACGCTGATTCGATGACGCCAGAGCAGGTTATTTCCTATGTCATGCGGCTCAATGAATTGATTTACCGAAACATCATCATTAAAAATGTCTGAAGATAAAGGCTTCACAACTATTATAAAGTGGCAAGGCTTTAAAGAGTTTGAAGAATTATTGGACAAAATAGATGAAGATTTTGGTGAAAAAGACTCGCAAAATATTCTTAGAAACGCAATGAGAGCGTCAATGGTTCCTGTGCTTAATTCAGCAAGAGGACACCTTGAAGCCAACGGAAACGTGGACACGGGACAATTACTAAAGTCTTTACAGGTAGAGGCAAGAAAGCCTACCGCGCGGGATAAAAGGTCTATTTATTCCACCCCGACAATGATAATGATTGCAAGGGTCACTGTCGCACCAGGGCGTAAATTTTTACCCGATCAAACCAATAAGCACAAACAATTTACAAAGACATTTAAAAGCGTTAAAACGGGAAAATTGCAACACAACATAAGCGATGCCCGAGCTTTTGCAATAGAATTCGGTACAGCTAGATGGCAACAAGGTGAAGGTAGACCTTTTATGCGTCCAGCGCTTGAGAGCAATGCCGTGTCGGTGACCAATAACTTAGGTCAAATGCTTGGCAATGCGTTATTAAAATATAAATCCAAAGTGATGAAGGTAAGATAAAACATGACTCTAGAAAACGCATTTGGTACGAGCTTTAACGCTGATGCAGTCCGTACCCGCACATTCACATTAAACGGCAATCAATTCAAGGTTAAAGTGCCTTTGACCGCTGAAATTGAGGCGCTTTACGAGCGCGTTAAAGTTGTCGATGAAAGCAAAGTGGCTAAATATTACGCCGATTTGTCTAAAGAGTTTTTTGACAACAAAGACAAATACGAAGGCGACCCTGACATTGAAATAAAAGATGCAGACATCTTTATCAAAGGTCGCTCACTGCTTGAGACCGCCAGAAGTAAAGTTATTACCGAAAATCGAATTACTGAGATGGTTCGGTTATTGGTTCCCGAAGATAAAGATTTTGACATGTCCAAAGTGAGTTACGAGGACATTGACGCCTTGTTTCCTTTTGGCGTTCAGCTAGAATTGATTGATGAAATTAACTCGGTGATTGCTCCGAGTTATGCGGCAAACAAAAAAAAATAATAGGGTCAGTTCGTAGGCAAGTTAAAGCATATTTAACGGCACACGGCACTGACCCGAACAAGGTAGATGAGTCAACCTTTAATGACATCTGCGTCATGTATGCGGATGGCATGGTGGGCAACCGAGCTATTGTGGAAATCTTAGGTTGTTTGACTGCTGGACAGTTTAATAAAGTGCTACCCAAAGGCGCACCGTCATATAAACTACAAGACATTATTGGCAGGGCTTATGACTACCTTTATCCACCCTTGGATGAGAAAGAAAAACAAGCGATAGCAAGTTCCCAATTGTTAGCGTTTGCAATGTTAAGCCCAGGCGCACCAAAACATTTGTTTGAGGGTCAAAATGGCTAACATGATCGCGGGGCTAGGCGCCCAATTATCGCTAGACAATACCGAGTTCAAAAAAGGTATTGCCGAAGCCAAAGAATCTTTAAAAGAACTTAAAGAGTATTTACCCGAAATCATCTCTATTGCTGGCTTTGTTGAATTGACAAAAGCTGGCATGGAGATGTCCAAGCAAATCGTTGAAGTTTCCAAAGCCAACGAAGTCGCTATCTCTAGCGTCTTAGAACTCTCAAAAGCATTAGAAGAAAACGGCGGCTCTGCTGAAAACGCTGGTCAGGTTTATTCTGGCTTTACGCAAAAGGTTGAAACAGCCCGCTTGGGTAGCGCAAGGGCGCAAGAATCGTTTGCCCGCTTAGGTGTTACTTTAGACGATCTGCGGCATTTATCTGAGCAAGACTTATTTGAAAAAACTGTCACCGGTTTATCAAAAATGAGCGATGCGTCCGAGCGTAACGGCTTGGCGTTTCAGACTTTAGGGAAAGCTGTTCGTGGGGTTGATCTCAAGGGGTTACAGGAAACGCTTGAAGAAACCAAAGGCACGATGGACAAATATGCTCAGTCCATTAATGACGCACACGACTTAAGCCTTAAATTAGAAGCAGCTCAACACAGTTTAAAACTGGAATTTACAAACGCAGTGATTCCTACTTTAAACGCGTTCTATGACGCAATGAACAACGATGGAACAATCATCAAGGAATTGATACATTGGGTTGGTGAGTTTGTTAAGGTAGCCACAGTGATGGCTAAATTTACGGCTACCACAGTCAGGGCGGTTATTAGCGATGTTGGCACTTTGTGGGAAGAAGCAAAGTTAGCGATGACTGGTCATTTTTCCGAGATCGGAAAACTATGGCAAGAACAACAAGCTAAAACAGATGCGATGGTTAAAAGTGATTTTGATTACTTTGATAAATTATTTAACCAACAAGAAGATCACGCCAAGAAAGCCAAAGAAACCCAAAAGACAGCAAACAACGAGGTTCTTGCTTCGTATCAAAAACAATTAGATGCGGCGAACAATATTGCTAAAGCATATCAAGCGCAAGCTAAAGAAGGCTTGTATGTTTTAGAGAGCCAATTACAAATTAGCCAAGAAACAAAAAACCAAAAACAATTAAACGAAGAATTGTTAAAGGTTACGGTTGCAAAAGACAAAGCGCTAACCGAGGTTGATAAACAGATTGAAGCGGCAAAGAAAATAGGTCAAGGTCACGACATTATTATTGCTACGCTAAAAAAAGAAAAAGAACAAATCTTAGACACTTATCAAACCACGTTACAAGAAACTGAAAAGTTAGTTTTAGAAGTTCAAAAATATCAAGAAAGTTTTGCTTACGGTTGGGACAAGGCTTTTAAACAATTTAGAGATGATGCTCAAAATCAAGCTGACGCTGGTGGACAAGCATTTAATACAGTAGTGTCTAGCATGGATTCTGCTTTGTTTAACTTTGTCAAAACAGGAAAATTAAACTTCAGTGATTTAGTTGGCAGCATCATAAAAGATTTGATGTATGTTCAATTAAAAATGCAAGCTAATGATTTGTTTGGCAGTTTATTTACAAGCGGCAAATCAATGCTTAGTGCATTTTTAGCTGGCCCCGCTAATGGTGCAAGCGGTTTAGGCACTGGGGTTACTGGTTTTGGTTCATCTTATGCGGAAGGTGGTGATCCAACGCCAAACACGATTAACTTAGTTGGTGAAAATGGCCCAGAATTGTTTATCCCTAAACAAGCCGGTACAGTTATTCCAAACAACAAATTAGCCGATGCAATGGGTAATGGTCAAACCACAAATGTGACCAATAACTACATCAACGCAATTGACACTAAGTCTTTCGAAGAAAGAATATTGGGAAGCGCAACAGCGGTGTGGGCGGCTAATCAATACGGGGCTAAGAGCCTGGCGACAACAACAGGGAGAACGTAATGTCATTCCAAGCAATCGTTGACATTCAGCAATCAATGAATGTGAACAACAGACGGACGGTGGGTCAACAAGTTAGCCGTTCGGGTCAAGTTCGTGTCGCGCAATACTTAACATCGGTTCCTTGGGTGTTTACGGTCACGCCGCATAACTACCTTTATTACCCGCAGGTTAGAAACATCATTCAAACGATTGATAACCTAGATCGCCAATTGCCCCAAACGATTACCTTTGCAAGCCAAAACTTATCATGGTTTACGGCGTATCAAGGCGATTTAACACTAAGCCAAGTTAACGCTTTGACACTGGCAGCAGTGCCACCAGCAAACAGTCAAACGATCTCTGTGGGCAACTTGCCTTCTGTGTCCTCAACCGCTTATGTATTCAGGGCGGGTGATTTCCTCCAGTTGGGTGTTTATCCCTACAAGGTCACCGCCGATGTTTTAAGGGGTTCAGGGTCTACGGTATCCGTTAACCTTCATCGTCCGGTTATTGGAACGGTGACGACAGGAACCTTAACGGCGGTGGCGAATAATTGTTCTTTTTATGTCTTGGCTGAACAATGCCCAACGTATACACTTAACCCAATGGCTAACGGTGCGTTTGTCCAATGGGCGGCTCCGTTTGTCTTTAGAGAGGACATTACAGGATGAACACTTACATTGCTGCTTTAGCAAGCCCCTCCATTAGGTACGGGGAATTTGTAAAGCTCACGACCTCAAGCGCAACTTACACCTTTTGTAACGCTGCCTCGCCAATCACGGTGCTTGGGGTGACTTACTCTAACCTTGGCTCTTTACTGTCTATTGGTGACATTAAACGGGAAACAAAAGCCA
>Ga0214198_1000187_pt1 | contig 15950 bp, 20 predicted proteins | sample TroBogEpilimnion_20_FD_153036 | JGI IMG/M metagenome (GOLD analysis project Ga0214198, IMG submission 153036) | Freshwater microbial communities from Trout Bog Lake, WI - 20SEP2008 epilimnion | ecosystem: Environmental > Aquatic > Freshwater > Lake > Epilimnion/Euphotic zone | place: Trout Bog... | reverse complement strand
TGCAGATTCAAACAACCCTGCAGAACGATTCCATGTAATTTCATGGGCAGGTCAGTTCGCAAGCGTTGTCTTGAACTCATCATGGGTCATAAATGTTGTAACTCAAGCTTCTATTTCTTAATAGAACTTCCGTTACGCATAAGGGGTAGGAGTTTAATTACTTCTACCCTTTTTAATTTAACTAAGGAGAACATATGGCAAAATCAACAGTAGCCTCAACGGAAGCTGGAATAATGCAACCAGCAAACGAAGGATCAATTCAACCAGTTTTAGCAAAACTAATTAAACAATTAACAGTAGATGAACTTTACGAAGAATTAGAGTCAAAAGATTTAATAGCAATAGCTAAAGAAACTATTAAAGACAAAGAACTAGAAACTCAAGTAGATGCTTTTTTAGCTATCCACCACGAAGCATTAGATGCTAATCAAGATAAATTGGCCCAAGTATTAAACATGGAGCCATGGGACGTACGTGACCGTCTTAAAGAATTAGGTTACACATTCCCAGACGGAGCATAATATGAATCCAAGAAATTTAGATCCGTCCAGACAGATGGATTATTTAAAGATGCAACAAAAAGCCAACGACCCCAACACACCAGAACATGAACGTAAAAAGGCTGAAGATGTTATGTATGCTATTAGAGACCAATCTAGATCTCCATACATTGCTAATTTACGAGAAAAAATGACACAAGCTATCCGCAATGGAGATAACGCATTAGCTGAAAAAATAGGTGAAGAAGCCAAAAAAATTGATAGAAACTATCGTTTTTGATATAATGTAGGAGTTCAACCACTTTGAAATCAAAGAGTTGTACCTTTTGTTAAGGTATGGCTCTTTTTTAATTAGGAGATTTTTATGGCAGCACAAATTCAGGCATCACCATCGGGCATGACTTATTCAGGTAATCAAGATTTCCGTGGATATTTAGCAGCAAATGCACCACAATACTTAGATTTTGTAGGTGGAGGTTCTTCTGGAAACGACATTACATCTTATGGCGTAAACCAAGGAGCACTTAATCAATATGCTAGTAAAAATGGTACTGATGCTGGAACAATCAATCAAAATGTCCAAGCTTTGTATGACCAATACAATTCGTATGGCAAGGGTGGTAGCATGGGAGCATCTGGTGGCGGTACATCAACTGGTGCTACAGGAACTGTTAGTCCAACAGGTTTAGATTCAACTGCAACCAATCAACTTATTCAAGGAATTAAAGGTTCATATGATACTTCTATAGCTAGTTATCAAAATCAACTACAAAATACTCTTCCACAAAACTACACAACAGATGTAGCCAATCTTCAAAATTATTCTAACGCACAATCTAAATTAAACGCTGATACAACTCAAGGACAATTAAATACATTTGGACAGCAACAAGCCAATACAACAGCTTCACAAAATCTTTCACTTGCACAACTTGCAGATAGTATTAGAAGTCAAAACCAAGGATTTCAAAATCAATTAGGAATAGCAGGAGCTGGTAGTTCAAGTGCAGTAGGTATGGGTGAATACGCTTTAGGACGACAAAAAGCTATGGGTCAATCATCTATTAATTTAAATGCGGCCGAAAACAATGCAGTAATACAACAACAAATTAATGCAGCAATAGCACAGGGACAAGATGTTCAGGGTGTACTTAAAGCTCAAACATCACAAAGTTTACAATCACTTACAGAACAATATCAACAAAATGTAGCTAATCTTAATAATCAATTAGCACAAGCTAGTGGTTCAGAAGCAAGAGATCTTATTTATTACACCAAAAAACAACTTGATGCTACGACATTAGCACAATTAAACAATTTAAATAGTAATGTATCTAACTACAATCAAATTTATAATGATACTGTAGCTAAAGGCCAAGCCACAGGAGCAAATGTTAATTATGCAGCACCAACAGGACCTCAAAAATCTATTGGATTACCACAGCCAAACTTTAACCCAAGCCAGGGTTTATCATCAATGTTTAACCAATAGGAGGAATTATGGACGCCTATACAATGCTGGGAATTAAAAGACCCAATGATGATAATAGCAATCCTATATCAGCTCCTGTACAAAGTTTGCAAAATGCTGTATTTAACCAGCAAAGTGCACCTCAGGGAATGCAAATACAACAACCCCAAGGTATTCGAATTATTCAACCCAATCAAAACATGGGTATGCAAAATCTTTCACAAAATTCACAATCCGCACAAATTGGACTTCCTATACTTGCTAACGCTAAACAAAATGCTTTAAAAATTCAACAGCAAAACAATCAATTAATTGCACCTAAACCAATCGATTTAAATAAACAACCAAAAGACACTGCACCCTTTCAAAACAACACAATCGGTAATGTAAATCAATTACTAAACATTAAACAACAAACTCAAATAGCACCTGCAACTCAAACACAAAGCGACCAAAACATTAGTAATTTCTTTAAACCATTTGGAGCGTTAATTAAAGGTGCAGTTACTTACCCAATAACCCTTGGAAAAGATGTTTTAGATGTTTCACAAGGATCATTAAAAAGTGCTGGTATTTCTTTAGCCGCTGGACCCGCATCATTAACACCAGGCGGTGCAGATGCTTCCAAGCAAGCATTACAACAACAAAATGCACAAAACGACGCTTACACCCAAAAATTAATTAAAGATGCGGTTCTTTTTCCTAGAGGAATAGCAGCATCAGTTGCGGGTATAGTTCCAACAACAATAGAAAGCGTTAAAACTATAGCAGGAAGTCCACAAAAAACACCACAACCTGTAGTGTCTAAAAACCCAATTACTAAATTCTTTGTAGGTAATCAACCCATAGAATCAGTACAGCAGGCTTATGAACAAGGTGGACCAACTCAAGCTGGTAAAGTAGGTTCTGCAGGTGCAGACATTGTTAATAAAATTTTATCTGTTTTAGTACTTAAGGGTGCAATTAAACCTTCAGAAGCTTCAGATATAGCTGCACAAAATAAAGAAACAGAAACATCAACAGGCAGAAATAATCCTTTAGGTCCAAAAGTTGAAACCCCAGCAGTTCAACCACCAGTAGCCCCACAAGTAGGTAAAACAGAACTAACTACATCTAACATAACAACTGACTTTGCCAAAAGAGTTAATAACTTACCAGCAGATACAGCCGCTCAAGAAGTATTGGGTAGAGGGGGAACAGTAGATGATGCAGCAAGAGCATACGAACAAATAGCACCACAAACTCCAAAAGATGTTGTTGATTCGGAAGTATCAGCATTAGTAGAAAACACCACACCTAGATTTGACCCAATTCAATTTGACCAAAAAGCAAATCCCAATTTAGTAAATAAAGCGGAAAATTATGATGAAGTAATTAACAATAAGTTAGATGCTTCAACAGATACAAAAAATCCAGTACAAGATTTACTTAATGGAGCTAACGGAAAATATCAAGAAGGCGTTAGAACTGCAAGGGAAATCGGTAAAGCTATTCGTGCAGTAGTTAAAAATAAAAGTGAATTACAAGATATACGAGATTACATGGAAGGTGCAAAAGACGCGTCTGAAGTTTCAGAAGACGTAACTAGAGTTGCTAATGTATTACGACCATTAAACGACAAAGTATTAGCTATTGGTAAATTCGATAACCCAGAACTGGGAGAAAGAGAAGATTATGGCACAAGGCAAATTCTTAAAAGTTTTGAACCAGGAGACAAAACAGAATCACTTAGAACAAGAGGTTTTAATAAATTAAGTGACTTGTTTAGAAAAGACTCTTCAGTAACAGCAAGAACTCAAATTTTTAAATTTGTAGATGATAATGGTAATACGAAATTTGGAAAAATGGGGGAATTAGGATTTACAAGAACAGACATTAATACATTTGAAGATAAAAATGGAACCCAATGGCATGCAGAAAAAACCAATACTTCTGAAATTGAAGCTAGTGGACGAGCAAATTACCGAAAAGATATGTCTAAAATTGCAACTAATCATTTAATTGAAGGTGCGAGAGTTAGGGCAAGACAATTAGCTTTAGAAGAAATACTTAGAGACCCTGAACGTTATAACATCAGAGACGCTGAAAATGCCAAACCACGCGATGTTGCTATACACAATGTACCTGAACTATTTAATAAAGTAACTGATAGAAAAACAGCTAAATTATTAGATGATTCATTTAAAGAAACAAAAGACATTAGTCCGTTTAGGCAAGGTTTTAGAACTGCATCAAATGCCGTAGTTCAAACTATTATTCTTAACCCAGCAATTCACACCTTTAACCTTCTTAATCAAGCTATTGTAGCTACAGGAGCGGGTAGAGAAGATTTAGGCATGTCACAAAAAGTATTTAATGGTTTTGCATCTACTTATCATTTTGGCAAAGCTTTAGTAAAATTATCAGACCCTGAAATTAGACAAGCGATAGTAAAAGATTATTTACGTAATAAAGGACACTTACCTACTTATGATGCAGAATCTGACACGATATTAACTAGAGCACTAGAAAGTAGAAATTTACCAGAATTTAATAAATGGAACGCTAAAGCTATGGAATCTGTTGATACTGCTTTTAGATTAGCTGCTTATTTAGCAAATAAAGAAGCAGGTATGCTACCAAAAGAAAGTATTAAAGTAATTGACAATTTTATGGGCGATAACACTAAAGTTCCAGAACTTGCCCAAGACATAGGACTTTTTTATAAATGGAATAGAACTACATTTAAAGCATTGTATTCTCAAGTACGTCACCCTGGACGATACATGGGTTCAACAGTAGCCTTGGGTGTAGCATCGGCAATTTATTATGGATTAAATGCTGGATTACAAAAATCTACAGGCAACCAATACGCTTCATTTCACACACCAGGTGAATTAGGCACAATAAAAGAACTTGCTAGAATAGCCAAAAATCCGAGTTCTGGAATAAAAGAATTTATAACAAGTAAAACTAATCCAATTATTACTACAGCATTAGACCAATTATTTGGACAAAATCTTTATTCTGGCAACAAACTTGATACTACATCAAAAAGATTAGAAGACTTATACACCTCAGTGTTTGCACCAACTAAAGACATTACTAAAATAACTAGTGGCAAACAAACTGTGGCTTCAGGCTTTGTGTTACCAGAAGTTGGAGTAAATTTACCAGTAGGATCACAAGCTCCAGGTAAAGCTCCTTACCAAGCTGCACCAAATGCTAAAGGATTACTTAACACACTATTAAACGTTCCAGGTTCAACGGGTGGTACGGGTGTAGCACAACAGAAGACTTATTACGCCGCTTTAGACGCTATGACCAAAGCATTAGCAGGCGATAACAACAAACTAGCCAGAGATGCAGTAAATGCTTACATGGATAAAGACATAAATGCTCAAGGCAAGCAAGTAGACCACGATCCACAAGAATCGGTTGGTATTGCAAATCTATTAGCAGGTAATGCAAAAGCTTTAGCCGCTTTTCAACAATTTGAACAAGCAAGTGGTAACAAAGACCCAATGTGGAAATTATCACCCAAAGATTTAAAAACATTTTTAAATTATGAAGGAACACGAACAACAGACCCAACAAAACAAGCTATTCCAATAGTAAATAAAGATTTTAACAATGGCGAAGGATTTTCACAATTTCTTAAAGATAGAAATAATTATTTCAGTCAAAATAAATTTGTATCTACTTCTGTACCTAGTCCTTCAACACCTACATATCCCAAATTTCAGGGACAACAGCAAAACGATTACTTTACTTATGAAAGTGTTTACAAAAACATGCCTTCAGCACAAAAGGCAGCATTTCTACAATCACATCCAGATGCTGTAGACGCACTTAATCAAATAAGTAAATACTATAATAATTTAGGTGTAGCACAGGGTGGCCTTGCAATAAAAGACTCATTAAATTTAACAAGTGATCAACAGGCTGCATTAAATGCCTACGATAAGCTTCCATCGGGCACAGGAGCACGCTCAGCATGGATTAAAGCAAATCCTGAATTATGGAACCAGATTACTAATGTGTTAGCTCAAAACAGCGTATTATCTGCTGCTAAATCAGGTGCAGTAGAACAATATCAAGGTGTGCCAATTACTAGTCAATACTTAAATGACATTTCAACTGCAGCACAAAGTATAGTTAAAAACCCAGACGGAACATTCTCTATAAATCCAGCGGGTGCTTATGCGGCTAAAAACGCATCTGGCGGTTTTTCATCTGGTCAATCATCAAAATCAAGAAGAGCACCTAGGGTTTACAGACCAAAAAGAATTAAAACAATTAAACTAAAAGTAAAACGACCACCTAAAGTAAGAAAAGTTAGATTAGCAAAAACTAAACCCATTAGAATTAAATAGGAACTAACTTTAAAAAGTGGTATAATGTAAGGGATTGCTCACAGCAGAGCTGAGGCACTTCCCCTACGGAGTGTCTTTTTTTAATGTAAAAGGAGAAATAAATGGCAATAACAGTAACCAATCCACAATCAATACAAGACAACACACAAAGAGTTGTCGATGTGCAAAACAATGTAACAGGAGATTATGAAGCATTAAGTGCTACTGAATGTTCTTATAGTTATTTAATTACAGGTACAACTGTTTTAAAAACTGGTCCTGGCATTTTACATACTGTATCAATTCTTGGTGCTAAAAGCTCTAACCCAATTTCCATTTATGACAACACAGCTGCTTCGGGAACATTAATTGCACAGTTTGCAACAGGTGCTCAGGCCGTATCATTTGTTTTTGACGCTAAATTTAATAATGGTCTAACAGTAGTAGTGCCATCTGGTGACACAATTACCGTAACTTACCTATAGGAGTAAATTATGGCTAACACTAGCCCAATGTCATACCAACAACTTATAAATGCAATTCAATTGCAAACTCTTAATGACCCTACGCCTCCAGTTGTAGGTTCTCAAGAGTACAACATTTACGTTGGTATGATTAAAACTCTTGCTATACCTACATGGGAAAATGAACGTGGCGTTCTTTGGGATGAACTATGGGTTAATCAACCAAACGTTTATACAATTGCCGCTACACCTTCTACGCAAACAGCTCAAATTACTATTCCATTACCTAGTGACTATAAATTTATGTATGGTGGAACTATTTGGCTTACATACCCAGGCTCAACAAATACTAGTCCAAACGTACGTTCATTTAAACTTAAAAAACTTAATGAAATGGAACTTAACCCACGCAATAACCAGCCAGAATTTTATGTGACTGGTAATCCAGTAAGCGGTTATAATCTAGTACTTGGTTGGTATCCTCAAGCTGGCGGTGCTGAAATTGGTGCTACAATAAGTTACCGATACTACAAATTTGCAAACGTACCTGACGTTACATCTACAGGTGCTTTATCTAATCCAAACGATGTTCCTGAAATGGCAGATCCTAATTTTATAATTTACAAAGTTTCTGCTCAAGTATCGGCTAACAACTTTAATACTACGCTTTATCAAATCATGGAAGACAAAGCTAACTACTCATTATTACAAATGCGTCTTGCACAAGAAATGTCTGGTAACTTCCAAGACGACTACGTAAGAGATGTAGACGGACTCTTAGGTTACTCATCGTACTTGCCTAACAGATACAATAGCGGTTTCTGGACCAACAATGGTACAGGATACATTTAGGAGGATAGATGCCAAGTAAAACAACCCGTGTAAAGCCAGGGAACGTAAAACGATATGAACAAGTTATCGGCGGCCAAGGTAACCAATCAAATTGGAGACCTGGTGTTATTTCGTATGTACAAGAAGATAGACTTCCGCTAGGTGCTGTAGTTACTGCTAAAAACTTAATGATGACACAAGATGGTGTTTGGGCTACACGATGGGGTTCTAACAACTATGGCAAATCATTTACAGGTCCAGTAACTGGAACCGTTGATTGTGCTACTTTTAATTCAACCACTGGTAAATCTACAACGTATGTAATGATAGTAGATAATGGTACGATTAAATACTCTAAAGATGCTGGTAACTGGACAACTGTAACAGGAACTGGCCCAGGTTCTGGTAATAGATTAGTATCAACCAATCAAGGTACAACTTATGCTACTGCAGCGATTACAACTACTACAGCTACAAGTATTTCTGTAGCTTCGTTTGCTAACTTTCCATCAAGTGGTACTTATCAAATTACTGTAGATAACGAGCAAATGAACGTAACTGCAGGACAAGGAACTACTACTTGGACGGTACAAAGAGGAGCTAATGGAACAACTGCAGCTACTCATTCAGTTAATGCTGTAGTTAAATATGGAGATTCAGTATGGACTAACTTACTTCAATTTCAAAACAAAGTACTTCTTTCTAACGGAGTAGATAATTTTGGATATGTAGACCTTACTACTTCACCATTTTCTTGGACAACAATTTCTTCAGTAGCAGCACCAACTATTCCTGCAACAACTAACTATTCACCCAGTGGTGTACCTTTAGGTTTTGGTAGTGGTGTTACAACACATAACACAGCTACTACACAAAATGCCCTTAATTATTATGTAACTGCAGTAACTAAAACGGGTGAAACTGTACCTGCTGCTTTTCCTACAGCTTATACTATACCTGCACGAACTAACTGGTGGAATACAGCAACTTCATCTTATTCTACTTCAACATACATAAACCTTACTTGGAACGCTGTAAACGACGCAAACGTAATAGGTTATAACCTTTACCTTGCAGACAATTCAGCTGGTGTAGCTTATTATTTAGACAACATAGCACAAACTGGTACATACACTGGTGGAGCAACTGTATCTTATACAGATTACGGTGACCACGATGTAAACAACTTTATTATTGCACCAGTCACAGACACAACTGCAGCACCAAAATTTAGTTGGTTAGCAATTTCCGACAATAGACTTTGGGCTACTGGAGATCCAGGTAATCCAAACCGAATTTATTGGGCAGGAGCACAACTTAGTTATTCGCTTGGTTTTTCACCTTTTGTTGGTGGTGGTTGGGTAGACGTTAAATACGGTACAGCAGATACACCTAGATGGATAGGACAATTTAGAGATGGTAAAGGTACACCTATGACTACCATTTTACTATCAGAACCTTCAGGGTATGGTTCAGTATGGCATTGTCAATTAACGGCTCAAAATATGAGTAACGTACTTGTAACAATACCAACTCTTGTACAAGCTATGCAATCGTTTGGAACAACAGCCCCTAGAAGCGTTGTACAAACCCTGCAAAACGTTTATTACTTTTCTCCTGGACCAGCAGGCTTTTATTCAAACGGAAGCGTACAGACGCTGTTTAACGTGCTTGCTACTAATGAAATTAGTTTAGTAATTAGACCCGATTGTAAAAACATTACTTATAGTGCTATTCCTGGCATGGCAGGTATTGAATTTGATAAAAAGATTTTTTGGTCAGTGCCATACGGTTCTTCTAATAACAACCAAGTATTTATTTATGATACAGCTAAACAAAATTGGAATCCTTATGCCATGGACTTTGGAGTTAATCATTTCATTAAATACACTGACAATTCAGGAATACTTCACTTATTAGCAGTACAAACTACTCCTATAAATGGAAATTATCTTATTGAAATAAGTCCAAGTTTCAACGGTGATAATGGTTTGCCATTTGAAACTCATTTACAAACAGGACTTGTACACGTATCACAAGACCACATTCAATTTGCAAACATTCAATACGCTTATTGGGAACTAGGTTCACCAGAAGGGCAAATTCAGTTGGCGTTTTCTGGTACAACTAAAAATGCACCTTTAACTAATTTAGGAACGTATAGCTATGTAGCAGGAAGCTCTGCCTCTAACGTAGGGTTTTCAAGCTTTTCATTTAGTTCATTACCATTTTCTTATAGTGCTACGGCACCAGTTCAGGTAACCACGCTTTCTAATAAGAAACGTATACGTGTAACTAAGCTATTAAATAACTGGGAAGCTGAAGTTCACTCAAGTTCTTTAGACGCTCAATACACAATGAACCAACTGGTAGTAAAAGGATTTATGATACCAACTCAGGATCCAAACGCATGGATTTTAAATTAGCCATGTTAAACGTAAAATGTTATAATGTAATAGAAAACTCAGTCGAGAGTGACAGGTTCTCCCTAATCGGAGTGCCTGTTTTTTATTTAGGAGAAACAAATGGCAGCAGCTAATACAGATCTAGTACGAAACGCAGCACCAAACTTTGCTACGGCCTTAACTGCATCTATGCTTTCAAGCGATACATCAATGTCTGTCGCAGCAACTACTGGTTTACCAACTGGAACTGCTGTTACTTTAGTTATAGATGCTACTGATTCAATTTCAGGTTCAGCAACACCAACACTTAAAGAAGTTGTTACTGGTGTAGTAAGTAATAGCACTACAATAAACAACCTTTTAAGGGGTAAAGATGGTACTACAGCTCAATCTCACACAAGCAACGCTAACGTTACTATGTGGATTACAGCTAACTTATGGAACGATTTTCAATCTGCTTTCTTAGTAGGACACTCACAACAAGGACTTCATTCAGGAATATCTAATACTGGTGGAATGAATAACTCTGGTGGATTATCAACAGACACATTAACTGTATCTGGTGCATCAACAATCCCAACTATTAGTGGAAACGTTACTATTGGTGGAAGTACTACACACACTGGTGCTTTAATAGCTAACGGTGTTACCACTTTTAATAATGCTGTAGCTGTAACTCCGACTTCAACAACTTCTGGTACTACTATTACTCCTACACTTACTTCAACCATGTATATCGTATCTGCATTAGCTGTAGGTGCTACGATAGCTGCTCCAACTGGTACACCAACAGATGGGCAAACTTTAATAATTAGGATTCGTGATAACGGAACGAGTCAAACGCTCGCGTGGAACTCTGTATACAACGTGATACAAGTAACACTTCCGACTGCTACTACAGCTAGCAATACTCACTACATTGGATGCAAATTTAATGCAGCAACGTCCAAATGGGATGTGCTTAGCGTAGCAAAGGGCTAATAAATGGCAACGTATTCAGCTTCAGTTCCTATAACAGGCACTAGTAGTGGTACAGCTACCATTAGAATTGAAAGTCAATTAGCTAGTTCTGATTCAACTGGATGGAATGTTAATTGGCAACTGTACTACGATCAAGCAAATGGCTACAACCAAGCACAAAGTGCAAGCATTAGCGGTAACGCAAGTGGTTCATGGGCTGGACCATATTACACAACTTCATATCCATACACATTTGGTATAGGATCGGGAAGTTTTAGAGTAAACTGTGACGCAAACGGTAATGGCTCTTATTCATTAAGTGCAAGCATTGGTCTATACGCTAACAGTCCATACAACTCAGTATCTACAAGTGGTTCAACTGGACTACCTCGTATACCTTTAGCTCCTGGTTTACTAAACATGACGGTAGATTCAATTACTACCAACTCAGCCAGGTTAGGTGCAGAACTTACAAGTCTTGGTCATGGTACAAGTGCAACACTAGAAATGTTTTACAAAAAACACACTGATTCAACTTACATAAGTTTAGGTGCACAAGCAGACGTAGCAGGATACAACTATTGGTCAGCCACAGGATTATTACCAGCCACACAATATGATTACATCTGTAATGTTACCAATAACAACGGAGATTTCGCACAATTTACCGCACAATCATTTACCACATTAGTTAATAACACAATGGTCGTAATGGACCCATTTTAAGAAAGGAGATTATATGGCAAAAAGAGGCGTTAAGCCCGCAACACCGTCGGACAAAGTTATGAGCAAAAAACATATAGCGGCAGGAAAGAAAATGCTCAAGCAGTCCGAGAAATACAATAAACAGCATATGGAGGATCACAAAGTAGAACTTATGAGGGTGAGGAAAGCTTTAAAATCCAAGTATATGACAACAAGAACAAAATAAGGAGAACATATGTCACAACAAAACAAATTTGTAACAGGTGGACGAATTGGTCTTAACATAGCACCACTTCCAAACCCATACAACGCAGAAAAAGCTGGTGGAGCAAGAAAAGTATCCACAAGCAAGGGTGCATCAAGCACTGGTAAAGTAGCACGACCTGGTGACCACATGGGCACACAGAAGATTAGCACACACAACGATATCAACACCTTCACACGCGGCATCAAAAGCCGTGGACCTTACGGTGGACCTTCATTCGCAAGCATTAACAACTACGGTAAAATGGCACGAACTGGTAACACTTCAAGTGTTTCACAATTTCAAACTCCCTCAGGTAATGGAATGGGCAGCACTGTAATGACACAGAAAATGTATGGTGGTTCATACAACGACCCAATGAAGAGCAACCCAGCAGGTAGCAACCGAGCTACTCGTAACATGCCTTCAGTTAAGGGTGGAAGTTCTAAAAGCAAAGGTGGAGCTAGCAAAGTAGGAAGCGGCAGCAACTTTACTGGCAAGAGTGCACAAATGGCACGAGCAGGAAAAAGCAACAAAGACGGTAGCGGCTACCAAGCATCAGTTCGCAAAGGTAAGTAATATGCCAGCTAAATCTTTCAAAAGCAAAAGTATGAAACCAGGTGGTGGTGGACGATTCGCTAAGATGGTAGCATCTGGCAAATCACCCGCACTTGCAGCATATATTGGTAGGAAAAAGTATGGAGCTAAAAAAATGGCTTCATTTTCTGCACAAGGAAGAAAGCGAGCAGGAAAAAAGTAACATGACGGTAAGAGAAGTAGAAAGACTAGCTAAAGTAGAGGCAAAGCAGGATAGCATGGCTAATGATTTAAACGAAATTAAAACAGATATCAAAGAAATTAAAAATATGATTATGGATGTTAAACAAAACTATGTTACTCGTAAAGCAATGCAATGGATTGTAGGTACTATTATTGCAATCGCTACCGCTGGTATCTACTTATGGGACGCATTAATAAAGGTACATAAATGAAATTTAATAATTGGTTAGCAGAAAAGATAACAAGTGGAGTTGCCACAATGTGGTGTGCTTACACTTTTACTGCAATAGCACTTGTTGGTTATCCTTATGGATCTAAAGATGCTAAAACTATTATTCAGTGGTTTGCCCAAGAGTTTTTACAATTAGTTTTACTTTCAATAATCTTAGTTGGTCAAAAACTTCAATCCGACAAACATGATGACACCATTAATCACTTAAAAGCATTACATAATAAAATAGACGGAGTAAAAGATGAAAGTTAGTACACAAGCTCCCAAAATAGAAAACGCTATACGTGGAAACACATACATTCTAAACATACCTGTATATCAGTCAGACGGTGTTACACCATTTAACTTAACAGGGGGAACTGTTTACTTTACGCTTAATAGTTCATCTACTCCTGCAAGTGATGGTGTTGATTCAACGGCGGCAATAAGGAAATCAGTAACTACGTTTACTACACCAACGGGAGGGACTTATCCAAGTCAAGCTCAAATAATCTTGAACAACTCAGACACTAATCAATTAGTTCAAGGAGTGTATTACTATGACATCCAAGTGAAGGATAGTTCTAATAACATCATTTCTTTAGCATCAAATACATTTAGTGTTATCGACGACATAACAACAAGGACAAGTTAAGGAGGTCTTATGGCAGATACAATAACACCAGAAATCAGCCCATTAATAGGGGTTGCAGATGGGGGAATAGACAATGGACATAAAGTTGTTTACGAATACAACAATAAAGGCGAATTAGTAGGATGGCACGGCGAAGACGTTACTCTTGCTGACCAGTTAGGAGTTACAAATGGCTAGTTCAGTAACATTTACAGAATACAACGGTTCAGGAGCAACACAGACTGCTTCACGATCAGAAATGAACCTAAAAAACATTGACGACAGCACAACTGCTTACTCAAGTTCTCCGATTACTGCAGGAAACTACAGTTTCTGGAAATATCAAAGTGCAGTTCACACAGGAACTTACAACCAGCTAAGCTCAGCTTCTTATAAGACATCAAGCACAGCACCTGGTACGGCACAAACAATCGTAGGAAGTGTACAAACAAGCTACACACAACCAGCAACAACAGCTAGTGGTGACACAACAACAAACCTATTGAGCGGTATATCCGCTAACTTTAATAACACTACAACTGGATTTGGAACAGGCACATCTACTTACACAACTGGTGGAACAGTTTACGTAAACCCACTACGACTTCAACTACAGACAACTTCAAGTGCATTACCTGGAGATAACACTTCAACGACTATTACTTACGCTTGGACAGAAAGTTAATTTAACAGCCAGAAATGGCAGGGAGAACCAATACAATGGCCCAACTAGAAGCACAATACAAAGATGGATACATCCTTAGCGAAAAAGAACAAAATGACGTTTCTTTATTTGTTGAAGGTAAAAATACATTTTACGACATTCTAAATAAGCTTCCAGAAGTTGAACATGGTCTTCTTGTTAAACTTAAACTTCAACTTCCAAACGATAAACTTGAAATAGACTGGACAACGGTACCAGATAACTCTAAACCAATCCGTTACAAATCATACGAACAAGATACAAATGTTGAAACAGGTCAAGTTAGTCCAATTAGACTAATGAAAATTGGTTTTGGCTATGAGTATTTTGATAAAAAACTAAATAAGAACGTACAGAAAGTACAGGAGATATAATGGCAATAACAGTAGCAGATACATATGCAACAAACTCCAGTAACCTTGCTGCATCTTCTCCAAACTTGGTTTCGGTTATTAACGACGGAACTGGAGTAGAGCAAATTGTAGCTATAGGTGATGGAACAGGAACAACAGTTTCTTTAACTTCAGGTAAACTTCCAGTAACTACAGCGACAACTTCAGCTTCAATTAACATAGGTCAAACTACTTCAGCAGTTACAGCAACACAACTCACAGCTTCATCTATAGCTATGATTAATGGTGTTGTAGTTCAAGCTCTTTCGACTAACACAGCATCAGTATTTATAGGTGGCTCAAGTGTAACTACAGCCAATGGATTTGAACTTACTGCTGGTTCATCACTTACCATTTCGCCAAGCAACATCAACCTTGTTTATGTAATAGGTTCAAACGCAACCGATAAAGTTTGTTGGAGTGTTACATGATTATTCCAGGCAGTAAACCAACAACTATACGAGCTAAGACTCAATCTTCTACTGATAACTCAACTCTTATTGCAACTGATGCTTTTGTACAGAACGTAACTGAAACAGCACAGATTAACTCTCTCACAGTTATAGGTCATTCATGGACAGCCGCAATTAATTCAGGAGGTCTTAACCTACCTCAGTTTGATATGCAAAATATGATACCTCGACTTATGGGATTACTTAATGTAAACAACGAAAACGTAACTCATTTAGGTACAGGAGGATCTTGGCTTACTAAAACAGTTGCAGCTTTTGGTGGCCGTAATTGTGGTTGGGGTGGAGTATGGCAATTTGTTATTCCTTATTCTAATCAAAACATAAACGACCAAAGCACAGGAAGTGTTACAGTTCCTTCTCCACAACCATCATCTTTTGTAATGGTTCATGGAGTAAACGACATTGGTATTATGGGTTACGATACTTCTACAGTAAGTTTCAACCAGATTCGTACCGCTTATAAGAATGCAGTTCGTTCTGTTATATCTCGTGCTAGGTCTGGAGTGCTTTATTCTTCTTATTACGCATCAGGTTCTACAGCAGCAGTAACTTGGGATTCTACTATTACTACATCAGGATTTGCTTCAACCGCTCAAACTACTTCTAATACAGGCGTAGCAGTTTATAGAAGCTCTACAAATGGAAATACCATAACTTACACCATACCATCAAACTTTAGTGGTGGAACAATAGCTATGTGCTTCTTAGGCAACAAGCAAGCGTGGTCGCTTTGTAACACAACAATGAATAGTACAGATGCTTCTACAGTTATTTCACTTAGTCAATACGCAAACACACCTTATCAGAACTTTGCCAATGGTGATGTAATAGCTTGGTATTCAG
>Ga0214198_1000177_pt1 | contig 16432 bp, 16 predicted proteins | sample TroBogEpilimnion_20_FD_153036 | JGI IMG/M metagenome (GOLD analysis project Ga0214198, IMG submission 153036) | Freshwater microbial communities from Trout Bog Lake, WI - 20SEP2008 epilimnion | ecosystem: Environmental > Aquatic > Freshwater > Lake > Epilimnion/Euphotic zone | place: Trout Bog... | reverse complement strand
ACACTTGGTTCAGCGGGTTGTACTGCTGGAGGAGCTGCAGCTATGTCAGCTACGGGAGCAGCTCCGGCTTCTGTAGGTGCAGGAGCTCCAGTAATTTCTGGTGTTGCTCCTCCTTCGCCCTCTCCTTTAGATGCTTTGTAAATATCTCTTCCTGCTAAAGCAGCGTCAATACCTAAACTGGCTGCTGTACCTATACCTGGTATTGTACTAGCAGCTCCGGAAGCTACTTCTCCAGCTGCACCTAACCAGTCACCATGTAGGGCGCGCTGAGCACCAAATCCTAATCCTGCTACAGCTCCTATTAAAGGTATTTTTTTAAGTAAAGATTTACCTAATGCTTTACCACCAATTTTTACTCCTTCCTTAGCAAGAACTTTACCTCCAACTTTAGCTCCTTCTTCAGCTACTAATTTACCTCCTGCTTTTCCTCCTGCTTTAGCTGCAACTTCAGTACCTTCTTTAGCAGCTATTTCAGCTCCTTCTTTACCTACAGCGCTTGTAACAAGCTTACCACCTTCTTTAGCAGCTATTTCAGTGCCTTCTTTGGCAACAGTTTTTTCAACAGCTTTGGTTGCAAGTTTACTACCTTCCTTAGCTGCAAGCTCTTCAGCTTCTTTAGCAGCTAATTTTTTACCACCTTTACCTTTAAAAAAGTCCCATATAGTACCTAATAGTCCATTACCGCTTCCTCCACCAGAAGCAGGTTCGTTAGGTTTCTTTTCTTCTGTAGCTGCTTTACCTAAATGCTTAGAAAGGTCTTCTAAAACATGCTTAAACGCTTTAGGTAATTTTCTAGCTAAATCTTCTACTCCATGAGGTGTTATACCTCCAATTAAAACAACATTACCTTCACCTTTAATAAGGTGTTTTTCTTCTTTATTACTAGCTGTAGCTGGTTCACCTGTTTTAAGTCGTTCAGGTGTTATTAAATTTTGAGATGAGGTCTCTAATGGCGGTACTACCGGTTCAGTAGTTTTTATTGGTTTACCTACCCCTGCCTGTTCTACAGCTGTAGGGGTATTATTTTTTTCTTTATTATCAGTATATCTTTTTTTAAGATAATTAAACCCCACACCTAACAAACCACCTGATTCGTTAACCCGTTCAGCTAAAGAAGTTTTCTTTTTAGAAATAGCTAGATTATCCTCTACAACATTATTAAAATGTTTTGCAAGAATAGGACCTAGTTTATTATCTAGGTACTTCGTTAGTATCTCATCTAATTTATTATCAGTATCCATCTCCTTATATTATTTAAGAAGATAGTTTTGAGATTTAAATGTTAAAGAACGTTGGATCTAATGTTATATCTTTACTTATAGTATCGTTTTTATCTGTTACAAAAGTATAAGATAGTAGAGGTTCAATAGCTTTTTTATAATTCTCTATATACTTCAAGATAAAGCTTGTTATTGTTACTGGTAAATTTTCAATAACTTTTATTCTTTCGGTAAAGTTTAATAATAGGAAGTTAACTTCCTCTCCGTTTATATTAACAGAAGTTACAAACTTAGCTACTTCATTAATAAACGCATCACTTATTACCTTACTTACTTCATTTTCAGATTCTAAATTAATAATAATATTCTTGTGTAATTCACTTTCAAGTTTATTTTCTGTAGCTAAGGACGGTATATTGCATGTAACAGTACATCCGTTATATGTGGTAGTTTCAGGTTTAAACTCTGTTTTACTATTTACGAACTCATTAAAGATATCTGTAAGAGATATTGTTTTATTTGCTTCTTCTAATGAAAATGTATTAATTTCTTCATCAGTAAATGCAAAATTATAATCAGGCGATATACTAACAATTTTAGTTTTATAGATAATAAAAATTTTATCGTAAATAGTTAGATTATCAGTATTAATAGATTTATCTAAACAGTTTTCTTTAATAATATTATTAAATGTTAAAATAAATTCAGAATTATAACCAGCAGTAATAAGAGCGGTTCTGAGAATTCTTTTAAGTTGTTCAGTAGTAAGTTGTTTAAATTTTACTTCTTTTTGTAAAGATGGTAAATATATATCAAACGATGTATTTACTTCAAGCTCTTTTAATAACTCAATAACTTTCTTAGCATTACTCATATTTGTACTTAGTAATAATTCTTTAACATATCAACCTATAGACGGAAACTCCGACTTAGATGTTGCTGTAGGTACGTCAGGGTAACCAAAATTTTGAGTAGGTACATTTATATCTAACGGTAAAGATGCTTTACTAGTTTGATTTATCTCTTCTATTTTTTTAACAAACAAAATATACTCACCAGGGGTACAATTTTCGATATATTCAGGTGTCAAATTACCTTGATTACATAATGTAAAAATATTTGAATATAGCGTTAGTAACTGTTCACCAAATAATAATTTTAAAATAGATCCTAAATTATTAATATTAAAGTTAAAAACTAACTGCTCATTTTTTAATCCTGGTAAATAAGAAAGAAGATTTATATCATTAAATTTAGATATTAGATTTTGAGAACGTTTATTAAAACAAGATGCAACTTTAGCAGGTAAATACTCTAAAATTTTAATATAGGTATTAGAATCTATATCTGTTAGATCAACATATAAATCTTTTACTATTAGGGATTTTACAAATAATTTATAAACTGTTTCTTGGGAATTAATATCTATATTAACAATATCTTGTATTGTAGGTAATTTATATTCTATAATAATATTATCGACTGTTTCTGGTTGTAATAAATCTTCTATATTAATATTTTTTAAACATTCGCTAAATTTACTAACATTAAGTTTTAACTTTATTACTTTCTCTCCTGTTGTTTCAGCAGCAATAGAACTACCTATGCTTAAACTTCTTACTTCAAATAGTAGTAAAAAATAATCAATAACATTAAGCTGATTTATTTCTTCAAATTTAATATTAGTTAATTCAGTAAGTATATTACTAATATTATAAAAAGCAGATTCGTAATCAGGTGTATTACCTAAAAGACTTTTTAATATAGTCTTATGATGTTTAACTTTTAATTCTTTACAATAAAGTGTTTTATCACATATTTTTATTTTACTTACAAAACTGCTCACCTATTAATTTATATTAATATTACTTAAAGTTCTAGACTTTTATTGCAGCTTGAGCTCTACTACTAGTTTGTAAAATAATCGGAGTTACTTTAACAGAGGATGAAGGAACACCTGCGTTAATAATATTCTTTTTAACTAAAGTGTTAAGGTTAGTTAACCCTGATTGAGCTTGTATAATAGGGTGAGTTTCAGGTTGAGTTAGTTTAGATGGGTTTATAAAGAACTGTAAAGGTATATTTGTATTTACCTGTGAGGTTATAACAGGTTGAAGTGTTATAGTGGTGTTGCTTACAGGTGTTATAGTCGGTTGAGGAGGTATAGTTGTATTTACTGGAGGTGTTACAGAAGGTAATACAGTCGGGGTAGTACTATTAATTGTTTCTACGGTACGAGGAGACTCTGTAATATTAAGATTACTTGTATTAGAGTTTATAGTAGGAGTAACATTAGGAGTTGTATTATTAAAAGCTGGTATAATAGGTTGTATATTTTCTGTCAAGACATTAAAAGCAGGTATAATAGGAGTTTCAGCTGGTGTTATAAAATTGAAAGGTATGATAAGATTAGTTAAGCCGTTTATAATTTCTCCTAAAAGAGTTGGAGAGCTATTAGTTGCGTTAATTGTAACATTAGATTTTTTATTATACCCGCCATCAATATAGGAATTTAATGTATAATAATAATATGTAAATGTTGTATTACGATTAATTGCAGTACTAGTTTGAGAATAGTTATATTCCTCACCGTCAATAGTTATAGGACATGCTCCGTAAAATAAATACTCTTGTAAAATAACTGGAGGTACAGAAGGATCTGTTACACCTAATTTCCAAACTTGTATAGTGCAGCGATAATTAAGATCTCCTTTTCTAGCTATCATACCTAAATGAGATGTAGCTATTGTCCACGGTCTAATAACGTTGTCTACAAAGCTTACATTTGTTTCTAAGAATACAATTTGCATACCATTGTATGCTTCCCTTCCTGCTCCGACTGTACCTCTAATAAAGCCGTTTTGCATTATACCTTCAGCATTTACTTGATTACCTTCACCAGGTATTTGTACAGCTTGAGCAAACATACAACCTTTTGTTGTTTGATACGCTTCGTTGTTAACAACAATATCTAAAGCGTTTTGTATTTGCCAAGCATTAGGTTCGTAACTTACTCCTGCTTTAATAGCGTTAACAGGTAAAATACCTTTATAATCAGGTTTACCAGTTGTACTGAGTGTATCTCCGATAAATCTTAATACCCATTGAGCTCCTTTAGGTAGGGCACCAGCAGGAGTACTTAAAACGTTTTCTAAGAAAAACGGTATCTGACCACCTGTACTTTGATCACCTGAGTTAGTTGGCATATAGCAATATTACTTATTGCTAAAACTAACTATTAAGCTTGTAGTCCGCTAAACCCTGTTATAGGGTTTGTACCACCAGTTACTCTCCAATACTGATAAGCAAGTGTTGCAGGTTGTGTTACAATTGTTCCGTTATCTCCTAAGTTGTAAGTAAGAGCTTCTAATGATACAACGTACGCACCGAAGAGTGTATACTGACGAACAAATGATCCATCCTTACCGAGAAGTGCTAAGATAATGTTACTTGCAGGAGTAGCGATGTTATAAGAACCTGTTGAAGAACTATCATCAAATGTTGCGATAGTAGCGTTCTCTAAAGCTGTTCTAATATTGTAATTTTGATCACAACGGAATGTAACACTCCAAGCATCCGATCCAGGGTAACTAGCAGTACCGGGTACGTTAAAATTCAAACCCATAAAGGGAACTGGAATATTGTTTATTGAACGACCGGGTAAGTTAGCTGTTTCAATATAAACGAGTGAGGAATCATCAAACGTAATATTTGCTAATTGCAAGACACGGAACTGAAACTGTCTTGCAAAGTCATTAGCTTGTATTGATGTGTAGAAGTCGGCGATATTTTGTGACATAATTTTATATATTTATTAAATTAATTCGTTGAAATTTTGGCTAGTTGTTGTAGCTATGAAGTTTACTAAGATAAACTCTGCAGCACGAACCGGCTTAATGTAGATATCAACGTTTAATTGATTGTTATCGATTACAGCTGGAGGATTGTTTCTCTGATCACAGACAACCAAGTAGTCATATAAACCTTGAGTATTCTTAGCAAGATCAAATAACGGGTTAATTGTGTTTACAAGACGTGTACGTGTAAAGACTGTATTAGGCTCAAATACAAAGTATTTTAAAGCCTTGTTGGTAGCACGTTCAAGTACTAAGAACAAACGACGTACATTAATACGATCAAAGGCAGATGGTAAAGCTTGTAATGTCTTTTGACCAAACAATACATATCCTTCACCGCTAAAGAGCGCAATCGGGTTAACACTAATTGTATAGAGATAATCACGCTGCTTTTGATTAGGATTAAAGGCTATATCAGTTACATTCTGTAACTGTCCGCGATTTAATCCTGCTGGAGCATACCAGGGCTGAGTAGCTGTATCAGAATTTGCATATGTTGCAGCAGCATAACCAGAAGCTGGAACCCAAATATAATTATTTGAGAAAGCGTTGTAAGTCTTTAGCCAATTACCATAAATTGCAGCGTAGTTTGTATCAACATTTGCTAACGAATTCTGTAAAGGGTTATAGATGTTTAATGTGAAGTTATTGTTAGGGTTATCTAATGTCTTTGTATTAGCTCCGTTAACAAATATCTGTCTTAAAGGATCGGCAATAAACATACAATCCTTACGTGTATTCTGACAGAAGTTATTGAATATATTAAAGATTGTATTCCAATTCTGTAATGTAGTTGATGTACCGTAGGAGCTTAAAGAAGCAACATCGGCGTAAATTGTGTCGTCGTAGTAATTATTTTGTATACCATTTGTACCTAAACCGGCACCAGAGGTATTTGCAAATATTGTTGATAAACCAGCGTCAACTACGAGATCAACTGTTGTTGTTTCAGGTGCACTAACAAGTGAAAGAGCACGACTGATCTTCTGATCGACACTACCGATTACTTCAGAGTTAGTTGTATATGTTGGATTATATACACCTTCAGCGTAAAGGTTAGCCGCTGAAGTTGCAACTCTTACTGTTTGTCCAGGTGTGTTACCAGAGAGGGATGTCCAATTAGTAAAGGTTGAAATAGTTGGGTTAACAAAAAGACCTATATTATTAGAATTATTGTTAACAAGATTCTGTAAGTAGAAGGACTGAGGTGCACCTCCTGTAGGAGCGTTAATTGTACGATTAGAATTTAACGAACCGATATAAGACTCTACTAACGAATATGTGAGAACGTTAGGTTGATAAGTTGACTTACGAATCTTGAAGAGTGTTAATACAAGAGAATCATTATAGCTAGCATTACCAAAGTTGTATGTTGGTACTGATTCAATAACCTGAGATATTGAACTACCTTGTGTTCCATAAGCGGCTGTTAAGGTGAAAGCTAAGCTTGAAGGAGGTACTGTCTGGAAAGTGTCTTGAGCAGAAAGACCAACGACGTTAATAACTTCAGTGTAAGGAGAGGTTGGCCCCCAATTTGTATTGTCTGCAATGTTTACGTAATAGCCTTGATTGTATTCATCAACAGCTGTTTGAGCGTCGTTAAGAACAATAAGACCACCGTTGATCTGTACTGCATTATTCTGAGTACCGATACCTACAGTAGCAGGATTGGTAACACCCCATGTAAAGTTACTCTGCTGAATTGCTAAGTACTGGCTCTGAGTGAGTGTCTGGTGAACTGGAGAACCAATAGTAAATCCTGTTGAAGCAGAAACAACTGGGTAAACAAGGGCACTATATGTAGCAGCAAATCCTAAACCGTTACCAGAACCGTATGGAAGACGTGTAGTTAGAAGATTCCCGCTTGAATTAAGAACAGCTTGGCAATTATAATAAAAATAACTCTCAGCAGCGTTTGTCGGTGTACCGAAAATTGATTCAAATTCGGAAATCGAAGTAACCTGTATTACTTCATCAGTAGGACCTTGGGAAGCGAAACCTGCAACGTATACACTAGTACCTGTAGGTATTGTGATAGTTTGAGATAAGTCGGTTTCAATGATTTGAACGCCGGGAGATTGTATTGAGAGAGCCATATTGTTATTATTATTTATGCTTTTTCGATAGATTTTTTCAGTTTAAGAGATTAATATCCAACTGACTAAACTGAAATTGTACAGTGGATTCAATGTAATCAGGTGTTCTATAGTTATAATCTATAGACCCTAAATTAGTTATAAATGCGTTTAGATATGTAAACTCAATAACTCGATTATTGTATTCATCTAAACCAAAAATAGAAAAATTAGTACAATATTCAGCTAAAGATCCTGATTGAATTTGAGTTTTACTTGGCTGATACTGGTTAGGTGTTCCTGCGTAATAACTACCTAGAGGGTCATTTAAAAGAGCTAACCACTTCCAAAGTAACCAATAATTTTTAAATCCGTTATCAATAACAAAATTTACATTTAAAGGATCGTAAGCTGGACGACTATAACTAGATACATGGTGAGATTGTCCTCCAAAACGAACTTCATTAGAAGGTACTTGTATAGTTGGTACTACAGACCCATATACTTTTATTTCTAAAGGCTCTAAACTAATAGTACTATTGGTTTGTGCTTGTTGTTTTAATATGCTCGGAAGATTTAGTACAAGTAAAAATTTATCTTTACTTGGTACATTAAGAACAGATTGCTGTGTAGGATTAATAGTTGTCATGAATTATGAAGAGTCTGCCAACCATTATTTAATAGATCCCAGTAATCTTCTTTATCTAAAGCTCTATTCATATCAACTTCAGACATAAGAGGTGTGTATTTCTCTACTGGCTCTCCTGTATTAGATGTTATATTACCTGTTGTAGTTAATTCTCCTAGTACAAATTGAGTCGGGTTTGTTTCATCGTAATACATTTTAGACAATTTTAATGGCTTATTTTGCTCATCTACCTCATCAACTTGAAAATATTGTTGACATATATCAGGCTCTAAGGCAAATAAACCCCAAACTAAAGCCATAACTCTATCATCATAAAAATTATCATTTTTCTTTCTATATGTACCGTTTGGATACCTAATAAAGGTTTCTAATTCTTTAATAGTATCCATATCATTAACATGTACTACTTGAAGAAAGTTAACCCAATAACGCATATTAGCAACACCAGCAAATCTAAGATTATTATGACTTAATATACCTAAGTGTCTTGTATTAGAAAATGAACCAATATTAGCAAGCTTTGAACAACTAACAATCTTTTCATAAAAATGTTTATGAAATAAGTTATCTATAATTTGACCTCCGCAATTATTTCTTTCAACTAATAAAGGTGGATTTCCCCATTGACTTGCTAATACTACAAGCTTATTAGAGTAATGATAAGGCTCAATAATATTTGTACCGAATACTGCTACTTGTTTTATTTCTTTTAAATCCGTAATATCTAAGACTTGAGCTACTGTTGCTGCCCTACCGATACCTTCTCCAACGTCAACACCTATTACATATAACTTGTTAGGATCAGGAGCTTCATATACTTTATAATGTCCTTCTTCAGCATCCCAAATAGCTTTCTTTTTCTGTTCTTTAAATCTTTCAATAACAGAAGCACCAACTGCTGAATTATATGGATCTAAGAAAGTATTACCAAACTCTTGTTGAAATGCTTCATCAGAACCTAAAGTGTTAACCATTTGTTTACGCCACTTTTCTCCTCTTCCAGGAACATCCCACCAATCGATACGTTCAGCTTTCCAGCCATTAGTTCCTTTTTCAGCACCTGAATAAATTTCGTAAAACTTATTACCTGTACCGTTAGGAGTACTAACCATAAAGATTTTTGTTTTCTTACCAGAAGAAATAATAGGAATAACCGATTTCCAGAATTCTTCCATAAAGTTCTGATCAATGAAGGCAGCTTCGTCAATACAAAGAATAGATGCAGTATCACCTCTTGCTGCTGTACTTGTTGTGGTACTAATACCTATACTTGAACCATTCGCAAAGGTTACACCTGTTTTACCGTATTCTTTAACCCCCGGCTTTAAATAGTTAGGAAGCATTTCATAGGCCATGCGAATACGTTTAAAAATATTGATAGCTGTACTTTCTTTATTAGCTACAATAATAACTCTTTGATCATCATAAAAGCAAGTATTCCAAAGAGCATAGATAGTGGTAATGGTTGTCTTACCGCACTGACGGGAGGCTAGTACACTAACAAACCTATTATCAGCTAGACTCTTAAGAGCTCGTTTTTGAGCCTTATAAAGGTCAATTTTCATTTTACCTCTATCTAGATTTACAATATAAAAATGACTTTCAGCAAAGTGTACAATGTCCTCCTTACACTTTTTTATCTCCTTAACCATTTTAGGAGTCCACTCAAATTGAGCATCTTCCTTTGGTACGTTTCTATCACCTCTATAGTACTGTTTATCGTCTATAGGTTCTTGGATAATATCATCTTCCATGCGTTTTATTTAAGGCATGGTAAGAACTTAAACCAATTAACGTTCGTTAGGATTAAGAAAGCTGAGAAGTGTTGTACGAAGGTGTTCTACTAAAGCATCTCTATCATGAGGTGTTTCAGCATGCATAATAGAGACCTTTTCACCATTTATATCATAACCCAAAATCATATATGAATTCAGATACTCTTGTGTAATAACATCTAAATGTTCTAAATCTTTTACCTTAGAACCTCTAATTGAGGCATTATCATAAAAACGTAAAAATGCTTGTTTAATTACATCCTCGACATGTAAATTTTTTTCTATAGGTACCCCTTGTTCTATGTCTGTAGCACTTAGTTTAGTAGATATAGATTTTTTAGAAGCTCTTTTTTTAACAGACTTCTTTTTATTTTGATCTTCTGTAGACATACATAGATACTTATTCTTTCCCTTGTAAAGAAACTGTTTGTACCTTTTCGTTATATCCTGGAGCTTTATTATTAATGCCGAACTTAACTAAATGCTCAACTAATACTTCGTGGGAGCTTGTCTTAAGCTTTAACCTACCCGGTATAAATTGACCTCCGTCAAACAATTCAAAATATGATTCTCCGATATATGGATCATTAATATAACATGTACAGAATATAGAAGCTACTCCAGGGTCAATTACAATAGTCCAGGCTCGAGGATCTATTTCACTATACTCAGTAAAAAGCCTATGAGCGTAATATCCACTATCACGCAATCTCTTAAGAGTGTAACCTAGGGTAGTTAATTTGTTTGACATATAAGGTAATTTATACCAGTACTCTCTATTTTACAAGAGCTGATATAACAAACTTTATATTAACATTTTGATCTGTTACCTCAAAAAGTGTTACCTTTAATGTATTATTAATCTTTACTGATATACTTGCTGCTTTTAAACCTGCTAACATACGTACATTTTCAAGATTAAGAGGAAGAGCATTCTTAATAGGTTCACCTACAAATTTATCTGTAACTAAATAGGTAAGATTATTAATATTCTGTCTTTCGTAATCATTTAATTCAGCGTACACTTCATCATTCTTTGTATAAAAATAAAGTTTATCTGAATCTGTAGCTATAGAACTACCTTTAAGTATTTCATTAAATTTAATATTTTGAAGTATGAACCCTGAATCATATTTTAGTGTTTTAATTTTAGCAGGATTAACTGGGCACCTCTGCATATAACTATCTTCGAGTAAGTAGTAGTTAAACTTAAAACTAGGTGTATGATACTTTATATGATTATCTTCAACAATTAATTCAATATAACTATCTTCAATACATTCTAGTAAACGTACAAACTTTTTTACATCAGGTAAATTAATTTTGATAATACCCTCAATTGGTAAATCTAGAGTTAAAGAGGCAAGTAGAACTATACTACCGTCTTGGGAGGAACAGACGGCGTATAGTTCTTTACCTTCAGGAATTAGAGATATATTATCAGCTAATTTACTAATAGGTAGTAAAAACTTTTGTACAAAAAGTTCTTTATTAACTGTAATAGTACTAGTCACTATTATTGAGTTTATTCTTTTCTGTAAAAGATGCAAATACTTTTCCTAACATTCCTGACATTTTTGTCAACGTAGCATTTGTACGCTCAAGCTGAGACCTAATAGAAACAATATCCTCTCGAGTAATAACTGAATCAGATATTGTAACTGGTGTAGATTGAGGTTTAGAAGCCTCAACAACATATGGCAAATTAACTGCATCAGGAGGCATTTGAGGAATAGGAGCCGGGTTATTAGGTAGCGGGTATAATCTTTCAGCTTCCATATTCATCTGTTGCATTGCTTGAATCTCAAGTGGTGAGGGACCTGTTGGTACATTACGACTAATAAAACTCATAGGGTCAAGTCTATTAGCGTTCATACCCGGTGTTACTGGTGAAATAGAACTCTCATCAATCTTTTTAAGATTGTTACCGGTAATTTTGGCCATAATAGCCGCTGCTAATTGTTCTTCAGAAACGGCCATAATATTACTTTAGCTCCCTACCAGCATTAATAACCGCAACGGCTACTGCTGTATGAATTGACTCAAAGTGATTAACGACAACTGAATAGTCCTTAATACGGTTATCAAGCTCCTTATCAAGCTCAACTGCTACCTTACGAACCATGTCTTCAACAAAGACTGGATTCTCGTACATGAGCTCAGTCTGATAAGCTTCATCAACTCGCTTAAGAGCATTAATAATAGGAGCTGAAGAACTCTTCTCAACAATATCGATAATATCTTCAATCCACATAATACCTTTTGACTCATCGATCTCAACAGTAACATCAGCTACTGATCGCTGATTATGTGCACCGTAATCACTAATCTCCTTAGAGCAAGGACACAGGGAAGCGTACATAACGTGAACGGTAAGATAGAGTCTTTCCTTACCATCTACAAGACGACCTTCCATATTAGCACGATAGTCCATATGAGACTCAATCTTTGATACTGGAGCTTGACGTTTAAGGAAGTAGTCAAACTTAATCTTAACGTAAGCATTATCAGACTTAAGTCGTGACTTACACTCATGAAGAAGATCTTTAATAACTTCGTGAACAAAGTAACCATCCTTTGCTACAATCTCTTCAATAAGGATACGATAACGGCTCATGTTCGTACCTTTATTTTCAGATGTGAGATCGGTATACATACTGAACTTTCCTGAGCCTTCGTTTACAGAACCATCCTTACGGATGATCTTAACGGGAAGCGTTGCATCACGGGTACCAACCTTAGGGATGTACTTCTTAGGGAACCCGTCAACAGTATTCTGAATATCGGGGATATCGGCGTTAGTTTTGATTCTAGGCATAAATTTGAGTATAGTGATTAATATTTTAGAGTCCAGCAAGTAGTTCTTTAAGTTTTGCATCTGTATCATCTACAGCAGGTGTAGGCTTAGGAGCCTCAGTAACACCCTCAAAGATGGCTTCGACGGCAGCATCTTTAGATGGAGTCTTAGCTACTGGTGTGGGAAGAGTATCTTCATCAACCTCTTCTGTTGTATTTACATCTTCAATGCAATGGAAGTGTTGATCAAGAGATTGCTGAAGCTCAGTTGTAGTCTTCGTCTTATTAAATTTTGCAAGATCATGAATATCCTTATGAACACTTACAACCTTCTCTTCAGGAATATCAAGCTTAGAAGGAGACAGGAACTTAGATGAAGAGTAAGTTACTGACATACGATTACCAGTATTACCGGTACGAGGTTCACACTTAATACGAAGAGTGCTACCGTTAGCAACATCAAATACTTTAGCTGCGCCAAACTCAGCGGCGTCATCTCCAGTAATTGCGCTATCGATAATCTTAGCAAGCTCCTTACCGTAACGAATAACCTTAACCTTACCTTCGTTTTCAGGATTCGTAGGATCGGAAATAACATAAGCGTTAACCATCCAACTCTCCTTACGTGAAATTTCTCCAAGCTTCCTCTTCTCTTCATCAGTACCGGTATTGTACGTCTTCATAACGTAAGAATCAATTGGGCAGCTCTCTCCATAAGTACTAGGACAAAGAGAGGTAATAAACTGACCGTTAGAATGACTCTTCCAGCTATGATGCTTATAGCTATAAATTGACTTCTTTGGCTCGTTAATATTAGGTACAAGACGAACGAGATATGTCTTGTTAGCTTCAAACTTCAAAATATCCTTATAGATATTTTCGTTCTTATTAGATAGGGATGCTGTAATTTCAGCGAATAGGTTTTTAGTTAATGTCATATAGTTGTGTTATTGGGTTGGTTGTTTATGTTGTGTGTATTATACATAAGATTTTGAAGTGTTCAAGCTCTTATCTATAAAAAGTTTTAATTTTTCTGCTGCTACAGAAAGAAAAGGTTTTAATGTTGTTGATGAATTATAACGAGATTTATAGTCTACATAGTTACTACCAAAGTTTCCAAGTAATAACTCTCTTTCGTCAAAGGGCATCTCATTTATATAATTAAAAATGCCTCGGAATTCCATTAAAGAAAACGGATTTATTTTATTACTTTTCAAATGATATACCCATTCCGGAGCCATACCTTTAAATCTAAAAGTAGGGTATTCATGAAGTTGAATCTTATTCATTAAACAAAATTTTGATATAAAAAGTAAAGATTCTTTAACTTCATTTTGTTGCTTATCTGGAGACATTTGTAAGAGCTGATTTTTATAGGTTGTATAAGCTTTAATTGCTCTAGGTGATGCAAAATAAGCTAAGTCAAAGTAATCAGTGTCATTATATAGCTTATATGGAGCCATAAAATATGTGTCCATATCTACATCAGGGTACTTGTTAAAGAATATACAAAGCCTTTTTATAGAAGGATACTTTGTATTATTTTCAAAATTAGTAAAATCTCCTTTAAGCTTAAAAGGTTTATTACGTAAGGAACGAGATACCGCTAAATGTTTATTGTAAATTCTTTTTTCTAGATCTGTCACTTTTTGCCGGATATTGATTTCTTGAATAGTCGTTTAGTATTCTTAGATTTTAATAGCGGTGGGTAAAGTTGCAAGAGACCAAGTAAGGCTTCTTTAGCATTTTCAGTATGAGTAACATCTACAAATAGATCTCTTATTTCTTTACTTTCTAATATAAGAACAAATACAGCAGATGGGTTTAACCTTTTATTATGTAAAATAGACAAGAAGGAACCAAATTTAAATACCCCGAGTATAAACTCTTTTGTACAAATTTGCTTTAGAGGGTCATTCTTAGATAAGAATTCGTCCAGTACCTTTTCATTAAACATATATGTAGCTTTATTTACTACATATTAGTACATTTATCAAGGCTCAGATAAACTTTGTAAGGCGCTTTGAGCATCACTAACAGCTTGTTGAGGTGTTTCAGTAGTAAAATGATCTGCGCTAACTTCATTAAGTGTTAAAGTTTCATATTTGACCTTAAAAGCGCAACTACCGAAATTAGCTCCAAATCTATTTTTCTGCATACCGAGGTTAATAATACCGAGTTCTTTATCTTCATCCTCTTGCCATAAAGAGCAAATTACATCACATGTTGCTGCTAATCCAATTGACTCAGAAATACCTTCCATACCCGGACTTGCTGTATTAAAAGCTCCGCGATTAAGTTGAGAAGCTGTAACAATAGGAATGTTATACTTAAAGGTTAAAGCTCTTAGTTGCTCAGCTATTTCTTTTACTGACTCGTATGAATTAAGATTTTTAGAAACTGGTTTTAAAAGATTAATATAATCAATAACAATTACTTCAGGTTTAAAACCTTTATGAGCAAGCTTACTAACATAAGCATCAATATTTCTTACTGTAACTGTCTTTGGAGCGTATTCTTTAATAATAAGCTTACTCTCTAGTTGACGTTCAATATGCTTAACTTGATCTTTAAGTTCATCAGTATATAGCTTAAGACTGTGATGAGGAATCTGGGTAAGCTGAGCACTAATACGTTTTGCGTACATAAACTCAGACATTTCTAAAGATATAAGAAGAGTGTTTCTATTCTTCATCACCATATTAGCTGCAATATTACCTAGGAAGATACTCTTACCAATATTAACTTGACCTACTAAACAGTAAAGAGACTTTGGAAATAATCCTCCTTCAATCTTTTCATCCAAGAATTTCCAGCCTGTTGGAATAGCATTATAAACTTTAGTAAGTTCTTTAATATGTTCATCTACTTCTTCAAAGTACCAATGACCCATATCCTCACTAAGATTAATATTATAAGCTTTTTCAAACTCTTTTAATATCTCAGCAGGATCTGCCTTACCTTCAGAGTACTTTTCTGCAGTATCAACAATTGTTTTATATAGACACCTTTCTTTTAAGAACCTCTCTGTATTATTAAGAAGCTCTTCTTTATTAAACTTAGTATCAAGCTCTTTAAAACGTGCTACAACTTCGTTAAATGATCGTCTTTCGTCTTCTGTTGAGAGTCTGGACTTAATTTCAGTAGCTGTAGGCACTGCTCCACGCTCAGCAAAGAACGCAGTAATACACTTAAAAACTGTTTGAATGCTTTTATCATTAAAGTAAGTAGGATCAGCATGATCAATAATTGAAGCTAAATATTCTTGACTAAAAAGAGAATTAAAAAGAATAATGTTCTCGTAATAATCGAGATCTAGCTTACCAGGAGTGGGAGCAGGCATTATTCGATATTATCGACTTCTTCTTCAATATCAACTGAATCCCCTGTACCATAGCAAAGTTGTTCTTGAAGAACCTTCTCTAGCTCTGGCATAATCTTTTCCCAAAATTTAGGATCTTTTTCAAGATCTTTTCTGTAACCAAGACTCTCACCTTTATACATTACTGTACGTCCTGGCTTTTCAATAACTTTAAATGCTTCAGCAATTTCAAAAAGACCTGCATGCTTATCAAGGCCTGACTTAAAGTTTAAGTAAAGCTCTGTTTTAAGATAAGAAGGTACAAATCGATTCTTTACTGTCATTGCACCTAACGTAACACCTGAAATATTGTGAGCAATAGCCACAGATTGTTCATTAGGATTGTCACTGCTTTTCTCGTTCTTCGTACTAAGCTGCACAAGAACCGAAGCAAGATAAATCGGCCCCTTACCACCACTCTGAGTTTTAACAAGAGTAGGAAACATTTCCATTCCTTCATAAATGTGATTACTAAACAAAATTGGTACCTTAGCCTTAGCAGCTTTATAGGTAAGTGTGCGCATCATAGACTTAATTGCCTTAGCACGTTGACCGACATCAGCAGAATCTTTACCTGCTGTTGCATCCTTAATCTCCTTAGCGCTTGCTAGATTACCGAGTGAATCAATAGCAACAATAAACTTAAGATCAGGATTATCTGCTTTGATAACATTATCAAGGAAAGCAGACATTTGATTA
>Ga0214198_1000162_pt1 | contig 17807 bp, 16 predicted proteins | sample TroBogEpilimnion_20_FD_153036 | JGI IMG/M metagenome (GOLD analysis project Ga0214198, IMG submission 153036) | Freshwater microbial communities from Trout Bog Lake, WI - 20SEP2008 epilimnion | ecosystem: Environmental > Aquatic > Freshwater > Lake > Epilimnion/Euphotic zone | place: Trout Bog... | reverse complement strand
TATTACGGGCGTTAACCTTACTTCTTATGTGACGACTGGTCAAACTGGTTCTTTCGTTACGACAAGCCAGACTGGAGTTTTCGTGACTACGGGTCAAACTGGTTCTTTCGTTACGACAAGCCAGACTGGAGTTTTCGTGACTACGGGTCAAACTGGAAGTTTCGTAACTACAGGTTACGCTACTGGCGTAAGCGGTTATTTACAAACTCAAATTACAAATTTAAGTGGTAAAGTAATATTTACTACTGGCACTCAAACAATCAGTGGCAGTTTAACTGTTACTGGTCACTTTTCTGCCAATACAAAATCTTTCTTGATTGACCATCCAACGCAAGTTGGTAGAAAATTACAATATGGAGTAATCGAAGGACCTGAACACTCTGTATATATTAGGGGCAAATTAAATGGCAATGATTTTATACCTTTCCCAAATTATTGGAGTGGGCTTGTTGATTTAAATTCAGTTACAGTTTCCTTGACACCAATTGGTTATTCTCAAAATTTATATGTAAATGATGTTAACATTTCTGGAGTAAAAATATATTCTGATGCACCAGTTCCAAATTGTTATTATCATATATTTGCAGAAAGAAAAGATGTTCCAAAATTGGATGTGGAAATTTAATTTATGGCAATCTCTCGTGGACCCAAAATAGTTAAAAATGGCTTGGTTTTGTGTGTGGATGCCGCAGATAAGAAAAGTTATCCTGGGTCTGGAAATAAATGGTTTGATCTTACTGAAAATAAAACAAATTTAGGTATAACTACTCCATCTTCAAATTATCAAGGCCCTTCATTAAATTCAAATAATTTTGGCTCATTAAAATTTAATCCCGCAATTATACCGCAAGATGTTTCCTTGGATGTTTATGGAGAATTACTCAATCCTCAGCTTGTGGATGCAATTCAATATTCGTATAGTACTTTAACTTATATATTAGATATAGATGTTATTCCATATACTTATAATGATAGTGGAGTAAAAGTTTATGGTCCCATAGCAAATATATATGTTAGCACAAATGGATATAATGATTATTCTTATTGGCATTTATATATATATCCGTTTTCAACTCAAGATGGTTTTCTTTTTATTGTTAATCAAGATGATTTTAATGGTGCGGCATGGTTTGACATACCAGGGCTTACAACAAATGATGTTTATATTGAAGGTGGAAACATTTATGATGGTAATATCAATGGCGTTGGCAGTTATAACTTTACTACTGCGCCAGCTATTTCTCCACAATATATTTTTAGTGATTTTGCCTATTATAATAATTATTCATCAAAATTTAACTATGGAACAGGAGATTTTTCTTGGGAAGTTTGGGTAAATCCAATTTCATTCAAAGGGTATAATAATTATATTATAGATCATGGTGTAGGTGGTAATAGCGGAACACTTCAATACTATCAAGGTATATTAAGATATTATAATCCAACAACTGGGGTCGCTAGTACATTATATACAGTTGGGGGAGGAAGTCTTTCTTTAAATACTTGGTATCATATAGTGGTGTCAAGAATTTCTGGGGTTACTTCTATTTATGTAAATGGAGTTTTAAAAGTTTCAGCGGCAGATACTTATAATTATCCTGATCAATATTTTTACTTGTGTCGTTATGGTGGCAGTGATGTTACTAATTGGAGCGGTTATATTTCACTTTGTCGAGTTTATAAAGGTAAAGGTTTGACGGCAAAAGAAGTTTTGCAAAATTTTAACTGTATGAAAGGAAGGTATAAAATAAAATGAGATATGGGCCCTCAATAGTTAAAAATGGGTTGGTATTATGCTTGGATGCTGCCGATAGGAATTCTTATTCTGGCACTGGAACAGTTTGGAAAGATATTAGCACCAATAATAATACTGCAACATTAGTTGCTGGTCCAGGCTATAGTTTTTCTAATGGTGGATATTTTACTTTTAATGGAAGCACTCAATATGCATTGGTTAATAATTCAATAATATCTTCTGTAACAAATAGTTCTATATTTATATGGTTTTATCCAACTGCAGCAGGTCAAATTATTAGTGAATTAGGGCAATCTGCCATTAACACCAGCTATCATGATTCTAATATAGAGATATCATCAGGAGGGGTCATTTCATTTTCTTGTTGGCCTGGACTTTCAACTAATAAAGTTACTTCAGCACAATCTTTTAATTCTTGGTATTATTTAGGGTTTACTTATTCTGATACTTTATTAACTGCGTATATAAATGGAATAAGTGTAGGTACAACCACATTTACTAGGAGTGGTCCAGGTTCTTTATATTATGGATTATGCGCTGCCGACGGTACAAACATGGGAACCCAAGCATATGGTGCAGGAAGCATGGGAAATTTTAAAGTTTATAACAGAGGTTTATCTGCGCTAGAAGTTTTGCAAAACTATAACGCTTTAAAAGGGAGATTTAATTTACAATAAATATATGTACCAAAAAAGACAATTTATGATCTTTAATGTTTCTGAACTAGAAACAATTGATTTTAGCGAGGTATTAGAGTCTTCTGCCGAAACAGTAAGAAAAAGCGTTGATGGCACCAAAACATTTGTTAAATGGGAGTCAGAAGATGACTCTATACCCCCTTCAGTAGATATTCTATTAACAAAAGAAGGGCCATATACTTATGATGAGATAGTTAGTATTTTGGATACCAGTGAATGGTCGCTCCGTATTATAGTGTAATTAAATTTATATGTCAAATATTGTTTTATATCCAGGTTCAGGGATTTTGGAGTTTAATACAGGTGTTGCAGGGCAGTCTGTATTAGACAACTCTTTAACTGGCGCATCGCGCTTAACATTTAACAGTGGCGAGATTAATTTGACAAATTATGCAACTGGCAATTTAAATAGATTTACTATAGATGGTTCCCAAGGCAGACTTTTTCTCATTGATGACCAATTGTCGGGCAGTTTGTTTAGCGTCAACACAATTGCTGGTTTACCAGTGGTTGAAGCTTTTAGCGACAATACAGTAACTTTTGGGCAATATGGTAGATATGATTTAGTAGTTACTGGAAATGCAGTTGGAATAGGAGCTCTTCCAGATACAGGGACGCAAAAATTATGCGTATCTTTAAGTGGCATAACTCCTTATGTTTTGCCATCTAATCCATTATGTGTAGTTGGTAGTGGAAATACTTATCTTCAAGTAAATATTCAAAATCGTGCAACTGGTAATAATGCTTCAACAGATTTAATTATTACTGCAAGTGATGGAACAGATAGTACTTATTATCTTGATCTTGGATTAAACAATGTAGGATACAGTCAAGCTGCATATGGGAATGAATCTGGGCATGATGGTTATTTATATATCAATGGCGGCAATTTAACAATTGGCACTCAAACTTCTGGAACAGTGGTTAAAATTCATGCAGGAGGAACATTAGATGCAAATCAAGTTGCTGAATTTAATGCCACTGGAACTTGGATTAAAGGTTTTACAACCCTTTCTGGAAATGTTAGAGTTTTTGGTAATATAAATTCTAATACTAGTTATAATGCTAGCATTGCATTAACTGGTAATCAATCAATAACTGGCGCGGTTGATAACAATGTATCTTTTGCTACCAGAAATGACCCTAACAGTTGGTGGAGTACTGGAACAAAAAGACTTACCCCCAATGTCTCTGGATATTATCATGTAAATTATCAAGCAGCTTGGGGTCAAGGAACAACAGGAGTAGGAAATCAAAATAATATACAAATATTAAAAAATGCAGGAACTATATCAATTACTCAACAACCAATAAGTAATTCAAGTGTTAATACAACTTTAAATACTTTTGGAATTGTTAATATGAATGGGTCATCAGATTATTTAACTTTTAGTGCTTATTCAAGTAACAACCCCCAATCACTTATTGGAGACTCTCTTGGAAGTTGGACAAAAGTAGATATATTTAAAATAAATTAATATAAAAAGGTGTAAATAAAAATATAATAATATTATGGACATTGAGCCAAAAATAGTAACAGACACAAAAACAGTAACTTCGTCATTCTCCATCTCTAAGTTGAATGATTCCCATGTTACCATGGATGATCCAATGAGAAAAACATTGAGAATTCAATTGGTCGAAGCTATGCCACCCCAAAATGTCATAATTTCTGGTGATGAGTATGATTCTTTGGGTCAATGGACAGATGAGTCATTATCTGCCTTTTTGGTCTCCAAATATGGCCTAGTCACTGCTCCGTAAGTCTTTTAAAAAATTAGAAAAACAATACCCATTTGCCGTGTAATATACATATATGGCAAATTCATATAATATTTCATTGGATCAAGGTTCGTCGCTGGTTTTATCACTTACTGCGACTGATCCTTATGGTAATTATTTGAATTTTAGTGGATATAGCGCAAGGGGGAAGGTAAAATTGGGCTATGGTGAAACTGGATATATATTAGACTTACGTCCCCAAGTCGATTCAAGTTATATTAGTGGATTAATTAATATTTCAATTCCTGGCTCTGGTACAGTAGGTTTACCAGTTACTCGTGCTGTATATGATATCGAAGTTTATAATTCTGGGGGTTATACTTTTAAGGTTTTGCAAGGATATGTAGATATTAATCCAGAAGTAACATTATCTTAATGAATAAAAACTATGTCTGATATAAATGTAGTAGTTAATGATAATGTACTTGGTATTACGGTAAATACCAATCCTAATGTATATATCACTTCATCTGCGGCTGGTATTCAAGGACCTGTCGGGCCTTCTGGAGCTTCAGGTGGTTCTCAATCTAGTTTAAATGGACTTACTGGTGCTGTTAATTTATCTGGAAATCAGCCTATCTCCGTTTATAATTCAGGAAATAATATTTTTGTTAGTTGAAATTTTAATAATTTTGTTACAACTGGACAAACAGGCGCATTTATCACGACAGGACAAACAGGAATATTCGTTACTACTGGGTAAACTGGAAATTTTGCCACAACATCTTATGGTTCTGGTCAAGTATTTGCAAAATATAACACTTAATAGTGTAATTTAATATAAATATATGAAAGTTGTCGATCTAGCAAACCAGATATGGCTTGAAAATGCTTCTCCTACGGACACTAGCATACCAGCCATAGCATTTTGGATAAAAACAAACTTGGGTAAGTTAAATAGTTTAACTTATGAAAGTTTTGTGGTTGATCCTACTACTCAAGAAATTTTTAACGGTGGTTGGGGCACGCAAGCTATTCCTCAGAACGCACTTTATTCTTTGGCTGCTAATATTATCAAGCACATGTACAAAGTCTATCGAACAGACTTGGATATTAGAGCCACAATAAACTCACTTTCAAATGATACTGTCTTAGAAGCTGGAGACGAAAATTTTAAAATTAAAAAAGTAAATCGAACCGAAGTATTAAAAGTTTTAACTCAAATTAAAAAAGATACTTTAGAAGAATTAGAAAAAATGGTTCATTATTATAGAAGTTATAATGGTTCCCCAGACGCTATTTCCGGAGATGACACTGTTTACGGATATTTTTATAGCGTAACCGATCAATATTCTAGAAGTATCCCAAACCCTGGATCAGAATATTCCAATGGAACTCTTGATGAATCTTATTAAAATTTATGGCTGGATTAGTTACAAATAAAGAACAAAATATTTTAACGGGATTGTATGATGCTACATTTCAGACATTCTGTAGGAATATTATTGTTTATAAACAGCCAATTAAACAGCAAATAATTACGGTAAATAATAATCCTAATAATTTTGGATTCGGGGACGCTCCGATTGAAAATCAATATACTTTTATACCTGTATCTGGGATTTTTCCAGCAATAGTACGTTTTCCAAATAGAAAAAAAATAGGTGAAGTAGAAGTAATCCAAGATACAAATGTTGGTGCTTATGTCGAAGAAGCAAGAATAAAAGTCAGAGACGACTGTTATAATTATATAGAGAGCGGGCAAACTGATAAATTCACATTTGACGGCAAAGATTTTTATTTAAACAGTCAAGCCGAACATTATCCATTTTTAGGGGCTTCATATTACATATATCGATTAAAAGCTAAACAATAATTTATATTTTATGGCTAATTTTAGTTTAAAAATAGATTATGAAGCTATTAAAAAAGAATTCAATAAGCAATTAGACTCAAATACTGAAATACTAAGGGCTGTTGAAGATATAGCGCAAAAGGGGTTTAAAAAAGTCCACGCTGCGCTTTTAAGAGATTTCAATAATCATCCTATCACTCAAGAATTAAAAGCTGGTCCTCAAGCGACTAACATAAGTAATACTTTGGACGATGATGGTAATCTTTTCGCTTTTCTTGGATTTTATGACTCAGACAATCCTACAAGACCAATAGAAAATCTATTAGAAAATATTTCAATAAGAAGGACAATTAGAAGAAATGGTTTTTTTTATTTTAGAATCGACAATATACCAGATAAAGCGTCAATTTCTGAAGCTACACAAATGGTTTGGGGATCTGGGACAAGCTGGGCTTATGCTGTTGAAAATGGAGATTTTAATGGTGATGCAGAATTAAGTCATTTTATTTTCAAAACTTATGATACCTCGCGCTCGAAAGAGGGTATTCAAGTAAAAGGAGAATACTCAGAAGATGAATTCAAGCCTAAACCATATATGACGGAGATTTTAAGCAAATTTAAAGATAGAATCAATAATATAGAATGATTGTGTAATTAAAGTATATGTTAGCCCAAATAGACAATAGGATTATTAGTAGTTTCTTACTTTTCCTTGACCATGAAATTCAAAGGCAGGGGGCAGCTTATCAGAATAAAACTGGGCTATTTTTCCCAGCTAATAGCATTATTAATGGTTTAACAGCTTATACGACCTCTTATAAACAGCTTTGTAATGATACTTCTATAAATGGAGCTAATATAATGTCTGGAGTTTATATTAATAATGCATTTACTCCTATTGGTTCTGGAGGATTAGCGGCAATTAATCATTACGATGGATCAATTTACTTTTCTAATCCGCCAGCTTCGAATGCTATAATAAGTGGTAGTTTCGCAGTAAAAGATGTCAATGTTTATCTATCGGATCAACCTGATTATAAATTACTTTTCGATTCTCAATATTTATCGAACGCCAAGTATGGACAGCCACTTTCTGGCCTTCCATTGGACGCTAAAGTGGTTCCAGCCGTTTTTATTGTAGTAAAAACCCAAGAAAATAAACCATTTTCGTTTGCTGGTTTAGACGATAATAATATTAGATTAAGAGCTATAGTAGTGGCGCAAAATTTATTTCAAAAAGTTGCAATTTGTAATATTATTAAGAATTTTCGTTTAAGACGCCTCCCAGTAATAGATTATACTCCATTTGATTATCTTGGAGATGTTACTGGAATTAATTATAATTATAATAATTTAACTCCGGATTCTTATTATAACCCCATAATTTTAGAGACAAAAAGTGTAACTATTCCCGAAAGAGGAGAGTTTGTGAATACTTTTAAACAGATGGCTATGATTGATATAAGCATATCAACGTGGGCTGGCCATTTCTAAACTACTTTTCTCTTTCACAAGAGTGTGAAAAAAATGTATTTAATTCTAGAAGCTAAATCATAACAATTTTCGATACAACAAAACAATAAAAGGATAAAAAATTTATGGCAACAATACCAAGAGTAGTCTATTTCGCGCAAAGTGGAACAATTACCACAAACCCAGCTAATCCTGGGGCTGGCAATATATATTTATTGCCAATTACAACGGCAAACATTGAAGTTACTCGTCCAATTGAAGCTTTGAGCGCTTTCGGCAAGTTTTCTTCTTTAAATACCGCGCAAACTAATTTGACCACTTGTAAATCGACTTTTAAAGCTTATATGGGTAGTGGTGCTGGTGATTTCCTATATACCGGAGTAAACGGAAACTCTATTTATTCTCAAGCTTCTGGGTTTTTTGGTATTTCTAGCGGTATGTTGAATGATTTAATTGCCAATACCAAAGCAAGTAGTGGTATGGCTATTACAATTGCTCCTAATGGTTTTACAATGACAGGAATTCTTACTAATATCGGTTTGGATATTTCCATGGGGTCTTTCGGAATGGCAGATTTAGGTTTCGCAGGCGTAGGAAACCCAGTAATTGTCCCACCTACTGCTACTACAGCAGAATCTATTAGTACTCTATCTATTTCCCCTATTACTACCATGAGCGTAGGAACTGGTGGGGCTTTATCTAATATTTATGCGACTTCTATTAAATTCGCATATGATTTCCCAACCGATACTCTTTCCGCTCTGGGAGATAATCCTAATGCTACACAGGGTAATTTAACAAGCGTTATCGCTACCAAAGCCCCTTATAAGACTACTGTAACTGTTCAAGGACACGGCGTCGATCCTACGGTTTTGGATAAGTTTATCGCCGGAGCAAGTTACGCAATTGGTGATGTTGCATTCATCCTCCCAAATGCGAAAGTCAATTCTCGTTCATTTAGTAACGCGGCTGGTCAGGTTAGCGCGGACTTCTCTTATACAGCTGAAGATACTTCTGCTATTATATCTGGTGTTACACTTGTTCCTTTCGTTCAGACTGGTGTCAATACTCCTGGTATATTCTACGGAGCTTAATCTTAAGATTAGTTTTTTATTCAAGGAAACCCCCGATGAAAATCGGGGGTTTTTCTTTTCCTACGTGTATATACTTTTGGCAAAAGGAAAATTATGGATACACCAGAAAATAACCTTATTAAAATACAGGTTGAAAAGGAAATAAAATGTCTATTTAAGTATTATCTTGAGATAATTGAACAGCTTAATTTAGAACCAGCCCAACACGATATTCTTCGTAAAAAAGTACTAGATCATTCCAATGATACAATTAGAGAAATTCTTCAATTTTTAGCTTTTTTTGATTTTAAAGTCAATGTAGAGAAACTTAACGAGGCGGCTCAGAATAAAACAGTTTATAAAAAGACTATGATTTCCGCGCCGTTATTTGTAAAATAATTATAATCTAAAATTATGGAAAAAACTAAATATCTTTACGAAACGACTATTAATAAATTAGTTGAAGAAAAAGTAATGGAAAAAAGACAGGAAAATGGACAAGAAATTGAAGTTTCCAAGACAATTAAAGTTTCTAAGCCAGTCAAAATAGCTTTACTCAAACCCGATAGAAGAAAGTACAAAGAAGCAGAAATTTTTTATGCGAAAAAGCTTTCTTCTTATTTAAAAGAAGGACTTCTACCAGCTTCTTTAGTCTCGAAAAGATATATGAATGATGGGGGTCCTCTTACCGAAACTGAAAAGGAATTTCTTACTTCTTTGAGATCAAGATATGCCATTCTCCAGAAAGAATATTTCGGAATGCCAGTTCCATTAAGTGAAGAAAATACCAAAAGAAGGGCAGATATTATTTTAGAGATGAACGAAATCAATAAAGTCGTGCTCGAATTTGAAAATAGTTACGAAGATCTTTTCAGCAACACTGCCGAAGCAAAAAGCAAAAACGATACTATTGAATGGTGGATTTTAAATTTAAGTTTAATCGACGAAAATGCTTCTGGATATAAGTTATTTTATGGAGAGGGCGACTTTGATTCTAAAATGAAGAAACTCGAAGAATTAGAGAGTAAAGAAGAAGATTTTATTAATGAAATAATTAAAAAGTTATCTTATTTTATTAGCTTTTGGCATTCAGCCGGAGTTGATATTACTCAAGAAGATTTTAAGTCAGCAGAAGAATATTATAATAACAATGTTACAAAATATTCTGTTCTAGTGACGGAAGCCGAAAAAGTAACTACTTAATTAAAATGTGGAACTAGTAAAAGAATATAATATATCTGAGTTAGATAAACTTAGATTACTTTATTATGAGATAATTCAAGGATCGAGTTATCAACCAGAAACAAATCTTTTCATTAAACATTTCTCAGAAAAGGAATCTTTTTATTTATTAAGGAAGAGGATAGAATTATTTCATAAATATTCTAACAGCGGCATTCTTCATGAAGAGGAACTTCTTAAAAACGCCATAACAAACGAAGAATGGTCACAAGAAAAAGAAGACCGTATTTTAACTCTTAAATACCATATTTCTGATAACGAAAAAAATCTTCACAACATAATTCCCCAACAAAGAAGAGGTATCGAAAAAATAATAGAGGGCGTAAAGAAAGATCTTCAGAATATTCTTGTAGAAAGAAAACGTATTCTTGGAAGGAGCGTGGAAGATCTTATCGATGAAGATTTATCTGATTATTTATCTTATTTGTCTCTTTATAAAGATGAAAATTGTGTTATCCCATATACTAATTCTTATGAAGACTTGCAAAATTTGGAAATTAGCGAAATTAATCAATTAAATACTTTTTTAAATAAAGAATATAAAAGATTTTCAGAAGAAAATATTAAACAAGTGGCTTCCATGCCATTTTTTCTTAATAAATTTTCTTATGCAAAAGATAATATTCAAACATTCTTGGGTATCCCAATTAATAACTTAACTAATAATCAAACATTATTGATTTCATTAGGCGTTAGAAATTTAAATACTCTTTCTCAGGCAGATGGGGCTCCACCAGACATTAATCTAGACGGAAAACCTGCCGACATAGCAAAATGGTATGACCTTCAAGCCTCATTAATGATTACTAAGAGAAATCAGTCTAAAGAACAGTAATTAGTGTAATTATCCTTAGATATTTTATAAAAAAGGAAAAAGATCATGTCACAAATGCAATTACAGGTATTGGTAAATCCAGTAATTAATACTTCGGATTTTCAAGCGCAAGGCGCGGCTGCTGGGGCTAATTACGCTAATTCCTTTAATAAAGCCTTCTCTAAAACTCAGCCCCTAGGCAAAATTACGGGAGATGTCTCTGAGTTCGAAAAATCAATGGAAGCTGCCAATGCTCGTGTTTTGGCATTCGGCGCTTCTGCTGGTAGTATTTACGTAATCAAAGCAGCTTTCGATAAATTAATTTCTTCGACAATCGGTGTAGAAAAAAATCTTACAGATATAAATGTAGTTTTGGGCTTGGGAGCCACTTCTTTAAAAGCATTTTCGAATGAAATGTTTAGAGCAGCATCTTCTGCCGGTCAAACATTCGATACCGCAAGTAAAGTCGCTTTAGAATTCGCTAGACATGGTGTTAGCGCGGCAGAAACGGCCAAGAGAATGACTTCCGCGATGCAATTGATGAGAATCTCTGGTTTGAGCGCCGAAGAAGCTGTATCGTCAATTACGGCGTCTTTAAACTCTTTCAATAGGGAAGGATTAACTTCTGAAGATGTAGTCAATAGATTAACCGCTGTTGATACTAAATTTGCTGTTAGTGCTGGCGATCTTGCTAAGGCTATCCAACGTGTCGGTTCAACCGCAGCCGACGCAGGAGTAGGATTTAATCAATTATTAGGTTTTGTAACAGCAGCTCAAACTGCGACTTCTCGTGGCGGTGCGGTTATTGGTAACGCTTTTAAGTCAATTTTCACTAGGTTGGGAAGACCAGAAGTTTTAGCTGATTTGGAGGCAGTCGGGGTGACTACAAAAGATGCAACGGGCCAAATCCTACCAATGGTTTCTATTTTAAAAAATTTAGCTACTCAATATAGTAGCCTTAACTATGCGCAAAAGTCTTTTGTAACAGAAATGGTTGGTGGTGTTTATCAAGTAAACATCTTGAAAGCTTCTTTAACTGATTTAGGAAATGGATTCTCAATTTTCGATAAAGCCACTATCGCTGCTGGAAATTCGTCTGGTTTAATCCAAAAAAGAATGGATCAATTGAATGAAACTATTTCTTCGAAGTTAATTACTTCATCTAATAATTTAACAAAAATATTTTCTGATATCGGTAATATCGCAATCGGAGATAAAATGAAGAAGGGGTTAGATTCCTTCAATGACGCCATTTCGAATACAGGGACCTTTTCTCTTGGTAAATTATTCGAAAATGTTTCTGATGTTGATTCGGCTGGTTTAAAAGTAGGAAAGACTTTGACTGCCGGTATTACTAAAGGACTTGGAGATATTGTTTCTGGACCTGGATTACAAGTAGGTATCGTTTTATTAACAAAAATTTTTTCAGATATCGGAAAATTTGCGGTTCAATCTTCTAGGGGGTTTTTAGGATTAAATGACGCAGCTCAAAGAGAAGCAGTAATTTTGTCTAGCGTACAGAATTATCTAAATGGTAATGAAAAACTCATGGAAGGGATTAAAAATGGGCAAGTTTCTATAAATGATGCACATACCCTTTATTTAAATCAGCTTGCTAGAGAAGCACAACTCAAAGCTCAAAACTTATCGATTTCTCAACAAATTGCTTCTTTAGCCGGTTCTTCTATTAAAACTTCTCCAGCCGGTAAAGTCGGGACAATAATTGCTAGAGGATTTATTCCTAATTTTAATTCTGACTTTGACAGGGAAGAATCTTTAGCTAGGTCTTTGGGAGCTAAAAATCCTAAGGCACATTATGGTAAAGGTACAATAGCTGGCAAGTCTTTTATAATGAATAATGAAGAAACTGAAATTCCTAATTTCGGTAGTAATGGAGATTCAGCAGTTATTCCTCATTATTCTCAAGGTTTTATACCTAACTTCGCTAGGAAGACTATTAAATCTTTATTGGGTAATGATAGTTCTGGAAATTTAAAAGATTTATATGATTTAGATAAAAATGATCCAAAAAATCAATACAAAAAAGTTGATACATATGAATTTACAAAACCAGTTTTTAGAAAGTCTTTGCCTCATACAAGTAGTGAATATGATTACGAAGCACATAAATTAATTTTACATGCCGTTGGAGAAGATTTAGATATTAGAAAATTTCTTTATCAAGGCAAAGTAATCGGAGATTATTTACCTGGAAAATTCAATCAAAATACTTTAAAGTACGGAAATAGAAGAAGTAACATCAATAATGTAAAAGGAGCTTTAGGAGAAATTGATACTGAATTAGCTTTGTATAAAGAAGGATTCTTAGCAAAAAAATTAGGAATTCAATTCGGCGTTGATTTTTTAATAAATAGAAATAATAGAATCGGTTTAGTCGAATCGAAAACAACAAAAACTAAGATTAATGATGAAGTTTTGGCTGCTAAAGCTTTGACTTTTATCGGTAGAACGCAGGGCAAGAAGTTTAAAAATAATCAAGTTGATGATAATGTAGGAATTGATGGAGTTGAAATTTTCCAAAGTAAAGAAACTTTTGCTAAAGGCTTTGTTCCTAATTTTGCTCTTGATAAAATATTTTCCCTTACCCCTCAGAAATTTAAAAAAGGTATTTCCGTGGCTGAAAGGGGCGCTGAATATGAACAAGAACTTCTATCTAGACTTCCAGGTTTAGGTTTCACTGGTATAAAACATCTATCCGGATCTTTAGGAAATAGCGAAGCAGATTTTTATGCAAGATATGAAGGATCTCCTTGGTTTCTAGACGCAAAAGCTACAAGCGGAGATCAATCTAAATTAAGTAGACTTTCTGAAAAAGAGCGTACAATGAGGGCTCTTTGGGCTAGAATGCAAAAAAATCCGGCTTCTCTTGCTCAACTTGGCCCCAACTTAATTAACGAAGCTGACTTAATGAAGTTCGGCGTTGTTCTTTCCAATATCCCTTCTTCAGCGGCAATAAGAAACTATGGAAAAGCTGGTAGTGAATATCAAAACCTTTCCAAAGTTGCTTCTGGATTTATTCCTAATTTTGAAGATACTCGTAGTAAAGAAGAAAAATTAAGGGCTTTATTAGCTCCTAATTCTGGCGCTTTTCCTGGAGAACGCGCGGCTGCCGAACAGGCTTTAAATAGACTCACTTCTCTTTCTCCTTCCGACATGAATTATTTAAAATCTAATAAAGATACAATCATGTCTGGTATGGGGCGTGGTCTTGGACAAGATTTTAATGTAGATGCTCTAATTTTAGGTGATTTAAAATATGCTACAAAGACGGGCTTACCAATGGATGTGGCCGAAGTTCTTTCTAAAATAGTAAAAAAACCTGGTGGACGAGACACCTTAAGAAAATTACTTAGGGGCCATCTTTTTGCTGGAGGATTTATTCCAAATTTCTCTGCATTAGATGATGCAATGGAAAGGGAAATGTCTGCCGGATATTCAGCTTCCCAAGTAAAAGTAGGAAGAGATTCTTCTTTAATTTCTTCTAATAATCCAGCTGGATTAGGAGTTTTTAATTCTACGGAAGGAACATTATCTAAGGGAATTAGTCTTGCAAAATCAGCAGGAATAGATCCAAAGACAAAAGGTATGGCTAGAGGGTTTATCCCTAACTTTGCCGATCTTTCGGAAGGATTATTGTTGTTGGGTGCTTTACAAGGCGGCGGACAATTAAATACTTTGAAGGGCAAAATGGCAGCATTAGCGTTCGGCTACGATAAACAAATTGCCAAGACTCAATCTCTTTATGAATCTTTTGATAAATTAAAGGCTCAATTAGATACACTCCCTTCAAAACGTAATTCTACACCCGATCAGAAAGCACAGAGGATCTCATTAGAAAACGACATCGCAGAAATTAAAAACGAGTTTAAAAACAATAATAAATTTGGTATTACCAATAAAAGGGAAAAAGAAGCTCATACCAACGCTTATAGAGAATATTCAGAAAAAATAAATGATACTAAAACATCATTAACTAGCGCCGCTTATAAAACTATGATTGGCGTCCCTTTAGCGGGAGGAGTCGCTTCTGAAGCTTTAAAAAATTCAGGGTTTGAAAATATTAGCAGGTCCGTATCTTCTATATCCGAAGGATTTACTCAAGCCGCTCAAGCAGTTTCAGCTTTACCTGATAGACGAGGTATTGCAATCGGTACCGCTTTATTTATTAATAAGGCGGAACAGGCAGTTAATCAATTCATATCAAAGGTAGCAACATTAGAAAAAGAATTCGATGTAATTAGCACAAAATTAGAAAAAACGTCTTCTTCTTTAACTTCTCTATCTCAAAATTATGATGCTTTAAATGAACTATATAAGTCTGGTAATGGGACTCTTTCCCAATATTTTTCTTTAACTAGAAATATATCCAAGGGAGTTGGCCAATTATCTTCATTACCTGGAGGAGCCGCTTTAGCTCAACAATATACTTCTGCCGGAACATCTCAAAAACGCGCGGAAGTACAAGCTGAAATTACTGAGAAACTTTCAAATGAAAAGGATAGATCTCAATTTAAATTTCAATATGCAAAACTTCAAGAAGCGAACGGATATGCCGGTTTTAATCCAACCGCTGCTTTTGGTGATAAAGGAGGATTTTCTGCTAGTAGTGAGTCTCAGGCGATTACAAATACTGATTTATTAAAGGGATTTGCTGGCCTTTTACAAAACGAGGCAATTAGCGATATTCAAAAATCTCCAGATAAAGAAGCTGCCAAAGGAATAGCTAGTAGGGTTTCTGAAGGAATGACTACGTTTACAGACGTAGAAAAAATTATAACCGCAGCTAGAAATAGCACTTCATATAAAGATTTGGCTAAAAAAGACAAAAAGGGCGCTGAAGCCGGAATCGAAGAATTATCAAATAATTTAAAATCTGTCGCTATTAGCGATGTAGATTTAAGCGCATATAAAGCTTCATTTGCGCAATTTAAATCCCTTCAAATTCAAGAAGTAAATTTGCGTAAACAGTACAATCAAGAATTACAAAACTCTTTATCCAAGGGCTCTATATTAAGTTCTTTCCAAAATAATAAATACTTACAAGGATTGAAACAGGAAGGTAGAAAATTAGGCACGAAAGAATTTTTTGAAGAAAAGGGCCTTGATTTAAAATCTTTAATTGCTTCCAATGTACAAGTAATAGCCGAAAGAGGAGCTTCTAAAAACGAATCTATTTTAAACTCTACTAGCATACAGCAAAAAGAATTATTCGCTCGTGGTGCAGAAAATATTAATAAAGAATTTTTAAATCCGGCTATTCAAGAAGTTTATAATCAATCTTCCGCAAAGACGGGGGAAAATTTCCAAGCTGGCGCAAATTCTGTAAGTCCAACTGTACAAGCGGCTTCGAAATATATTGAGAAGAGACAAGCTTTATTTTCAGGGGCAAATGCTGAAAAATTAGTGACCGTCGCCCAAAGTCCTTCATCTTTCGCAAGTGCATTTTTAGGAGGAACAAGGGAACAGGTATCAAAAAACTCTGGACTTAATTCAGATATTGTTAATCAATTATTTACCACAATAGAAACAAAGGCACAAAGTCAGGGTTTCACAGAAAAAATCGCTGATTTATTAGAACAGAATGCTAATATTCTTCAAACTGGACAAGAAGAATTTATTAAAAATCAATTAGAGACTACCAAGGCAATAAAAGAAGCCCAATTTAAAGAATTAAGTCAAGCGCTTGGAGGATTAAATCTATTAGATAAAGGGGGAACTAGGGAAGCAAGCCGTAAAGTTAAAAGGGCTCAATATTTAGAAGAACACGGAATTACTGCTGAATCTAGAGGAAGAGGTGCCAGAGATTTGTTAACTTTAATTCCAGAGGGTCGAAGAAATGCTAATGATCCTTTTATTAAAAAGTTATTAACAGAGGTTCAATCTGGAATTAAATCAGCAGATCAAAGGGTTTTGGGTGGCAGTTCTATAGCTAAATATTTCGGAAATGAAGATGATTTATCTTACGCTCAAACTCGTGGTAATATTAAAACTACTGAAGTAGGACAAGTTCCAGCTTCTTTGCAAATTTCTCAAATAGATACAACTCCACTTACCGCCGCTATTAAGGATTCTTCAGGAGCAATAGATTTTTTTGAAAAGCAATTATATTCCCTTGGAAGTAATTTGGGTTCTTTAACAGAACAAATTAACGCCAACGGTAAATCACAAGAAAAAAAACAAGAGGAATTAAACAAGTTTAAAACAAAATCTGGAAGTACAGATAATGGGAACATCACTCCTAATTCATGGCCAGATAGGATAGCTGCAGGATTAAAGACTATTTTAGAGGTTGGTGGTGGTTTTGTGGCCTCTAAAATAGCAGGCGGAGTTTTAGAGCAAGGTATATCTTCTGGAACACAAGCGACTGGAGAAATATTAGCTGGAAGCGCGGAAGCTACCGATTTAACTGCAGCAGCTTTAACTACATTAGCAGAAGTTGGCATTGGCGTTGCTGCTTTGGGTACAACGCTTGCAGTAATAGTTGGAACTGTAGAGGGAGTAGCAATTGGCGCTGGGATTAATCATTTAGGAGTAGGTAGATATGAAGATCAGGCCGCTGACACAGCACAAAATACTAATAGAATGAAACAATATGCTCATGAAAAATTTGGATCAAGATATGATGATCTTCAACAAGTTAATTATCAAATTAAATCCAAGGAAAGGGCTATTAATTCTATTAATCAAGGGGAAATTGACTCAAACTTCTCTGAAGAAAAAAAGAATCAAGTCATAACTCAACTTAGAGCCCAAATACAAGAACTTAATAGGAAAAGAGAAGAAATTTATACGGGTGCTTCTACTGAAAACGCTGGACAATCAAAAACTGGCAAAAGTACTGAAAACGCTGGACAATCAAAAACTGGCAAAAGTACTGAAGAACAATTAGCTTCTTCATTTAATAAATTTTCTTCTTCCTTGGATTCGTTCGTAGTGGCAGTTAACGCTTTGAAAGACGTTAAGTTACAGGACGGAGCTTTGACTATTGCATTTGATGCCTCTTCTTTGAAGCAGCAAATACAGACTATGATCTCGACTTCTATAGCTGGCAAAGTTAATCCTCCAACCATTGCTTAATGAGAATATAATAATTATATGCCTATTTTACAAGGATTAATTACAGGGACATTGGGATACGACCTTAAGAAGGAAT
>Ga0214198_1000149_pt1 | contig 18510 bp, 52 predicted proteins | sample TroBogEpilimnion_20_FD_153036 | JGI IMG/M metagenome (GOLD analysis project Ga0214198, IMG submission 153036) | Freshwater microbial communities from Trout Bog Lake, WI - 20SEP2008 epilimnion | ecosystem: Environmental > Aquatic > Freshwater > Lake > Epilimnion/Euphotic zone | place: Trout Bog... | reverse complement strand
CTACCGTTCTTCAATATGTCGCATCTGTATTTCAGAAGGCAAACATAGCACTCTGATGAAAATTCAAGTTTTCTCAGAATACTATAATTTAGCACAGGCGGGAAGGTTAAAACCTCTCGCCTGTCCTAATCACAAGAACGATTATTCTTTTAACGACGTTTTATATTGGCTGACACATAAAGACCAAGATGGTACAATCATCTTATACTGTACTGCCTGCGGGTACGAACAAACAGTTGGACTACAATTATACGAAAACACTATTGAGCAAATTAGGAGAGTTAAAAATGGCATATGAGCCAAAATCTGGAGACTATGGTGTAGTAAGAACAAGTGGGTGGGCTGCAAAGTTTATTCAAGTTGGAACTGTATCACGATGGAATCATGCTTTTATTTATATTGGAGATGGGCAAATTGTTGAGGCCCGTCCAACAGGAGTAGTAATATCTCTTGCAAACCAATATCCTAAAATTGCTTGGAATCAACATGAAGGAATAGATGACGCTACACGAGGTAAGATTGTTGCAGCAGCACACCACTTTGTTGGTCAGCCTTATGGATTCCTTGATATAGCAAATATTTTATTTAGAATTCTTGGATTAAAAGCTTTAGCAAATACAAAGTTATTTGAGAAGCTTGCAATGAGTCACGGACTTATCTGCTCAGAACTTGTTTCATTGGCTTATAGGGACGCTGGAATTGATTTAACAGGCATGCCTGATCATGCCGTCACTCCTGGAGACTTAGCGGAGCGCTTGATTTATCAATGAGCCGAAAAAATGAAAGAATAAATTTTAAAATATGGCAAAAGTACATATAGAACGGGCGTATATTGAGCCGTTCGGGGAAGAAGAACAAGACAATTTCTCCATATTGATCCATATTAAAGAAACAGATGCCGATGGCAATATAAATCATATATATGCGGGCAAAGTAGAATTAGATCAACCCATAAAATGGCTGTATACTGAGAATAATAAAGACGGGGATTTGATGATTAATAATAGTCAGTCAATGGAAGCCAATAAATGGAATTATCTAACTAAAGAGATTATAGGTGAGATGCATGATTGAACTAGTATGTAGTACTATTGCTTTTATTATGGTGTCATTTATCATATGGTCTTGGCTTAACGATTAGGGGCGGGAAATGGGAAATCTAGGAGAAGAACTAGAGAATAGAGATATATTGCCTATAGTAGAGAATATAAGAGAGCTATTAGGGGCTTTATTTATCCAGGAACAGAGAAATTATGATATGTTATGTATTATAGCTGATAAACTAGGTGCTGATAGTAAGGGATTGTATAAATTACATGAATCTGGACAGATTCTAGCTCCCGCCCCGTCCTTTATATTTGAAGAAGAAGAAAACTCTGAAGTGGATACTTTATTTGATGAATAAATTAAGTGACCTATGTCACAATATTTACTATGTATTAAATGAACAACGTGATCTATATCACATTTATACAGAACAGCTTGATTTTTTCATTCCATCATCTGGCTTGAATCATTTAAAATATGGCTTAGAAGCTCATTATACCCAAACTGAGTATCTTTTAGATTGTTCTGATGAAGAACTCAAAGAATTGGGTAAAATTAGACCTAAAAGATCATCTATAGAAGAAGTAGAATATCAATTACAGAGAAAATCATTTACTGGAGAGATTATTAAGGCAAATCAACTGATTTCCCGATTACCCGTCTTTTCTCAAAGTAGAAATCGTAATGGAAAACAGAATATTGCAGATAAAAGATGGAAAAATGCTATAAAAGATGAAAACCCAAAAGTCTTGCGACTTTTAGAATGGTTTGAAGAAGAAGAATCTTTTATTAGAACTAAATTTTCCAATGTTGCATGGACAAGAGGTACATTTGCTATATCTCCATGTCATATTTATCCAGCAGGAAAAGATAGAGGAGAAGATTCATGGACTCCCGACAAAATTTTAAGAGATATAAGCCTTGTAAATAAGTGTTTTGACAAAATTTCCTCATCTGATCTACAAGGAAAACATGCTACTAATGCTGAAGAAGCTCAAATTGCTATAGATTATTTAGATCAGTTTGAATGGGATACTCTTTCTATATCCCGCCAAGCTTTATATGTGCTTTTATTTCGTAGAATTGTTCAAAACTTCTATGATGAATATAAAATCACTGACGTTGATCTAGATATTTAATTTGTACATTCCCGTCATTTTTGTATAAAATCACTTTTACTCAAAATGTTATTAGGTATTTTGGATGCATGATACATGCTTGAAATCTAAAAATAAAAATCCGATAGTGCGCCCGAAATGTCCACTTTGTCTGGCATAATGTGGTCTATCTCACAAAGATTTTTTAAAAGATGTCCGATTTGATAGCATTTTGAAGTTGATAATGTCAGTGGTCTATGCTAGGATACTAGTATCAAGTTAATCAAGGTGATTAACTATAAAAAGAAAGGTGGTTCAAAATGAACTACATTGAAATACATGACCCTATGGTCTACTCTCCTAATCCTACTACCTGCCGTAAGTGTGGTATGTATGTACAATACAATCATAACGTAGGTAAATACACCTCTCTTAATGGTGTACTATGTGGAGGTACTAAGTAATGAATAACTATTACCTAAATTACACACTCATAGAGAGTGATGGCTCTATGCGTACCTCTTCTAATGTTTTATTTTTATCTGAAACTAAGGTTAACGAATACCTTGACCAATTAGCACAAGATAATGTGCTAGTATCCGTTTATGTAACTACTACACCTAGAGAGGTCGTACTATAATGTCATACTCATACTCTTTTGATCGTACCTATGATAAGTGGGCTACACTAGCAGACCATTTTGATGTAATGCTAGATGAACTAAATGAAACGGATGAAACATCCGATGTATTTGTATCCGTAGATAGTTTTGATGTAGATGAGGTATTGTAATGAATAAAGATCCATTTGGTTTTGCTAAAGCTATACAACTAGATCATCTAACGGATGAGCAACTTAAAATTGTTGAAAATATATTTAAAGATTGGAAATAAATAAATGATGTCACGTAAAGATTATATAAAAGTAGCAGAGTTGCTAAATGCTAATAAATCTACTATAGATCAAGATGCCTTTGATGCTATAGTGCATCAGTTTTGTGATTTGTTCTTTGAGGATAATAATAACTTCTCATCTAATAGATTTGAATTAGCTTGTAATAAATAAATATAATGCGGGAGTGTCTGCTTGACATTCCCGCCTTTTTGGGGCGCGCCCCAATGTCCGATTTGTACCATTATGTACTGTGGATTATTGTTTACCTGTTGTTCATTTAAGTCATGTCCGATTTGTCACAAAATGTCGCACCCAAATGTCAGACCCCCCTGCTATAATAACAACATAACAAACTACATAGAGAAAAGAATAACTCACAATGTGAGCCAATTCACACAAAATTAAACGGCGTGTCGCTTGATTTTCCCAATAAAGTGTGATAGTATTCCACTATAAAATTAAATAAAGAAATCTAGGTGAGCCTGATAAAATCAGCAAATAATCCTAGCAAGGAAAAAGATTAGAAAATGTCTAATCAGATTAAAAGAAAGGAAGTTAAAATGACTTCACTAAAAATAAAGGCACTTCGCCTAAACGAAGGTGGCTATCCTGACCGCCTTGAAACTACTCTGCTTGGTTCAGAGTTAGACATAAACTCTCGCCTTGATACTATGGTATCAAATGGCTGGACTATTTTGGAGACAAGATAGTCATGGGTTACATTGAAATTTTCAGAATAAATGAAGATGGTGCTGGGTGGGTAGATTTATCTGCTCTCACATCTCATGAGCTATTTGAGTTAGAAATAGGTTTATTTGAGGAAGGTGCTTTGTGATTATTCTCACATACATAACACGAGCAATTTTATTGCTAATGTCAGTACCTTGCGTTATACTAATGACTCTAATCATAAAGAACCTAGCAGATAAGGAAAACTGGCTTGAAAACTAAGATAGTTATACTAACAGTAATGCTTTCGCTAATTCCCGCCTGCTCTTATGCTAAGTCTAGTCATACTATTAAAGGCTCAAGCGTACACTATAATTTTTTTACCCATAAAAAATACTAAACAGATGTCAGTAGTCTATGGTAGACTACTACTAACAACAACAAGGAAAGAAGGACAAAAATGACAGTAGGAACTAAGACTTACCAAATTGGTGACTTATTCACAACACAACGCAGTAATGTCACAGGAACAATTACAGAAATTGTACCCGTAACAGATAATCGCACTCGTGTAAAATTGTCACTAGAAAACGGCGATTATCGCTGGACAACAGTAACAATCAAGTAACTTTCGGAAATACCGAAACGACCTGAGCCAAGTCGCAAAACTGGCTCACCAACCCAACAAGAAAAAAAGAAAAGGAAAACTAACAAATGACACTTCACGGATACACATACCAAATTGGTGACCTATTCACAACCTCAAAAACAGGCGTAACGGGTCGCATAAATGGTTTCTCTCCAATCTCAAACAAGGTCACTCGTGTAGGTTTAACTCTAGCAAATGGCTCAAAGCGTTTCGCTATGGTAAAAACTTCTAAGTAATGCTATAATAAAACGAAACAGGGGCAGTTTAGAGAGTGTTCTCGCCCAATGTCGTAAGTAAGAACTCTCACTTATTAGAAAAGGATAGAAAATAAAATGACAAGAAAAGACTACATTGTAATCGCAGAAGTTTTGAGAAAATTTTCAACCTCTTTAGAAATTACAGAGTTTGAAGATTTGGTAAGCGAATTTTCTGAAGTAATGAAAAAAGATAATGATAGGTTTGACACAGAAAGATTTTCTCGTGCTTGCTGGGGGAGAAAATAAAATGATGACAAGAAAAGACTATGTAGCAACTGCCGAGATTTTAAACTCTTATGGTTCAGACATGAAACTAGAAGTGTTTGAAGACTTGGTAAATGATTTTATTGAAATGTTTGCGGAAGATAACGAAAGATTTGACTCAGATAGATTTTGGGAAGAATGTTTTAAAACTGTAAATCATAACTAAAAAACAAAAAAAGATCCCGCAGCTTATGTTGCGGGATTAGTTTAATTTTCAACTAATTTTTGGGCGCGCCCCCGAGGTCGGGCGTGTCGCATTACGTGTGAGATTTATCACATTTACAAGCGTCTCACAATTTAAGACATACGGCGTGTCGTGTTGATAATGTCAGTGGGTTTTGGTATACTTGCGGACATAGAAAGAAAGAAGGTCAATAATGAACCTAGAAGAATACAAGGCACACGTCCTTGCTACCCGCCAGCAGGCAACAATGTCAGCCGTGTCTGCTATAATCAACTCAACAAAAAAGAAAGAAGGTAGCAACTAATGCTAATCTCAGAAGCCTTAGAAGGCAAATACTATCGTTCACTCACTAGAACAGGTCACGAAGGAATTATCCAATACGCAGACCGCTATTCGTTTTTAGATGAACATGGGGCGTATTGCTATAAAGTAATGGTTCGCCCAATCTATAATCCTCAAAAAATTTCTACATGGGGCTCAGATTTCTGGGCAACAATTTGGGTGGGTGTAGATAGTGAATAATCTTGATACACTCTGGAATTCTTTCATAGCCAATACTTGGCAAGTGTCAGACCCCTATGATACAATTTCAACAATAACAACAAAGAAAGGTGACAACTAATGTCAAACACAAAAAATGCCCTAGAGGCGATTATCAACTGCCCTGATTGCTATGGTCAAGGTTACACGGGATGGGTTAGCCCTGATGGTGACTATGACTATGATTTCTGCGATTGTAATCCAAACTCAATTCTATCTGATGAGGTAGAAACTTTCAGAAATCAACTATTCGCTGGAAGCGAGGCTAAATAAATGGAAATTATAATTGGTGGGTTAGGGCAGACTATTTCTGCTTATTGCCCAGTATGCTCAGAAAAAATGTCCCACTGGTGTAATGCTACACTAGGCAAGGGTAGCACAATTTGGTATGATTGGAAATGTAAAGATTGCCAATTATCTCTCAAGTCAGATAAAAATGGAAATGCTAAACTATTGAAAGAGGTTGCTAATGTATAAAATAACCTGTGCCTATGATGGAAAAGCCCCGCATTGGTCAATGCAAATTGACAATGCACTTGACGCTGTAAATTCTTATCGCAGTTTCGTTGATTGGGGTTTTGCTGATGAGTATGCAACTGTAAATTTATTAGAGCCAAGTGGAAAATTACATACAAAAGTTTTGTATCGTGGTGGTAAAATTGGCGGTAAATAAAATTATGGAAAAAGTAAAACGAATTCAAGAGTTGCGTCGCAGTAATGCTGCGACTGCAATTCCGTCAAAGAAAAAATATTCTCGCAAAATAAAATTTAAAAAATAATTATGCAAGCTCTTGTATAAGTATGCGGGCGCGCCCCCGAGGTCGGGCGTGTCGCTACGATGTGATATTAATCACTTACGGGATGCGGGGTTTTACTTGATAATGTCAGTCCAATGTGTTATTATTCTGATACTTAAAGAAAGGTAAACTTATGTTAAATGAACAAGAAGTTTTTGAAGTAGCCTGCCTATACTATGAAGTATGTGGGGCTAAAGAGACATTCTATTCTGTTGAAGAATATGATATTTATGGCGATGATTATGTCTGCCCTGAATGCTATGATCAAGAAGATATGGGGCTAATGGGTTTTGATTCATTCCCGCTCTCCCTTGAATATGACGAGGGGGAGTAATGTCAGTGCTCCCTGCTATAATAACTATCCCAACAATGAAAGGTAATAACTAATGTCAACTAAACTTAAGTGTCACGACTTGGATACATATGGCTGGAATGAATTTCCATTCTCCGCCAATGGTGTAAACTTTATTTCTAAAGTCTCTAATGAATCTCCCCTATTGTCACGCATTCTAAATTTGGCTCCTGGAGTCTTTGATGAAATGAATCAAAATGCCGTATCACAATTTATTAATGATGTAACTTCAGAAGAATCTATCGCAGAGCGATTAAATTTTCTAAATGAAGGTGCCACTCACGCAGTATTGGAATTAGCATAATGGGATATAATACTGCAGTAGACTTATCTGAATCCCCATTAGCGATCAGAACACAATTGAAATATCACTTGACTGCTAATCATTATCCACCCGTCCCCGCATCCATGGTAGATGCATGCTTGGATACAATTGATGCATATCATGATGAAGACTATGATCGTTTGATTAAACTTCCTGAAGGTGTACTATGGCGTGGAGAAGATAGTGCTCCTGCGAATGCAATTGCAGAGGCTCATCACTTGGATGCATGGTTACCCCATGCACACTACTGCGACTGTGAAGAGTGCATCGGGGGCCAAGACGATGAGTAAATCTGTAGAAGAAATATTAATGCAATGGTACCCCGACGGTAACTTCACGGAAGAAGATCTTTGGGATGCAATTGCAGAAGCTAACGATGTAGACGTTAACGAAATTATGGATCAAGATCTGGTAGACTTTATTTAAATTTATCGGGGGATAAAATAAAATGGCGATGAAAATATTTTCAATATGGATATATATCATCGCCATTACTTTAATTGGTAACTTTATTAAATTATTTTTTAAAGACAAATTTTAAAGGCCCGTAGCTTTTGGGGCGCGCCCCCGAGGTCGGGCGTGTCGTTACGATGTGAGATTTATCACATTGCAAAAATCGGACAAATAGGACAGATGTTTGTTTATTTTATTCTTTAAGATGGACAAGTGTCAGCCCTGTATGTTAGAATAAGGCTAACTAACGAAAGGAAAAAATGACTAACACAATGTCACAAGTTCACCGCTCAGAAGTTGAGTCTGGTGAAGTTTCACTTGCTGTGTCTACACGCAATAATCCTGCATGGCACAGTTTCGCAAATAAAATCTTCACAAAAGATGAAGAAGTCACAACACAACAAATGCTAGATGGTGCTAAACTATCTAATTGGAATGTTGATCTTGAGCCCGTTTCAAATCTGTTAGCAGATAACTACAATCAAGTAGGCGAGAATTTTCTCGTTACCCGCGACAATCCTTACACAGCAGGACAAAAAGATGTTTTGTCTGTTGTAGGTTCACGCTATAAGACAGTACAAAATGAAGACTTATTTTCTTTTGCTGACAACCTTCATGATGGCAATTCTGATGTTTATTGGGAGTCTGCTGGTTCTCTTAAAAATGGTCGTGTAGTGTTTGGAACAATGTCTGTTCCCCGCACTATTCTTCTTGACCCAAAGGGTGTTGCTGATGAAACTAAACTTTATCTAATCGTGTGGACTTCACATGATGGTTCTGTTGCTGTTCAATCTGCTATTACACCTGTTAGAGTTATGTGTCAAAATACACTTAACTTCGCAATGAAGCAAGCAAAGCAATCTTTCAAAATCCGTCACACACAAACTGTTGATGGAAAAATCTCTGCTGCTCGTGAGGCTCTAGGTTTAACTTTTGCCTATGCTGATGAGTTTGAAAAGCAAGCACAGGAACTTTTCAAAATTGAAGTTTCAAATGCTAAGTTTTCTGAAATCATTAACAAGATGTACCCTAAGCCTGAATTGGATAAAAAGGGTTCAATCAAAAAGTGGGAGAACAAAGTTGTTCTTCTTGACGAGTTGTATCACAACTCACCTACAAATGCTAACATTAAAGGCACAGCATGGGGCGTTGTAAATGCTCTAACTGAACGCCTAGATTATTATCGCACAGCCCGCAAAGCAGGCGATAGTTTGATGGCAGGCGCAAGTGGTTTTGATCCTGTTGTCACCGCTGAAAAAAATAAAATTGTTAAGCAGGTTTTAGCACTTGCTAAATAATTAAAATAAACTTAGCGGGGGCAAAAGCCCCCGCTATTTTTTTGTTTAAATTTCAACTAATATTTATACAGCTAAATGCATAAATATGCGGGCGCGCCCCCGAGGTCGGGCGTGTCGTTACGATGTGATTAAAATCACCTTGAGTTTTACGGCGTGTCGTTTGAGTTCGTAGATTTAATTTAGTATAATTGCTAACTTGACCTCATGGAGCAATTGGTTAGCTCGCCACCCTGTCACGGTGGAGGTTGCGGGTTCAAGTCCCGTTGGGGTCGCTGGTAATGTCAGAGGTATCTGATAGAATACCACAAAAGAAAGGAAATGAAATGGCAGTATACACAGTTAGATTAGCACCTAATGATGTTGTGTTTCAAGTAGAAGGCGAAAATGAAAATGAAGCCTTAGATAAGGCTGTTAAAATGGCAACAGGTGGCTATGTAGATTTATGGGATTTATTTCATCATTGCGGGATGGAGATAGAATAATGGCAGTAATAACACTACAAGTTCCTAACCAATCCCAAATGGGGTATGGCTTAGGTAAAGCAATTCAGTATGGCGTTGAGTATGAGGTTAAAGATAACTTACAAGTTGAATTAACATCTGCTGACGAAGTAAGATTGGCAAAGATGATGGTCGCATTTCAAGGTAAGTTAGTTAATTCTAGCATACAAAAAAATGTGCGTGTTGATTTGCCAAAGCACGAAGCCTAGTGTTATACTAGGACACCCCCAAATAACCCAACAACAGAAAAGGAAAGAAACAAATGGCAAGTAGAGCAATCTCCGTAAAAGTTCCAACCGCTAAAGTAATTAAGGCATTGGAAGCAAAGTTAGAAACAGTTAAAACTGATTGGGAAAACCAATCAGCAAACGAAGCAAAGTTCCAAAAGGCTATGGACAAGTATAAAAAGTCTTTAATTGACTATGCTATCGCTAACATCAAAAATGCTGAAAACTTCCGCACAAACTATCGTGGCTGGAATAATCAACTAAACATTGACTTTGATGTTCCAACAGTAGGTACTGATTTCCCTGCTGAACCAAAGCGTGAGTTCACTCAAATGTATGAACACACATACACTCAACTTGTTGAGGACATCACAAATGCTCTCAACATCTTAAAGATGACAGATGAAGCAACAGTAAATGCTTCAACTATGAAGTCTATCGCACAGTATCTATAATTAGATAATCTTGGGCGGGGTTCTAACTCCTTTCTTTACCCCGCCCACCTTCCCTATTGACAAAACCCAACTAATAGAATAGGATAGCCACATGGCAACTACAATCACTTTCATAGTAATACCACTAGCACTAATCAGTTTATTTATCGTTGGACTATTTAGGAGTCACAACTAATGGGAGCACGGATTAACTTTGTATTCAAAACAAATCTAGACGAGCCGTATCTAGTTCTTTACTCACATTGGGGCGAAACCGAGTGGCGTAAAGATTTAGCACAGGCTCTAGATTTTGCTAGACCACGCTGGACAGATGACTCGTATTGTCTTCGTATAATCATTGACCAACTAACTAAAGATGGTCGGGACTCAGAAACAGGCTATGGATTATTTTTAGCCAAACAAAATGAATTAGACTTTCTTGATTATCCCGTAATCATTGACATACAAGCACAATGGGTTCAAGATGAAGGCAACAAGCACTCATGGAACTCGTTTATTGAATATCAACAAGAAATGTTAGAGTATCATAATCCAATTCCAGTAGAGATAAATGACTATGTTGGGAACTGAAAAGTGGACACTGCTTTGCTATGACTGCTCCGCAGAATATAAAGCAGACATAGCGTCGGAGCGTTGGACTTGTAAGGAGTGTGGCGGTGACAACTAAATACAAACCATATACAGTTGACGAGCTTGTCACAATGATCTATGAAGATAACCTGGAACACTTTGATTCTGCAGCAGATGATTGCGATTGTTATTTGCATATCACAATTAAAACTGTTGTAGATTATTGGGATGTATAAACTATAACCCCGCAGCTTGACAAAGTTGCGGGGATAGCGCGTAATGTCCAATTTGTCCCTTTTACGAAGTGATAAAAATCACCTTTACGATATAGACAAAAATCTCTGCAATTTCTAATTTATTCTATTGACATGGCGGGATTTATTTGATAGAATCAACCCATGGAAACATTACGTATATATGAAATAGATTATTCAGTCTCACCTGGTGGAATAAATTCATTTGAAGTATATAATGATTTAGATAATGATTATGAATCTCCATATCCACTATATGAGACACCTTCTCTAATAGAAGCCTGTAATTGGGCATATAATCAAGGATGTAATTTTACTGTATTTACTCTAGCACAAAATGAGTTGGAGTATTCTAATGCTTGATATTATGGAGGGATTATATGGGGATTCTTTTTCAGATATTCCCGCCGTTTACGAAGATAAAACTTTTTCTCGTGAAGAAATCCAAGATGCTAAACTAATCGGTTATACAGATGAAGATCATGTCATTTTACAGCTATTAGACAAATCAATTACGATTGTCTATTCTATAGATATTGACTGGTTGCTTTATGACCAAGCCACAGACAAGGTGGCTAGTTGACCAATGTCAGTGCTGGGTGATAGAATACAATTATGGCAAAATATAAAATTATAGGCTTTTACACATTTAAGGGTGTTACAGAAATTGAAGCACCTGATGAAACAACTGCTATGGAGTATGCTGCTGATTTATTGCCCGATTTTAATCAGTTAGAAATTTCAGAAACATTTATTGAACAGGCAGAACTTTTGCCTGATGTCAGTCCCCTCTGATATAATACTTTCAACAACCCAACTAGAGAAAGAAGAACAATATGCCAAACTGGGTATATAATGGATTAACTATAGAAGGTAATCCTGATTCTGTAAATAAACTTGTATCTCAACTTAATCAACCATTTACTCGTGTCCATGATAATTGGAATACAACAACTGGACAAATGGAAAAGAAGTTGACAACTTATCCAAATCCTGTATTCGCATTCTGGAATATAATTAAACCAACAAACTTAGAAGCATATGACAATCAGCCTGACTATAAGTCTAATCAATCTATTGAAGATATGATGAAACATGACGGTGATGATTGGTATAATTGGAATCTTCGTAATTGGGGAACTAAATGGGATGTAGCATTATCTAGTGATGAAGTCTATGCTCCAGATACATATATTGAAGGTCCCGTCCAAAACGGTGAGAACCTAGTTGTGTATTACAACTTTAATACAGCATGGGGTGTAGCCATGCCTGCTCTTACTGAACTGTCTGTACAGTACCCAGAACTACTCTTCACGCTTTCATATGAAGAAGAAACTGGTTGGGGCGGGGAACTAGAAATCCTTCGTGGTAAAACAATATCAGATGAATCATATGGCTGGAAATGTAAAGATTGTGATCACACAGAACAAGAAGTTCCATATTGCGAAGATTGCGAATATGACACATGTCCTAATTGTAATTGGAATGGTGATGATTGTGAGACACATCTAGAACATATTAAGGAGAACTCAAATGTTGGGGTATGAAGTATATGATCAAGAAGAAATGGTTACTGCTGTTCAATCTGCTTTAACTACAGTCAGTCCTGATGATGACCCTTGGCTATATAATAATCTTCAAATGACCATATCATTTCTACAAGGCCTATGGGCAGAAGGGTACTTTGACTAATGCGGAATCTATCACCTCAAATGATGAATGCTATAAAAGCTAATGTTCCTTTAATTGATGTTATCCACGGGGAACTAAATAACCTTATGGTTGAATGGCAGAATAAAGAGTTTGAAGATCATTTAAAAGATTGGGCGGAGGGATATCAAGACTGCTTGACAGATATCTATGGCCTCTGTTATGATGTAATATTCTATAAGCAAGACCTTGACTATAAATTCCAACAAGAGACAGGAAGAGACAATGTATAGCGAAGCAATGTATGTTCAAACTAACTCATATCTAGATAATCTAAAAAGAGATTATCAATTTGGTGGTATTGCATTCTTATATATGTGGGATATCATCCGTGATACATTTAATGAAGTTGATAATGGTAATGGCTTTGCAGATTATGTAGTCAGTCCCGTCCCTGGTCATGACAAGTATGCGACCCTTGAGGATTGCTGGGATGCATATGAAAAGGATCCATGGGGTGGGTTTGACGTGGACCAAAGCAATGTGCTAGACTGGTTGATTGCCCAAGACCTAATCAAAGAATATGAAGAAGAAGAGGTTGAAGTATGATAAAACAACATCAGAAGTTCATGAATGTCCTAGGACATCATGAATCAAGTCCAGCCGCAATGGCGTATGGCTATCTATATGAAACCAAATATACAAATGAACGAATGCTACAATATATAACTAACTATATACACACTATAGCAACATATAAAGCGTTGCCAGAACATCTAGAACAGATTAGAGAGATTTGTATACCGCTAAATACTACCCTTGAAGAGTTGGGTCTGACAGGGAAGTTCAGGTATATAAACTAGGGCGATCAGGCAGGTCCGCCAAGTCCAAGCTAGGCCCCGTGTTGGAGAGCACGGGGCCTTTCTTATTGTCTACAATGTCCGATTTGTCCTATTTTATGCGAGCGAGCAAGATGCAAAAAATATATTACGAACGGGCGGGAATTTCTCTGGGAGTTGGCGGGAACTTAAAAACAATACCCAAATTACTTAGAATAATACATTACGATAGAGCTTAAAATTCTCTGGACATTATACATATGTCAAATATAAAATGTAAATTAGATCATATACATGTGTTTATTTTATTTTACATAAAATGTGATCAATTTCACATAGAATAATGTCAATTTGATTCAATATACACATAATATTAGACAAAATACATCAAAAATGTCAAGAAATATGCATGTTTTATAGTATGTTTATATGAGTATATCTATTTTTTATGCAGAAATTTGACATTACGATGGCATATATGTTATGCTCTATAACTCAGTAACATGTATATATAATTAATAACTGAATTTATTACTGCATCTATAGACTATATTCTCCACTTTGCTCCACAATTACCCACTATTAGCCATATAAAAATATGCTAGATAAGGGTCGGAAACGAGCGAATGCGAGTTTAATTCTTATATAGAGCGAATGCTCGTCAAGCTTTTATATACTACTAGTATCCGCCTATACATGTATTTGATCTAGTATGTTTTGTTATCTGTAATATGTATTCTGATTTAGTAGGGGCATAAAAGTCTTTGTAGCACGCCCCGCAATTTCCATGCCATTCCCCGCCAAAGAAGTCATATGTCATATATTTGATTTTAGGATTACTGCTCCAAGCTTTTTGATTCATGGCTTTATTCTATCCTATCATTAGCCAATATGTCAAGACTCTGTAATCTCCCAATATGGCTTTCCATTGGCATCATAATCTGATCCTAGCATATCTAGAATCTCTTTATTTTGTATGATTATTTGTTTAGTTATACGTCTTATTCTCATATATTTAAATGGGTGTTTTAGCATGTATATAAGGAGTATGCTTTTTAGGCTTTTAGCTTCCCCGCCCTTATTTGTATTCATCCCAATTGCCCGTCAGTTTTTGTATCAAATATGAAATTAGCATATACGTCCCTATGGCTAGTATCTCTGCTGTTATGGCTATAGTATAGATTCTAAGCATCATTTACCATACCCGCCTAAACCTTTGCCAATCCCGCCACTCATATGGGCTATATTAGTTAACCTATTTAAATGCATCCAAACTTGCCTAAGTGCTTTATCCTTGCTTATAAATGCATCTGGATTTATAGCAAAAAATTCCCAAATATCTTCAGTTGTTTTAGCTTTCTTAAAATCTTCCAATATTTGCTTTGCCAGATATTCTTCCAATAACTGCATCTCAAAATTGCTTAAATTGTCTTCCTGTTTTTCGCTCAATTTCGCTGCCCGTATTCTATCTTTATTTCAAAACAATATTCACATATTATGCCATCTGACGATGGTATCCACCTATGTCTGCAATCTTTACTCAAAGTCTATTTGACTCCTATGCCAATCTTGATTGTATGGGGTGTGACCATATATAGTGTTTGATGGAGTTGCTGCTTCCCATAAGCTTTCTTTATACTTACTAGATTCGTATTGCATTTCCTTAGATTCCCCCGCCAATGTAACATTACGAAGACGTTTAATTTCAGCCTCAAGTTCTTCATTTTTATCTAATTCATAATGAATTGCGTTGTGCTCAGAATCATATGCCTCTTTATACAATTCAGATTCATCTGTTGCTTTTGCAGCCAATTCTTTATATTGAAGGGCAAGATCAGACATATTGCAATATGCAGCATAAACTTCATTAAATTCTGCATCTAATTCATCATAATCACTATTTAATTTGTCTATCTTGGCTTCATATGTAAAAACTGCTGCTAATATAACTAGGGATTCAAGCCCTAATAATGCTACTAATAGGTTATACAATTACTTCTCCCGCTCCAATTTACGCATGTAGGGGACATTACGACTAACCAATCTAGATATAATGTATTTTACGTCTTTAGCATTTCTTGCAATTATATCTTCTCTATTGAAGTATTTACTAAATACTTTTTTTGTCATAAGTTTATCCATATCAATCTCAACACCTGCCCGAACCATATGTTCAATCCAAGTTGCTTGATCAATTAACTTTTGTTTATGGCGAGCATTGCGGGACTTAACTTTTAAGCCCCGCTTTGAACCCCAGACTGCTCTGTTGTTATTTTTTTTCATTAAAATGGTGTTTCCAAGTTTGCTCCCCAAATATCATCTGAGGTTGAAGTTGTTACTGAAGCTTTTGGCTTGCGAGTTGCTACTGCAGAAAGATCAAGTGCAATGCTAGAAGCCTTTACTTCTACCACATAACGCTTGTTGCCTTCCTTATCATCAAAGCTACGCTCTTTAATAACGCCCATTACGGTGACGTTATCGCCCTTTTTAAGGGTATTATAAGCAGTCTCTGCAAGTTCTCCCCAGACTTCTACTGTCCAGCCTGAAGTATCTTTATTCTTAAAGTCACCTTTTTCATCTTTAAACCAGTCATTTGTAATAACACGCATCTTAAGTACCTTAGTTGAAGGCAGGCTGCGGATTTCTGGATCTGAGGCAAGGTTGCCTTTGATTGTTATATTTGGATTAGCCATCGCTATTTTTCCTATCGTCTAGTTGTTCGTCATTCTTTTTTTTGAGAATATAATAACTTATCATTAGCTCATCATATTCATGTTTAAGGGTTAAATACTTAAACAATAGTATTGTGCATACTGGTATTAAACAGTATATCATTTATACCGCCTTTATTCTGGGCTATATGCAGGCCCCTTATATTGTCCTAATAGGGCTTCCATGAATATTCTGAAATCTTCATCAGTTACTTCATCTTTCCCGCCCTGTATGACTTTAAGCTGCTTCTCTTTTTTGCTCATTCTGTACTTTTTAACTCTTTACTTTCAATCAATGTAACTTTACGATCAGACACAAAACCACCGTTTTTATCTAAACTGTCTGCTGCACTAAACATGTCTTTTGCAAGTACCTGTATAATCATTTCCACTTTGTATGTATAACAAAGTGTAGGCTCTAATTCATCGCTCATTTTTCCCATAACTCTTTTCTAATCTTATATTTTAATATTTGAACCTTAACTCTTTGTTTCCATTGAAAATTCCAAATTTTATACCATTTGTTATTTGTATCTAAAAGGTATGTGAAATAAAATCCTTTGCGATTCTCCTCTTTAGATATGGCACTTCTTGCCCAAGATTCATCCCAAAGATCGTCTTCGTCTTCCTCATCATTAGCGTACCAATCTTCTTCCAAAGTAAAGCTTTCCCAAAGTTTGGTTGAAATAAGACCCCATACGGCAGCAATAATGCCAATAATAATGCCTAATATTATAGCTCCAAAAAATATAATAGATACTATCATTTATGTTCCTTTGATATATGTCTCATTAATGTTAAATAGGCAAAATCTGATCTTACCTCTATGTCCCGCCCACAAATTGTACAATCCACAGTTTTGTTTGATGCCATAATCTTATAATATCAGATATCCGCTTGATCTGTCAAGGGCTCTTGAAAATTAGCAGGCATCTTACCATTAGATGAAGATACATATTTACCTGGATTGTATGTTGTGTGTATCATTCCTAAATTAGGTATTGATTTAATTCTTTCAAAAGCTTTGATTTCTGCATCTTTTAAATCATTAGCTCCCGCTACATATCTGTGATCACCATTGCATATCTCAAATGTCCATTTATAATTAATTAATTTAAAATTTATTGTTATATTTTTTTTCATTCTAACCCTCTTGCTTTGTCTGCACATTTTTTAATCCAAAGTAATGCGAATACAGAAGTTAAATATACTCCGTCAGGCTTTTGCATATCAAGTATTTCATCAGCTATTTTGTTACGCCAATAAGTTTCTGTATCTTCCACTTATCTACCCTTAATCAAAAAATTTACATATTGATTGCCTTTTGCCCAAGCTATTTTTTTATTTTTAAATATAGGTTGAGATTTCATCTCATTGTGTTCATAATACCAAAGTCCAGTATTTTTGTCACGGGACACACGAACCTTTGTACTAATATTTGTATTTTTTTTCATTTAATTTTTCCTTAATGGGTGTGTAGGCCAATAATATAAACATGTGTCACAACATGTTTTGTTATACTTGTGATCAACATATTTAGCATATTCAGCATAATATTCTGAGTCTTTGCGATATAAATTAGCTCTGTGTGTTGCCACAACACGACTCATAGTTTCTTTATTATCTAGCCACGATGGGTTATTTTGCCCCCAGCCAAGTTTGCCATGCCTGTCATTTAACCTAGATAAATTCATTTCATTGTTTATTGTTTTAATGCCCCGCAATTTAGCTTCTTCTATCATTGCTTGAGTATATTTGTATAAGACACCTTCAGAGCCCGCCCACATGCGAACTGCGGGGTGATTACGCCATCCTTTAGAATTGCCAGATAGCACATTTAAAATCTGATAAGATTCCAATATTTGTTTATTTAATCGTTTATTGTCTAATGCTTGAGCAGCAAATATAAAATTACTTGATGGAAGGAATGTTTGCATAGCTTTATTCTAGCACTATGCGGTTTAATCTGTCAAGACTATTTTTTGTGCCAACGCTTAATGTGTGTTCTAAATGAAATTCCAAGTATTGCCAACATGCTTGCATACATAAAAATACAACCCATTAGATTTCCTCCTCATCTTCTTCTCTGAGGACTCTAACGTCTTCTTGAAGATCCCGAATAATTTCATGGATCTCTTCTACCATCCAATTTGTTTCTTTAGATATTGATAAATCTTTACGTGCTATTTTCTTTTCTACGTCACCTTCACGATTGCTTGATGATAATAGTAAGGCAGACAATATAATAGCCTCTAAACTCAATATCATTGTCAATAAACCATATGGAAATGGCTCTACCTTAAATATTATCCAACATGCCCACCAAATGGCATGTATGATTAAAAACCAGGGACTTGCAGATATTTCTGCTGTCCAATCAGATAGCTCTTCTATCTTTTTTTCAAAATGTAAGAATAAATGCTTAAACTTTAATAAAAAATTTTTCATGGTATTAATATTATACCATTATATTTATTT